>JGI24890J29729_1000684_pt1 | contig 19461 bp, 21 predicted proteins | sample FreactcultureFD7_FD_29729 | JGI IMG/M metagenome (IMG submission 29729)
CCGGCATCCAGTGAAAGATAAACCGGTGAAGCACATATTCGGTTAGCGTCCAAAACAGCAACGCTCCGGCGAAATAAGCCGCATAACTGACAACTGAAATATTAAAATGAACAAAGGCGTGCCACGTGCAATAGGCTATAACAGGAACAAAAATAATCAAGGGAACTGACCAATGAACCTTTGAAAGACTTTCCAGGAAGTCATTCCTAAACATCCGTGTCGATTCCTGGGAGGTCGATTTATAATTCATGGCACCTTAAAATATACGCGAAGGTAGTAAAACTTCGAATTTTATTAAATAAAGAACAGTTCTACAGGGAAAAAGCCGGTCTGGCAGGTTCTTTATGGCATAAAATTTTATCCGGAAAGAGTAAACTATTTCAACTATGAAAGTCTTCATCTATTTCCTGGTTTTTAGCGGCTTGGGGGCTGTGCTGGGAAGCTGTGCGTCTTCAAAGGTAAATACTGATTTTGATTCCGCCGTGAATTTCAATACGTATCGAACATTCCGGTTTACCGATGCCGACAATTCCGAAGCAGGCGGGCCGCTTTATCATAATTCGTTGATCGACAATTCCATTCATGCACAAATCGCCATTGAATTGGAAAAAAGAGGAATCCTGGAGAATCCAGGCAAGGCAACGATGCTCGTTGCGTATCACACCTATACCGAAAAAAAACGCAGTTCCATCAATAACTATTACCCGATGATGTATGGCGGATGGGGATGGGGTTACTATCCACGTGGCTTTGCTCCCTATCCCTATGGATATTGGAGCGGATACAACAGTACCTATGTTTATACAGAAGGAACATTGATTATAGATGCCATTGATGCCCGGACAAAACAACTTGTCTGGCGCGGATCAATATCCGATGTCATTAACAGTCCCCGCGATCTCCATCGAAAAGCAACGTGGGCGGTTGAACTGATATTTAAAAAATTCCCCGTTAAAAAAGGAAACCACGGAGTGAATGACGATAAACCACTGGCACGGAAAAATTAATTTTATTCCTTAACAGAGTATCAGACCCCAAACTGTGTTAAATGATGATCGAGGTGTTTGGCAAACATGATGTTCCATTCGGTTTTTGTCAATGGGCCAAAGGAACGCGAAGGCTTGTTATGGAAATGGTCTTCTCCGAGTCTTTATGTCCTCAAAAATATATTGAATCAGCTTCTCCTTTTCTGACTCAAATTTCCGTTCATCTTTTATTAAAAATTCGGGAGCGGTTCTGGAATTCCGGGGGTAAGGTTTTTCACCACAAACAGCGGCTTTGACAAATACCTTGAGCAGGAATTTTACAAAACCATTGGGCTTGGAGAATTTATTTCTTCGTAGACAAATTCGTACGCTACACTGCAATGCGCGAGCATTTGTGCAGCCGTCATTTTACCCCATTGAGGCCCTGTGGTTGCTATTAATCTATGAATGCGGTTGATTTCATCCATGGCAGCTTTTTCGTTGAACAAATTTTTCATGTCAGGTTAAAGTTCAAAGTTATTTAGGTCCTGTAAAATTAATTTTTTTTTATAAAAGCTGGATTAATGTAAAGAATTGAACTTTTTAACGGTGATCTTAAAAAGGCCCTGCTTGGAGGCATTTCTTTCCCGTCACGCTCTTTTCATAATTCAGCAAGATGCTCACAAAAGAGATTCAATCTTTTCAACGTTGTGCTGGTGAGCATAAAAGAAAACCATTCGATCTTTCAAGCTGAGGCTTGAAAGATCGAATGGTTTTTGCAAATGCTTAAAACGCTGGGCGTTTTAAGTTTTTTCACCTTTACAAAGGCATATGATCTCGCGCGATCATATAAGTATTTAACTAATAAAAGAAGAGAATTTACGAATGGTTTGCTCGCCTTCTTCCAGGGTCGCTGGCTTGATCATGTAATCTACGGCGCCGAAGCTCAGGCATTTCCTTTTCTCGGTTTCATTTTCGGAGGTCGAAAAAATGATAACGGGTATATTGCGATAGCGAGGTGTTTCTTTTATCTGCAACAATGTCTGTGTGCCATTAAGAATCGGCATATTGAGGTCAAGAACGATGAGCTGAGGGAGAAATTCATCTTCACTAACGTTCTCCAGGTATTGAATAGCGCTCTTGCCATTTTCTATAAAACGCACCTTATCTCCAATGCCGAATTCTTTGAAATAGTCGAGCATGATAACATGATCTTCTTTATCGTCGTCTACGACCAATATTTCAAAACGGTTTGACATTATTCTTCCAATATGGTGACTTCCTGGTTTAAAGGCAACGTAACTTCAAAAATGGAATATTCGTTTACTTTTGATTTCGCAAAGATCGTACCCCTGTGAAGTTCGGCGATCCGTTTGCAAATTGATAATCCGATGCCGGTTCCGGGAAATTGGTCCCGCGTGTGAAGACGTTCGAACAGGCCAAAGATCTTTTCGCTGTATTCTTCATCAAATCCAATCCCGTTATCTTTTACTGCGATGACGATATTTTCTCCCTGAGAAGACCCCTTGATCTCGATCCGGGGTGCCACGTCTTTTTTCGAATATTTCAGTGCATTGGATACAAGATTGCTGAACAATTGCCGTAGCCGGAGAACATTGCCCTTTATTTCCGGGAGATCGACGATACTCACAACGGCATTCTTCTCTTTTATAATCAGATCCATGTCTTTTACGATCTCATGCAGTATCTGATTGAGACTTACATTCTCAAACTGAAGCTTTTGCTGTTGCAGTTGGGAGTAACTTAGAAGATCAGTGATCAGCTCCTTCATTCTGGCTGCAGCGGCCGTCATATTATTTAACATGGCCTGGCCGCTCGCATCGACTATATCACCGTACTTGCGCTTCAGAACATCCGAATAAAAAAATAGTTTTCGCAATGGTTCCTGAAGATCGTGTGAGGCTAAATGGGCAAATTGTTCAAGTTCATAATTACTTCTGTTCAATTCAATAACCTTTTTCTGAAGCTCTTCCTGATTATGAANCAACTGGCGCTGAGTCTCCTTCAGTTCACGGTTGTCTTTTAAGGTTTGCTCTACCTGTTTCTGCGCGTGGATATCAACAATGAAGCCGATCCATCGGATAATGACTTCCTTCTCATTTTTCAACGGAATGATCGAGATCAGATGCCATAAAAAATTACCCGATGACTTTTCACGGAAACGATATTGCCCACTCATGGAAACCTGCTTTTGCTGGGAGCTCGTAAGATCTTTTACAAACAATGGATAATCTCCCGGATGCAGAAAGTTCTGCCAGCTGGCACTGCTCAACTCCTTGGGTATAGTTCCCAAAAAATCCAGCAACCACTTGTTGGTATAATTGACCATGCCCCGGTTATTCACCGAGAACATCATTAAGGGTAATGTATCCGTCAGCGTGCGATAGTCGGTTTCACTTTCTTTAATCTTATCGGCCAGATCCTGCAATAATAAATTCTTGCGACGCAGTTCATCGTATGCAGAGAGTGGTGGTTCCTTTCTGAAATATTCCGCAAAGGACTCGATCTTCAACTCCGTAAGGACGCCCGAAAAGTTTAACTGCACTTTCAGAACGATCTGGGTTTCTTTTGGCGCCCGTACGATTTCGACGTCGTCCACCAATCGTTTGGCATATGAATAAGCATCTATACAGCGTGAGGTGAAATCGATAGAATCACGAATGTTTGCCTTCAAATATTTCTTGCCTCCCAACGATTCAATAGCTAAAACCAGAAAAGCATTATTTCCGTATTCAATTGCACACCTGGCTATTTCAGAAATAGCCGTGGCTATGGAGGTCTGGGCGATCAGTGAAAAACCGGTAAGCTCACATAGTTTCATGGCTCGCTTATGCGCGAGGATCAGGTCCATTTCATTTTCGAGTTTTACCCGTACGATCTCCTTCATAGTGTTAACTGACTTTAGCAATTAAAACAGAGGCATCATCATTCCCCCGTGAAAAATCCCGGTATAAGGCCGCCGCAAAGATGGTGTTGTCATATTTAAAAATGGAGGGATACTGATTCATATCCCACCGTGTTTTGATACCGTCGGAACACATAACGAGATGCTGATTTTTTTCGATCGGGAATACAGATTCTTTCATAGAATTTGGAATGTTCAGCCCTATGGTTCCGTTATACGACATGTAATTTTTATATTCAATACCAGTATACATCCGCACTTGAATATTTCCCACTCCACAAATTTTCCACTGTGCCGATTTCTTGTCGAAAATTGCCAACGACGCCACCAGGCCGCGTGTTCTTCTTACCTTTTCATGCATGAGCCGGATAATTTCTACCGGTTCACTTTCGTTACACTCAAAAAAAAAATTTCTTGCCGTATCGACGGCGGTTTTAGCATGTTCTCCGTGACCTAATCCATCGCCAAAAAAAATGCGGACATCATTCTCGCTTCTTCTGACGCGATAGCCATCCCCACACAACGTTTCCCGGGGTTTACAAATGCAAAGCGACCGGACCGAAAGGGCCGGGCTTTGTTTCCGTTCAAATTTCTCTTCCTTTGTACTGACAACCGAATAAATAATTGTACCCGTTCCGGGGGTCGAATAGATTTGTGAGAAACTGCTCAACCGTTCGATAGCTCCCAGGCCGTGACCAAGCGTCAGCGTGGTCGATGCCCCATCCCTCATCATTTTAAGGGTGTCCATTCCGGGACCTCTATCGATACAAACGATCTCAAAAACGGTATCACTTAAGTCTTCCGTTATGCGGTATAGCACCTCGCCTCCTCCGGCATGTTTGATAAGGTTAGAAGACAGTTCGGAAACGATGATATCGATCTTACCGACCTGTTCTTCTGTAAACTCTGTAGCGGTAGCCTGCATGTGTATCTCCCGTTTGATGTAGGATATAAAACTGCGGTCATCGACTTTATAATTTGTAAATGCTTTATCCATTCTTCCATTTGATTACGGTAACGGTTGTACCTTTTCCAATTACCGAATCGATGGAAAATTCGCTTACCAGGCGTTTTGTTCCCGGTAGCCCCAAGCCCATGCTTTTACCCGTAGAATAGCCATCTTTCATGGCGAGGCTTATATCGGGAATACCGGGGCCCTCATCGTGAAAGATCAGCCGGATGCCATTCTCTCTTCCTTTACTCAATACTTCAATAGTGGCCTTCCCTCCGTTCGCATACTTGAGCATGTTCCGGGCCAGCTCACTCGCAGCCGTGATGATCTTGGTTTGATTCACCAGGCTCATACCGACTTTTATAGCATACTCTTTTAACCGATTGCGAAAGGGGATAACATCGACTTCACGAATGATTGACATCGTTTCTTTATTCAGAATCACCATCGTCTGACTCCCCGCGATTATCCTCTTTACGTGAAATTTTTTCTTTGAGTAATTCCATTCCTTTCTCAACATTCAGTGCCGTGAGAACTCCTTTTAACGGAAGGCCTAACTCCACCAATGTTATGGCTACCGCAGGTTGCATGCCAACGACGACTGTCTCGGCATCCATGATCTTGGACATGGTGGCAATATTGCCAATAATTCTCCCCATGAAAGAATCGATGATGCTTACAGCTGATATATCAATGAGAACTCCCTGTGCGTCGGTTTTTTTGATCACTTGCACCAGGTCTGCCTCAAGTGTCTCCGCCAAACGATCATACAGATCTACCTGAATGGTTACCAACAGCAGGTTGCCCATTCTGAGAATAGGTATCTTCTCCATGTACGATTATTGATTATTCGTTATTGATTGTTGTCTCTTTGTAATAACCTGAAGCTGCAGAATATTAAAGGCAGCTTTGAGCGCGCTGGCCAGGCTTGATTTGGTGATTACGTCGCTCAGATCGATGCCTAAATGAACAACGGTCTGGGCAATTTCCGGTCGTATGCCACTGATGATACATTCGGCACCCATCAGACGGGTAGCGCTCACTGTTTTTATAAGATGCTGCGCCACGAGTGAATCGACAGCCGGTACGCCAGAGATATCTAATATGGCAATGCTGCTTCCGCTTTCAACAATTTCCTGCAAAAGATTTTCCATGACAATTTGTGTTCTCGAACTATCCAGTGTGCCAATGATGGGAAGCGCCAGGATTCCGTCCCATACGCGTATCACGGGTGTCGATATTTCGGAGATCTCGTCCGTTTGGCGCAGAATTACTTCCTCTCTCCCTTTTATGAAAGATTCAAAGGTGCTGATGCCGAGGTTATCAATAATCCTGGTGATCTTAATGGTTTGTGTGTATAATTCCTGCGGATCCTTGATTTCCTGCTGTAATATACTGACAAGCGCATCTTTGAGACTGAAGACATACATTCCCGTCTCGCGCGGAGAATAGCCCTGCCTGGCCCGCGCAATGGAAACCGCATTCAGAATATCAACAATCGGTTCAAAGTCATTGCTTTTCGGATCATCAATGTTCTCATCTTTCAGATTACTGGTAAAAGCATTGATCAGGTCGTCTGACTGAGAGCGTAATTCTTCGTTGCTCATCAGGTCTTCACGCAAGCCTTCATCCTCAAGCTGGAATTTCATCCAGGCCTCTAATATATTTTTCTTCTTCTTTTGGAAGACTTTTATCGCTTCGTTTTTCATTTGAATTTAGTTGGGTAGTTGGAAAGCAAAAGTTAGGAATCAAACCGTCATATCCAATTCAACTGGAATCAATATGACTTCTTTTTTGAAGAATGTTTTCATTTTATAGAAGAAAAAAGTTACATAAAAAATCATGCCCTGACAGAATCAGGTTCCGAAAGATCATCACCAGCGGACAAACACTGTTCCGTTTCGAACAGCGTCCGCGCTGACCGCTTAAGAAAATCATCACCAAATCATACGCTTGGGGTGAAGTTATGCTGTGGCAGGTTATTTGATTAAAGTCCTGCAATTCAAATCCTATGCGCAAATTCGTCGTGTTTCTGATCACCTTTTCCGTTTTGTCGTACCGGGCAAAATCTCAATGTACGCTGAAGGTTGAAATAGCTACGCGGAATAATAATGGAGTCGTCTTACTGGAGCTCTTCGATAAAGGTCACAAAACGTTATCCGGTAAGAAAGAAATAATTCATGATAAGAAGTGTGTGATCATGTTCGATAACCTGAAACCTGCCCGCTATGCAGTCCGCTATTTTCACGATGAAAATTCAAACGATAAGCTCGATACAAACTGGATGGGATTGCCTTCCGAAGGTTATGGCTTTTCCAATAATGCTTATGGTAGTTTTGGGCCGCAAGGATTCGAGAAATGGCTTGTTGATGTAAAAGGAGACACTAAAATTTCATTAAAACCAAAATATTAATGGAAGATGCCATAAAGCAAGACAGCGGGATCTCTCCCGCTACCTCACTCCATTAAACCTAAACCCCTTACAATTATTCTCTTTAAAAACAATTGTAAAAGTATACGCGATAAATGTTACCCTTCTCCCCCGAAAAGGGGATTTTTAAAAAAAAGATGGTAAAATTATTACGGAGTTTTTAAAAGTAGTCCGAAAGAAAACCGGAAGATCTGCTGGTACCGATGATTTTTTTATTGGTTATTCCTCCTTCAATGATAGTTGATATGTAACTTTGAATCAACGTACGAATCCGGATCTTAGGTAATCTCTTTGTTCGTTAGTTATAATTTAAAACAAAACTTATGAGCCATCACCCGTCATCGGAATCACATAAACTCTTTATGCTGTTGCTGGGTTCCAAGGCACCCGGGCGTCATGTGGAGCAACACGATTTTTTCTTTGGCATTGCTCACTCCTTAAAAGAGCTTGTTCCGGATATAAAAAATTTCTGGCCGGAGGCTGGCGATAAAATTCATGTTGACGGATGGCGGGAGGTCAACACGGTAGAGAACTACTCGGTAAAGATTAGTCTTAAATCAGCCGCTATGAATTCTTCCACCAAAAAATTATTCTTCATCAATCTGGGTGGGTATCAGGAGAATAAATTTGAGGAGCAGCATTATACCATCCTGACCGTAAAGGATGATCGTGCCACCGCATTCAAGGAAGCCAAGGAAACATTGTTTTTTAAACACAATCATTTCAAAGGAGCCGACTCACACATTGATGATAAATATGGAATTGATGTGGACGATCTGTACGAGATCGATGATATTCTTCTGCCGGGTCAAAAAGAAATTTACCGGATAGAACTCACACCCGCTGCCGGGTTGCTGGAAGATAAAATTCACCTTGGTTATTTCAAACTGAGCAATTTATAAAATACCGGAATTTGTATAATTTCTATAGCGTTTCTTACGTGACATCCTCGGCATCGTGAATTTTTTTTCCGCAGACCATCTGCAAAATTACTAATGCAGCCGCCGCCGCAAACAAATGCTTAATGGAATGACCGCTGATGCCAAGTGCCCTGAAACAGTCAGGTCATTATGTTCAAAAAATTTAGCCACCGCGTAGAGCATGATCACGACGATGATCTCCAATCGGACAAGTCTGGGCGTGGGAAACAAAAATATAATAAGCGGAATCGCCATCATCGGATAAAATTGGATCAGTGCATACAACCTCAGATCGCCACGACCTTGTTGCTCACCGAAATACCAGTATAGTACACTGCTAACCCCGATCGCTACCAAAGGAATCAGCACGCTCGTTCCCCATTGCTTGTTTACATACCTTCCGACCACAATAGCAAAGAAAGACATGAATGTTATCGTCATAGGAATGCGATCCCATACGAGCGAGGCATTCGTGGGACGCCAGTGATAATAACCAGAACCCAAGCCGACCAGCGTAACGCCTGTGAACAATATAAAACCAGGCAACGATGAAAAAGAGATCGTCTCATCCTTCAGAAAAATATAGAGCCCTCCAATGCCGATGATCAAAAACGGGATATTGGAAACGACATTATAAAAATTAGGAATGCCGAACATCATCCTTGTATCGGCAAAATGATGATACGCAGGATCCTGCGAAATTGGCGGCAGAAAGAAAGCCACCATCAAACAACAAAGTGTGAACGAGATGAAAACAATGACTCTAAAATCGCGCATTGGATGTTAATCAAAGCAAAGGTAAAAAAATTCCTAAGGATCAATTAATAAAGAACGAACGACTAATCACGCACAACGCAGTCTGAATACTTTAATCCTTTCTTAAGCTCATTTTTAATATTTATTTAATTCTTCGCTCGTTCAAAGGATAGACTTATCTCCCCTAAGTCTTAAAATGAAGTCATTAGTTCTGTTGCTATTATTTTCTCCGTTTATCTGTGCCGCGCAACGCTCATGGAAAACCGGTGAGGCCTTACCCCGTCAGGTAGCTATCCCAACCATCGGATCCTATTCATTTTCATCCAGTAAACTTATCGACTGGATACAACGAAATGGCGGGCATGCATCACACCTTACTACTAGTATTGATTTTATCAATGTAACCTATGGCCCTGGCAACGGAATAATCGGAGGAGCCTTCGGAGGGGTCTACTCGATGGATAAAACTTCATCCCTCAATTTATATTATGGTGATATTTTTGGTGGCGTAAAATTAATTAACAATGACTGGTTGCAAATAAATGTGTTGGCACACGCCCTGTATGTGAATTACCGGATAGGTGATCTGATACCGTATACTTTCACGCAACATTTTAATACGGATTTTACGCATTATACAAGAGGCTGGACGTACGGCGCAGGGCCGTCGCTGCAGATCCGCATCAAATTACTTGAATTCAACGACGGAAACTTTATTAGCCTGGGAGCAGAAGCCGGGACGATCTTTATGGACCCCGATGCCCATTGGACTTTTGATTATCAATATCTCACTAAGAACAATAACTCCAGTCGCTATCGCTACAGTCTTAAAACCAGCCGGAACACAATCGACGGACCAGCGGTATCATCACAATTAGCCTATTTTCGTTTTTCGATTGTCTTCAATATCTGAAATTGTTCGTGGCTTCTCCTGGAGCGACATTCTTTGCATATTTTACGTAAATATTTTAATAAATTAAGTAATAATACGTATTTATATTACGTATATATACGTAATTATTCTTATTTTTATGTTATGAATGCAAGTAGCCACAGAAGTCTATTAATAAGGATTACTGATGATCCCATCGCCAATCAATCTGCTCGTGCTCTGAAAATTTTCGATAAACAATTGCGTGATCTAATACCGGAAAGCAAAAATCCTATTCCACTTTTCATTTATCCGGTTCAAAAAAAACAATACAAAAGCATAGATCAAATTTTTTTACCTACCGATATATCCAACTGAATATAACGAAAACTAAACTATCTATATAATGAAACGAAAATTACTGTACTTGCTGCTAACCGCCTCACCCCTGCTAAGCTCGGCGCAGCAAACTGACTCTGTCAAAACCTTTACACTGGGTGAAGTGGTGGTAACTTCCGAAAAAGACAAGCCCCTTAATTCGACTATCGATGCGCAAAAACTACAGAACTTTTATCGTACTGACGTCTTTAAGGCGCTCACAGTTCTTCCTGGCATCAGTTCCTCCTCTACCGGGTCGTTGGGTGAACCCATGGCGATGATCTATGTACGCGGTTTCAATCTGCGGCAGGTTCCGTTGCTTATCGATGGCATACCGGTTTATGTTCCGAACGATGGCTCTTCAGATCTTTCTCGCATCTTGAGTTTCGATCTTTCGGAAGTAAACGTATCGAAAGGCTATACATCTTTATTATATGGACCTAATGCGATGGGCGGCGCCATCAACCTGGTGAGCCGGAAACCTGCGAAAGAACTGGAACTCAGTGGCGCGACCGGCTGGCAGACCGGTGGTTATCGCACCAATGTAAATGTGGGGAGCAACTTCGGTAAATATTATATCCAGGTAGGCGCGGCAAAATTATACTCAGATTATTTTCCGCTATCGAAAAATTTTACACCCACAAAATTTGAAGATGGCGGCAACCGTGACAACTCACAACGGTCTGATGAAAAATTCAATTTCAAGATCGGTTTTACGCCAAAAGGCCGATCGGAATATGCGCTAAGCTACATTTATCAGCACGGTTCAAAGGGAAATCCAATTTACACCGGCACGGATGTTAAAAACAGTCAGTACACCAATCCGCGCTACTGGAAAAGAATTTACGATGACAAGCATAGTGTTTACTTCATTGCCAACACACAGCTCGATGAAACACAGAACGTGAAAACAAGGCTTTACTATGATTACTATGGAAGCTTATTAAATGCCTATGATGACGCAACGTACACCACACAAAACAAGCCCAGTTCCTTTCTAAGCTACTACCTCGATTATTCCCTGGGAGGTTTAACCGAATACGGAAAAAAGCTATGGGACGGCCGCGATCTCTTCAAAGCAACATTACAATACAGGCAAGATGTGCACAAAGAATACAATGCAGGTCAGCCGCAGCGCACCATGTCTGACGAGACGATGACAGCAGGATTCGAAAACGAATTCAAAATAATCCCGAAGTTACTGCTGCAATCCGGTTTTAGTTTCAATTACCGGAACAGTCTGCAGGCAATGAATTACAACAGCGGCGATAATTCCATTACCAATTTTCCCAAGAACAACAACAATGCTTATAATGTACAAGGCGGATTGGAATACCGCATGAACGGAAAAAATATCTTCAATCTTTCTGTTGCACGCAAAACCCGTTTTGCTACCATGAAAGATCGCTATTCTTACCGGTTGGGTACGGCGTTGCCAAATCCCAATCTTACCTCCGAATATACGGTCAACTATGAAGTCGGTTACAAAGGCAATCCGGTGGGCCGATTAAATTTTGAGACAGCATTATTTTACAGCAACATCAACAACACGATCCTGACTGTAAACAATGTTCTGTACGACTCTACTACGAAGGTTAACCTGAGTCAGATGCAAAATGTGGGAAGATCAGAATACGTGGGTGCGGAGATCGGTCTTGAATATCCATTTCTCGAAAAATTCAAAGCTGGCGTAAACTACACCTACATTGAACAACACAATCTATCCAATCCAACGTTGCATTTTACGAATGTTCCGAATCATAAATTATTCGGCTACATTCAGTATCAGCTCACAGACAAATTTTACATTCAGGCAAATGCCGAATACAATTCGAAACGCTACAGCACCAGTTATGGCACCACCACAGGTGAATTTGTAGTCGTTAATACGAAGGCCACCATTAAACTTTGGAAATACTTTTCGGTTGAAGGAGGTGTTAACAACGCATTGGACAAAAATTATGCTACAACCGAAGGCTTCCCCGAACCGGGAAGAAACTATTTCATGAATCTCGTTTACCGGTATTAACAATATAAACTATGAAAAATATTCTGATAACCACCGCATTCATTGTTATTACAACAAACTTGTTCGCACAATGCGACGAGACCCTGACAGAAAGTGAAAAGAATCAACTTTATGACAGTGACAAGATCGAAGTGAAGGGCCTGGTAGAACGGCCTACGCTTCTCACGATCGACAGCCTCAAAAAAATGAAGGTATATGCTGGCGGCCCCTTCCAGGTGATGTCGCGCACGGGAGAAGTGAAACAGGAATTAAAAAACTTCAAGGCGGTGTTGCTGCGAGATATCGTATCGCACGCAGGAATAACCCTTGAAAACAAAGCCAACGCAGGAACATATAACTACGAAAAAGGAAGTTACTACATCCTGTTAACGGCTACGAACGGATATCGGATTTTGTACACATACAACGAACTCATGTTCAGCAGCGTGGGCGATAATTCGTATGTCGTCTTCGAAGCGAACGGCAAAGAAATAACCGATGGTGGAAAGCTGATCGGCTTTTGTGTAACCGATAAGGTTACTGGCGCCCGAAATATAAAATGGATAAAGAGCATCGAAGTGAATAAATTGCCGGCTGCCGTGAACAAATTGTAAGCCGCACTCAAAACCGGCAAACTTTTAAGGTTACTCTTCCAGGAGATAAATTTAGGACAAGGGCTCGTCCCCAAACACCACAAAATATGCTTAACGATGTTCGATATTTCGGTGTGATCGTCGCCTTGCTGGTGGCGATCATACTGTTTATCCATGCAAATGACGATTCCGCCATCAACGTTATTTCAACCGATCCGTACAAACTTATCTATCCTGCATACTTCGGCAATAGAATTACGATTCCTGAAGATAATCCCACGACACGGCAAGGTGTTTATCTGGGAAGGATGTTGTTTTATGAAACGAAGTTATCTTCGACAAATAAAATCTCCTGTGCCACCTGTCATCAACAAAAATTTGCTTTCAGCGATAATCATCCTTTCAGCACGGGTGTCGGAAAAAATTCAACAAGCCGCAACAGTATGTCGCTCGCTAATCTACTATGGGTGCGATCCTTTTTTTGGGATGGAAGAACTAAAAGCCTGGAAGAACAGGTAACTGTACCCCTAACCCATCCGGATGAAATGGGTGAGTCACTGGAAAACGTCGCGCACAAACTACAACGGATGAAAGAATACCCTCCTCTTTTTAAGGCAACGTTCGGAACAAAGAAAATTACAGGCGACAGAATTGTAAAGGCCCTCTCTCAATTTGAACGTACACTTATCTCATCGAATGCACCGTACGACAAATATCTCCGTGGTGACTATCGACCGACGAAAGAAGAACTGCACGGACTCGAGTTGTTCATGACAAACCCCGTACCACGTGATGGCATCCGCGGCGGAAATTGTGGCTTTTGTCATGGAACGCCTAAATTATTGATGGAGCTCTTTCACAACAACGGACTTGATACAGTTCCAAAGGACATTGGTCGTGAAAAGCTCACTGGGCTTCCCGCCGACCGCGGGCGATTCAGAGTAGCAACACTCCGTAATATTGCCGTGACTAGTCCTTACATGCATGACGGACGTTTCAATACACTGGAAGAAGTACTGGATCATTATAACGAACATATTCAGCAAAGTCCGTCATTGAGCCAGTTTTTGCAAAACAAGTCAAACGAACCCGGCGGAAAAAGACTGCGGCTAACAACAAAAGAAAAAGAAGACATTATTCTTTTTTTAAAGATGTTGACGGACTCCACTTTTCTTACCACTCCTGCGTTTGCCGATCCGCACATAACAGCATCAAACGATCATCTTAAAACCATTAACGACCATCATGAATAATTTCTTACCTGGAGATCGGAGCAAGTTCTTTTTATCAGGACTTCTCTTTGCGATCATTAACCTTTCATCATTCTGGCTGACAGCACAAGTCCTCCAAAAACCTTCTGTAAGAGTCGATGGAGAAGTACGAACATGCCTGATATTGTACGCTGATGACCTGTTGAAAATGAAGCGAACGGATCTTATGTTCAAAGATTTTAGTGGGCTGGAATACCGCTATTCAGGCGTGGCATTAACGGATATACTGAAACAGGCAGGTGTCTCAACAACAAAATTACAAGGCGAAGATCTCGCGAAATATCTTTTGGCAAAATCGGCTGATGGATCGGAAATTGTAATCTCGTTTGCCGAACTGGATCCTAATCTTACGGATCAAACCATTATTCTCGCGGATCAAATGAACGGCAAGCCGTTGGCTCCGGGAACGGGACCTTTCCGGATTGTGGCGCCGAAAGATAAGGAGCGCACACGTTGGATATGGGAAGTAAATGGCTTGACGGTTCGTTACGCCCGGGAGTAAGAAAAAAAGTTAAACGTTAATGATGAAAAATAAATCGTAAATCGTAAATCGTAAATCGTAAATCGTAAATCGTAAATCGTAAATCGTAAATCTTTAAAAATCTGATTGAACTTAGTACCCTGGCAATTAAACATTACCAACTATGGCGCATCTACACTGCTTGCAACATGTACCGTTTGAAGGTTTAGGACACATTGAAAAGTGGATTGCCACTAATAAGCATTCCGTTTCCTACACTCGATTTTATTTGGAAGACACACTGCCAGTGGCCAAAGATTTTGATTGTCTTGTCATCATGGGCGGGCCGATGGGTGTTTATGATGAGGCCCTGTATCCGTGGCTAAAAGCGGAAAAAGAATTCATCCGTGAGAGCATCAAATGTCATAAAAAAGTTCTGGGCATTTGCCTGGGTGCACAGTTGATCGCAGCAGTCTGCGGCGCCCGCGTCTATCCGAATGCGAAGAAAGAGATCGGATGGTTTCCGGTAAATATTGCCGGATCCTTTCAAAAGATCACAGGAATAGAGCGTGATAAATTGACAGTTTTTCATTGGCACGGTGATACTTTTGATTTACCGATAGGTGCCATCAATCATGTTACTTCCGAGGCTTGTCCGCATCAGTTATTTACGATTGATGATACGGTTATAGGAATACAGTTTCATTTCGAAACAACACGTAAAACAATCCAAGGTATGGTAGAGAACTGTGGAGATGAACTTACTGTTTCCGATCGGTATATTCAATCGAAGGAAGAGATCTTGCATAACATAAATTATATTCAGGAATCAAATAAAGTACTGGATAACCTGCTTACTAATTTTATAGAATAGACTAAAGATTATCATGCAAACTCTTACACATAAAACTTTTAGCAGTTTACTACTATCACGACCCCCTACTAGCTAACTTCAACACGACTATACTACAACATGTTGACATTCCATAGGAGCAATGATCAAATCCCTGCAAGACGCGGGTTCGTGAATAGCGACCTTTTCAAAAAGTAGACCGCGTCAAAAAAAGCTATCAAAATAACATATTGACTTTACCTCTATTTTTCTGAAAAATTTATTATTTCTGTAACGGTCTTATAAAAGACCAATGTGTTTGAATGATCTTCCAACGAGTATCGGGTTGTAGTGCATAAACTTCCGTACAGTTCCACTTATAAACGTCTTGCCCTTCATAAGAAATTAAATTAAAAGTCAATACAGCCATATCGAGGCCGGCCTGAACCACCGGGTTTATCATCTCATACTTGCTGACATGTATCTGCCCTTTGATTTTGGCGTAATACTCTTTTAAACGGTCGTGTCCATCCATTCTTACTTCGGTAAACGGATCGAAATAGGTTACATCGTGTGAAGAAAGATCGAGATAACCGGACGGGTCTCCAGTATTCCATTTTTCCAGGGCGGCTTTCTCCAACGAAATGATGGTGGCCTTTAAATTTTCAAGGTCTTGGGAATATGAAATTCCATTGTTCATAATCAGCAGGGTTACGATTAATTTTTTCATAGCACAAAACAACGCTCCGGAACGATAAATCAACAATCATAATGACGGAAGAAATGGTACTTTTCAGGGATTATGTTGCCGGTAATATAAAGGAGTCACATGCGTATGCGATTGAAATGCCTTACTGAAGTAGGAAACGTCTTCAAAATTTAATGCGGTGGCGATCGTGGATACAGGCTCGTTTGTAAAAATTAGCATTCTTTTGGCTTCCAGCATGATTCTGTTGATAATGCATTTCTTGGCACTGTTCCCCGTATATTTTTTCACCAAATCATTCAAGTGTCCGGAGGTTACGCAAAGCGCTTGGGCATAATACCCAACGTTTGCGTGTTCACGAAAGTTGACTTCAAGTAATTCTATAAACTGACTAACGTATCTATTATTCTTGCCCGCGCCCATCTGCGGATAGCAGATTAAATACTTTCGGTTCAACCAAACAAGAACCTGGTATAGTAATGCTCTCAGTATATGTTTATCATGGGGCTGAACCGTATTGATCTCTTCCTGAATATTCTTCACGATAGAAACAATGAAATCACTGTCTGAAGAAGGCAATCGAATCGTGGCAGAATGGGAGGGGGCGTTGAAATATGAAAGACGCCGAACAAAATGCGGATCGCAAAAGAACACATTTAAAAAGTCATCCTCAAAAATTAAAACATATCCGCATGGAATTTTATCCGTACGCCAACAACGATGCTGGCCGGGAGAAGTAAAAAATAAAGTTCCTTCTTCGACCGGATAGCTGGCATCGTCCAACATAAATATTCCGGAGCCCGCCGTAATAAAGGTGATATCGTAATACGTTAACGCATGAGGAAGTCTACCGGAAATGTATTTCTCCAATGTTTCCAGTTTGATGAGATCAATTAAAAGTTCTTCACCATATTTTGTATTATAAAAATGATAGTTTTTGATCATGATGGTATACACTGCTTCCTGCAAAGGAAAGCTTAAAATACAAAAATGGCGCAATGTTTACAGTGCAAAAATATACCAGCCAGGCCGCAGCCTACGTCATCCTGTCGACCTTTGTTGTGAAAAACATCTAAAACTTTCCCGGATTTCCAAAAATTAATATTGGAATTTATATTGTCATTGTGTTACCGAATCGTTATTTTCATATTACTAATATGTGACGTGCGACAATTACTTCTATACTGCCTGATTTTGAGTATTACCCTGGTTTCAGCCAAATCTCCGGAATGGCACCGCGGTGTGGTTGTTATGGCGAATGATAAAGTGCGGACAGGCGAAATCTTTCTGCAGGCCAACAACGATCTGGTTTTATTCCGCCAAGGCGATACGGTATCCGTTTTTCCTGCACACAAGATCAAATCCCTTTATTATTATGATGCTGAAAGAAACATTAAGCATAAATTCATTTCTGTAAGCGAAGTACATATTACCCACCGGGCTTATCATTTATATGAAATTGTATTACAAGGGGAATTAAGTATCTGGAGAAAGCAGACATCGCCAACCGGAAACTCTGATAAGTTTGATTTTAATTATTTTGTCTATTATAATGATGAACTTATTCCCTTGCAGAACTTTAGAGTGAGAGTATATCCCGAACTACTCAAAACCTCACACGACGCCATGCTTTCTTTTATAAGCAAGGAAAATTTGGATCCCAATCAGCCTGCCCACGCTATTCAGATCGTGGAGTTTTACAATAAAAACATACGGCAATCTATCGTGGCCGCGAACTACTAGTATGGAAAAAGTTAATGGTTAATCGTAATTTGACACCTGCCTATAACTCCTTACTTTTCGGTTCGAAATAAGATAATATTTTTTTTCTCCTAACTTCTTATTTTCTAAGCTCGATTCTAAAAAAATCAAACGTTATAAAGCGGGATTAATCGGTAATGACATTCCATCGTTTTTTACCCATCGTTTGTGTTTGAAATGAAAATAGATCATCGATCCAAAAATGAGTATCACGCCAACAGAAGAAACGATATAGCCAGACGAAATAAAAAATTCCAACCAACTCAACCTGGCAAAACCGAATTCTTTAAAAAATAAAACACCGATGCTGCCCAGGTATCCGAAGGAATCGGCGACATACATAATAAACCCGACTGTTCCAATATAATGAAAGGCGGCTATAAGCCTGTCGAATAAAATACAGTTGAATGGAACATAGCCTAAATAAAGCCCGAGGCCAATCGTCATCATCCAAACCGGCGGACTGATCAGGTGGTGCTGAAATAAGAATGTACTTACACCGATCAGCAATAACCCGGATGCAATAATAAGATGGATAACCATAAAAGCTTTTTTATTGTTTTTGATCACCATGATACTGCCAACAATAATTAGCACAACAATGGCAACCGGAATTTCGGTTGTCGTGAATATTTCAGGAGAATTACCAAATCCCAGCATCTTCCAGACTTCTGCTGAAAAATTATCCCGGAAATCACGCAGAGTGGTTAGCAGCATATATGTTAACACAAACAATAAAATACCCGGCCAAAACGAACTGATAAATTTTTTTCTTTCCGCACCGTTCATCGTTTCACGTTTCGTGCGGAGTTTCTCGTCCTCAACCGACGGCGGAGGAATTCTGTTAAGAAGATTCAAAAAGATCAAAAGAGGCGGCATGAACAGCAACCCTGCAATGAGAGGCATCCACTGCTCGGATGTTCCCCAATCGCGCAAAATAAATCCACCGACCGATTTGCATAATCCTGCCGAAAAAATAAAGCTTACCGATAACGCTGCACCCAGGACCTCTGTCATTCGCCTGCCCTCCAGATAACCAAATACCATTCCCCACACCATGCCTAATGCCAGGCCATTGACGAACAAAAAGATTACAGCATAAGGAGCCGGCACGATGGCAAATAACAACCAGGAAAAACCGGCGATCGTAACCATCGTGAAAATGCTACGCGAGCGCGATTGTGCCTTTAGTTCAGAAATAATTTTAATGCCGACAAATTTAGCCAGACCGTAACCGATTACCTGAAACGTAACCAGCCAAACTTTATACGATATGCCAAGGTAGATCAATCCATCGAAGGTCGCGACTGAAAAAGTTTTGCGGAAAGCGTATACACATGTGTACAGGCAAAACGCACTTCCTCCCGCGTATATTGAAAACCAGAAATCATTTGTTTTCCGGAGCCACTGTGTGGTGCTTTGCTTAGGGATTGATAATGCCGTGCTCGTTGAATTCATATTGTTGCCATTGTCCTTCATGCAGAACCGATATCTTCTTAAACCCGATCTTTCGAAGTAGCTCAGCGGTTTCCGAAAAATGATTGTTTATCTCGTCCGGATGGTGCGCATCCGAACTTAACGTGATCGGTATTCCTTTTTCATACATAAACCTAAGCACCCAGGGGCCGGGA
>JGI24890J29729_1000685_pt1 | contig 19426 bp, 26 predicted proteins | sample FreactcultureFD7_FD_29729 | JGI IMG/M metagenome (IMG submission 29729)
TACGCGATGCGTTTNNNGGGGGGGGGCATGAGGCTATGAGTTGCGACTTATTACCTACTGAAACGCCTGGACCACACTATCAAGGCAGCGTTATGGATGTTTTAAATGACGGTTGGGATTTAATGGTAGCCCACCCACCCTGTACTTATTTAACTTTGACGGGAAACAAATGGTTTAAGCCTGAATTTGCCGATAGATTTCCAACAAGGCATCAAGATAGAGAAGATGCCATTGAATTTTTTATGGCTTTAGCTAACGCGCCAATACCAAAAATTGCTATAGAAAACCCCATAGGCGTATTAAGCAGTAGATGGCGTAAACCAAATCAAATTATTCAACCTTGGCAATATGGGTTTCCCACTACTAAAGCTACTTGTTTATGGTTAAAAGGATTACCAAACTTAGTGCCTACTAACATAGTTAGTAAAGGTGAAGTTGTTGTGTCTAAAAGCGGTAATAGGATGTCAAGATGGTATTACGAAACATCAAAATTGCCTTTAAAAGGCGGCGTTAGAGCAAAAGCGAGAAGCGTTACTTTTCAAGGAATTGCGGACGCTATGGCAGCGCAATGGGGCGCAGAATGAAGTTGCGTGATTACCAAGAAAAAGCAGCCGATTTCTTGTATGAAAACGATCGTGCCATGATCCTTGCCCCTGTGGGCGCAGGAAAGACCGCCCTGACGCTGACAGCGATGGAGGATATGCTACGCAAAGGGTTTGTTAAAAGATGGCTTGTATTGGCTCCTAAACGCGTCTGTACGGATGTGTGGCCTGTAGAGCAACCTAAGTGGGCTACTGATATGCCGTTGGCAGTTGCAGTAGGTACGCCAGCGCAACGCGCCCAAGCATTACATTCGGGTTTTCCCGTAGTAGTTACTAACTACGACAACATTCAATGGTTGTCAGAACAAGAGCTAGATTTTGATGGCATTGTGTTTGACGAATTAACCAAACTTAAGAATCCATCAGGCAAGCGCTTTAAAGCATTGGCTAAAGTAGTAGACAAAATTAACATTCGTTGGGGGTTGACCGGCAGTTTTACTTCTAATGGCTTAGAAGATGTGTTCGGCCAATGCAAAATTGTTAATCAAGATTTACTTGGCCGTGCCAAGGGCGCGTTTATGCAGCAGTATTTCGTCCTAGTCAATAAAGACTTTGGCGAGTGGGAGCCTCGGGTAGGCTCATTAGGAAAAGTCATGGAACGCATCAAACCTGCAACATTCGTATTAGAAGCTGGGGATTACGCTGACAAGCTACCGCCCTGCCATACCGTTGAAATGCTATGCGACTTGGCAGACCGCGCCCCATACGAAAAAATGAAAAAGGATTTTGTCATTGAATTTAAGGACGTGCAGATCACGGCAGTTAACGCAGGTGTAGTTACAGGCAAGTTGCAACAAATGGCAGGTGGATGGGTCTACGAAACAGTAACAACAGCATCAAACCGCCCTGGGCGCATGAACGTGACCAAGACGCCTATATGGTTTAGCACCCACAAATTTGACCTGCTTGATGAACTGCTTGAGGAAAACCAACATGACAACACCATCATTGTTTACAACTTTATTGAAGAATTGGCTGAACTTAAGCGTCGGTATCCTAACGCACAGACAATCAACGATGACAAAGCTATTGAGCGTTGGAATGAGGGAAAAGTAGAGTTGCTTTTAATTCATCCTAAATCAGCCGGGCATGGGCTAAACCTTCAACACGGCGGTAGCAAAATGGTTTTTGTATCTTTGCCTTGGAGCCTTGAGTTGTACGAACAGACAGTAGGCCGTTTGCACCGCAGCGGTCAAAAGCATGACGTATGGGTTTACCTTTTATTAACCAATAAAACGATTGATTTGAGGATTTGGGACGCCCTAAAGGACAAAAGGGCTATATCTGATATTGCATTGGAGGAATTGAAATGACACTACTTGAAGAAGCAAAGAAATTGGCTGATGACATAGCGGAATATGCGCCAAACACCAATATTGAGTTAATGATCCGTGACTTAATTAAAGAAATAGAAAGGCTAGAAGGTAAACAACACTTTGAAGCCGATTTTGTAAAAGAAAGAAAACTTAGATTAGAGGCAGGTGAAGAATGAAAAGGCTAATGCAATTAAAGGCAAAGCTAAAGCTAAAACAAGCTGAAAGTGTAATTCGTGTCCGCAATTATGGCAGCGCTGCTAGGGCGTTAACTAGAACGATTGAAGAAATCAAAGTCATAAAAGAAAGGATTAAGAATGAAGAAATTAAGTTGGCGGGCGTTAAATAACCAGTTATCTATGATGAGCGAGGAAGAAGTGCTATCCCTACTCCAATTAGAAAAGCATGGTGAAAAGCGGGCATCTGTATTACAGCGTTTACATCAGCGCTATAACGTCTTGCGGGTATCCCGTGAGCGTATTGAATTGATGAGTTTGGCGGTTAAGCCATGACTCCACCTGATTTTAGGGCTTGGAGCCATGAGAATCTGGCTAAGTTAGCAGAAGAAATGTACGTTGAAATGCAAGCACTGCGCCAGGACGTTAAAGACGCAATTCGTGCTTATCGTGAAGTAATCACTCAGGAGAAACAAAAATGAAATTTATATTACAAATTATTGCATTAATGGCAGCATTTTTAGCAGGCGCTATTTGGGAAAACCAAGCGTATGCACAAACCACTTACTTATACGGCGCTCAAGGGCAAAGCTTAGGCACAGTACAGCAATCAGGCAATACGCAATACTTCTATGGCCCACAAGGTGAGAGCAGGGGGACTGCTATGCAGTCAGGCAATACTACCTACGTCTATGGCGCTCAAGGGCAGTCTGTAGGCACTGTGATGGCTCCTATAGCCCCTATACCTATGTATGTACCGAACCCATCGTCATTAACGCCTATGTACGATTCAATCTTTGGGAGATAAACATGAACATTATTAGACGCATTTGGGTAGCAATAACGCACCCACCAAAGGCAAAAGAATTAGCTATTAGAGAGTTAGAAAACGCTAAACGTAGCTATTTAGAGAACAAAACCCACGCTGAGTATTACGCTACGCTATGTTCGTTTGAAAATCAACGGATTGCTAGGCTTGAGAAGTACCTTGAGGAACCATCTGCAACGCCGCCTCTTTAACTTCAGCAACCCTACGGCTCCAACCTTTACCAAAAGTAGGAAAAGCTTTAAGGGATTCTAGGAATTCTAGTCGTTTAGCCGAGTAAAGATCTATTAACCGAATAGGGTCTTGCTCGGCTTTTTTAACTAATGCAGCAGTAATGCTACCGTAACCGCCATCTGGAGTAGCCCCAACACACGACTGTAAAAGCTTAACGGCGCGCCCGACACCCGAGTTAACAGCGACATCAAAAACGCAATAGTCAAGACCAGATATAAGCTCATCAGCATGGCAAGCATCCCAGTATTTCCTTTTGTATAACGGCGCTACCATTAAAGGGGTTAGGTTACGCATTTCTTTTTCAGAAACATCATGCCCTACCCATTCTTGCCATACTCTTTTAGTTACGCCAAGGTTGGTTTCGCCCCCTGGATCAGCCGGGTTGTTTACATAGCCACCTTCGTGGACTAACAACATTTCTAAACATTTTTGAAAATTAGTATTCATTTGATTGAGTCGTATTGTTTATAACAAGCCTGTAGGCCTACTCTTATTTCGTCTGCTCGGGCAGCTTCCCTAATAAGAAATTCTGCATCAGGGGAAGAAAGGGTTGCTCCGTTGCAATCCTGTCCATTGATGGTTTTTGTGGCGTTACTGGAACGGCTACGCAAGCTGCTAATGGCATCAACAAGCTGAGTATTAATAACTTTGATTTGAGCATCTTTTTGTATCCTTATAGAATCAGCATCCGATTGGTATTGATGTTCTTTATCTCTAATGGTCTTTTCAGCTTTAGTTTGCTGATATTCGCAACCGCTTACAAAACCACCACAAAATAAGCTAATAGCGACCATAGCGTAGATTGCGTAGATATTCATGGGTTGATAGGTTCTTTAGTAACGTACCTAAGCAACGCTACAATAATGCCCACAATAGTCAAAATAATGCCGTAATACTTAGGATCAATGATGGATTGCAAAGCTGGCAAATTGTCTAGCAAAGCGCCAAATACTACCAAAGCTACAGAAAACCACATAGTTTTGGACTTATAGCATTTCATGCTTTATCTGCCTTTTGTTCAAGCTTTTCATACAACTTGTCCAATAACACCTCAATGCGATCAAAACGCTCTTTAATTTCATCTTTTTTGATGTAATGGGTAGGCAGATCAATTTCAATTTGTTTTACATCATCTTTTAATTGATTGACTGAATCCCATATCTGACGGGCAAACCATCCAAGACTAGAAAGGGCGGCTGCACCGCCAATGTTGATTAAAATCTGCCAATCCATAATTACCTCACAAGCGCATTTTGATTTTGTGGCTGTTGTTGGGGCGCAAGCGCATTTACAGGCATTTGCGGTGTTTCAAATATAGCCGCATTTGCGCCCATTAAATATTTGGCAAAACGTGGGTCGCTAGCGCCTTTATGGATTTTAGCCCAAGTATCAGGATTGCTTATAGCTTTTAATAGTTTTACACGATCTTCACCTGGTAGTAAACCAAGTAATTCGTCAAAAGATTGGGCAGTTTCGCCAGCTTTAGATATTTCGCGGATTGTCTTTTCACCAACTTTAAGACCCAATACATCAAGCATTTTGTTGGCTGTAGTAGCAATCACGTTAAAGATGTTAGGCAAACGATAGTTTGGCAATTCGTCTTTAAGTAACTTGGTAGCCAACTGTTGACCAGCAGAAATTTGTTTGCCTACAGACGCATCAGTAGCCAATTGGTCAGCTACGCCGCGCACCGCTTGTAATTGTTCAGGTGTCAATACTTCAGACAAAGACTCATATCGAGGCGCGCCTTTACCACCGGCACGTTTAAGCATAGCTTCTTCGCCGCGACCTAATACGTTAAGGAATGGGCCAATACGCTCGCCGCCGCCTGGTTTTTCTAGCACAGATGCCATTTCTTTAAGCACTTGTGCTTGATTAACTGGCGCAGATAAATCAGAAAATATAGTTCTAGCTTCTTTATAGCTAGGTACTTTAGATTCAAATACCTTGATGTAGTCATCTAATAACGTACGCGCAGCCATTTGGGTATCGCGACCAGCGCCAGTAGAAGCAGTAGGGCCATAGGCAACATCCGATAAAGCACGTCTAATGTAGTGCATAGATTCACCAGTTAATTCAGGTGTTTTAGCTGGAATGATGTCTATAGTGCCAAGCGCGTTGGGAACCTTTTGTTCTGCAACAGCTTTGCCCATAATAAATGGACGCCCTTCCATTTTGGCAATTTCAGCCGCCTTAGCTAATGTTCCTTCAGGCATACGAGCCAATACCGCGGATACATCTTTATCCAATGGCACAATAGCGGCGTCTGCCGCTTCATATAAAGGCTTAGACGCATCTCTACGCGCAACAATAGCCGCGTTAAGATCAGGTGTAACGTCTTTAATAGTAGACATCCGCGCAGCTTCATCAGCTAATGCTTTAGTTTCTTGTACCGCAGGCGATGTTCTAGAAATAGTTTTTTGAAGTACAGCTTGCGTACCAGGAGCCACTACACCACCTTGAACTAAGGCTTGTTGAGCCGTTACATTGTCACCAGCTTTAACGGCTTCTTGTAACGCATTACGTCCAGCAGCGACGTTTTCAGGTGTTTCAAATGATTTGCGAGCAATTTTAGCTGCCAATTGTTTAGGTAATTGATTAATGTCAGCAACTTTACCCGCCAAAAATGTACCCGCGTCTACTAATTTGTTAATTGCTTTACCTGCAACTTGGCCACCAACTTCAAAAGCAGCGCCTTCAGCGACGTTACCGGCTGCACGACTTGCAGCTTGACCGCCTGTTTCTTTTGGGGCTAAACCAAGGGCTACGTCAGCTTTATTAAGTAATTCTTTAGCAGTAGCGTACCCAAGGGCCGATCCAGCTACACCGCCTGTTACAGGGTTAATAACAACGGTTGGCGTTGCTACAGCGCCAGCAGCCGTACCAAGTACGCCACCACCAACACCACCAAGCATTTCAATAGTAGGGCCAGCAACTTGACGAGCTTTTACTAACCCAGAATATAAATTAGGGTTTTCCTTACCCCATGCTGGAACTTCAGCACCGACGTTTTGACGTGTTTCCGCTTCAACCGCAGGCGCTGATAATCCAAATTTAGACCGAATAGCGCCTTGTGTTTCAGGATTAGCGTTAGCGTAATTAGGATCTAAAGGCGCAAATTTATCAAAAATAGCCGCTTTAGTAGCGGGATTAGCGTTAACGTAATTTGGATCTGAAAGAATGTCTTGTAAGCCTGCCATAGTTAACCTTTATTATTTTGCTAACAGAGGATTGCTTGTATCTACTCCAGCAGCGCCAATTCCTTCATTTGCCATTACTTCATTAACAAACTGACCTTTACGAGCTTTCATTAAGCGTAACACTTCTTTACCTGCTGCTTTACGAATTTCAGTAGGCAAAGACGCATCAGCCAACTGACCAGCAGCTTCTTTGTAAGACGCTGTATCTTTGTCAGATTGTGGGCCTTCAAAGCGCGGTACCATTTTGAGAGCAATATCGGCAATAGGTTTGAGTTTAGCAATAGCAATAGCGCCAGGCGTAGCTTGACCAACAAATCCAGCAGCAACATCCGCAAGACGACCAGCGCCGCTACCTGTAGATTTATCAATCAAACCGCCGTCTTTAGTAGCTTCTGTAAGTTCAGTAATTGCCAAACTAAGGTCACGCGTTTGTTGTTTTTGCAGTGCAGCAGTTTTTTCAAATGTAGCACTTGGCTTACCAACAGCGCCTAATTGCTTCATTACGTTGCCTTGCTTATCTAACAAGGTTACGTTGCCAGCAGCGTCGGTCAATGTTTGAGCAACACCTTGTTGACCAATTTGGAAATGACGTTCTGATTGACCTAAACGTGCCTTTTCACCCGCAGTCATGGTATTTGTTTTGTAAACTTCTTCAGCTTTAGCTAATCCTTGTGTAATAAATGTTGCTCGTTGATTAGATGGAATAGCAGTAAAAGTTTGTACACTACGTTGCGCTTGTTCTGGGCTAACTAAACCATCGCGGACACCTTCTTGCATATGAGCAATATAATTTTCGTTTGATGGATTTTGAAGAAGATCTTTACTACGCTCGCGCATAATATCCATGCCTTTTGCAGTAAGATCAAAACCTGTTTTTTTAATATTTCCTTCAAGTTCACGACTTTTTAACGCGTCTGTTCTAAGCTTCATTGCTGTTGCAGGGTCAATAGATGCAATTTGTTTAAAACCTTCGGGCGTACTAATGTCAACACCTTGAGAATATAACTCGCGTAATTTGTTTTGCGTTTCAATACCACGACCTAGCTCACCAAGTTTCATGGTTTCGCCCATCATGGCTAATTGATTAACAGGCGACTCTACTTTAATAGGCTGTACTTGTAAGGGGATATTTGGATCAAGTGGCATATTTATTCCTTATTAATACGATGGGCCAACAAAATCAGGACTTGCCTGATTAGATTGCCGCGTCAAATAATTATCCGCAGCGTTTAAGCCATACCCGGCGTTACTTGTATACGCAGAAGTATTACCTCCACCCATATAGCGATTCATCATGCTATTCATTTGATATTGACCTAAAGCGTTGCCAATACCGCTTGTAAAGGCGTTAGCAGAACCAACTTGCCCTGCGGCGGTAGCATTAGCGGCGCCTGTAGATAACGCAGCATTATTAGCTGCGTTAGCGCCGATGCTAGATCCTTGCCCTGCGGCGGCTGCTTGACCTTGACCACTAAGAAATTGCAATGGCCCAAGTAAGTTATTGCGGTTTAATTGAAACGTATTTTGAGCATTACTGTAGTTTTGTAAATAGCGATTAAATGCGTTGCCATACTCTTGCGAACCCATTTCTTGGCCATAAATTTGACCTGCTTTAAGGGCATTGCCAGAAATTAAACCCCCTCTAGCCGCTGCGGTAGCGTTCATGGCGTTCATGCCTTCTTTCATACGGAAAGCGTAGCCAGGGTCAGCAGAATAATTAAAAGGGCCATAACTAAAGTCTTTAGTTAATGCGCCGCCAGGCTGAGTCATAGCAGACAGTTGATTTACAGCGGTGGTACCTGAAGTACGCCAAGGCTCACTAATAGCAATTTGACGTTCTAATGCCGCTGAATTAGCCGCCGTAGCATTATTAGCTGCATCGGCTTGCGTTTGAGCAGCGTCTTTAGACGCTTTTGCGCCAATTAAAGAGCTTCCTAGATTTACTACGGCGCTAACTATGGCTGCCATGATTAAGTCCTTTGTTCTTCAAGACCAATTGTATTGGCCTTATTTTGCTTGTTTTTAAGCTGTAAATCAATTCTATTTGATAATAAACCGCACTCAGGTATTACATAAAGACGTTCTTCTACAACGGCAATGTCAGTACAATTATCAAGGTTTTCATAAATATCTACCCAAACAACTTCATCTTCAAATACTTGCCCTGCCCGTTGAATCCCTGCTGGCGCATCAAACTCACATGGCGCTGTTAACACTTTGACTTCATTGTCCATAGTTACGGCAATTGTACCTTTTTCAAGCCTGACTTTGTAAGGTGTTTTATGTTCGGCACCAGTAATCAAAGTCCAAGGTGGCACAACCATTTTGCGCTCATAAATACTAGGCTTAAAAGTATGTTCAGTTACAACTGCTACTTGTGGCATTTGCAAAGATAAGTCTTGTAACTCTTGTACTTTCCCCTGTAAAGGAATAGCAACTTGCGTAGAAGGAGCAACAATTAATTGCATATTATTGTAAAAATTCCACAATATCGCCGACATTTAAGCCAGTTACAAAGGTAATTGACACAGCGTTTGTTTCGACATAGTTTAGATTAATAATCTGTTTGCTACCGTTAACAAAGACTTTTAAGCTGTTATTGCCAGGCGTATAGCTAATTGCGCCAAACACAGTCTGACCTTGTGTAGCAACTTGATACGACTGCGGGGATACTTGCGCTGCTGCGGTAGGTAATCCAGTAATATTATCCATACTCCAGATTTGTACGTTAGTAGCATCTTTAAGTATGAATTTATATTTATAAGCGTCATCTAACCAAATTTCAGCATCAGGACGCCCTGCGGCGTTTAATATGATTGGATTGGTGTTATTTGTTACGCCTGTTACAGAAGTGTAGGTAGCCAACGGAGTAGTAGAACCAGCGACATAAGTATAGATTAGCCCCCCTGCAAGAGGGATGCCATTATCGTCAAAGAACTGCCATCCTGCACCGCCTAACGGTGATAAATTAACGTGCATAGATAGCTCCTAATATTTAAACAAGATAAGTAAATGTTACGTCAAAAGTAGTGTTATCTGCGCCAGGATAAGTATTGTCATATTTTGTTATGCCAGCGTAAGTTGTTCCAAAAAGAACAACGGTCTGAAGCATATTTCCTGTAGCTAATATTTCACGACCCACACCAATTGTATCGGTAGAAGCAGTGCCGACAGGCAAAGCTAGTTTAAGACTTCCGGCGGCGGTACCATTAGTTGTTATTGCAAATTTAGCAATCACAGCCATCGTATTACCAATACGTTTGTATTGACCTAAAGAAGCGCCAAAGGTAGTAACTGTTCCCGTTTGGGCGGTTACAACAGGCGTAAAGGTTCGCCATTCATCAACAGAAATAACGCCAGCGCCGTTGTATTTAGGGCCGCCGCCGCTACCTTCAATTTTAGGTTGGCCAACAATATAAAGATCATTTGCAACAGCCACATCAACAGCCGCCGCGCCTGAACCAGACATATCAAATTGTTGAATAATTAGATTAGAAATTCTAAAGAAATTACCTGTAGCTAATAATTGAATAGCGCTTCCATAACAAACATTAATTTTTAAATTAGCAAAATCATAGATATTATTTGTGCCTAAAATAGCTAACGCTATGGAAGTAGGCGCGCCCGTTGTGCCTGGGCCTTGAAAAGCCATATTAGTTATTTGACCTGTACTACCTTCAACCGCTGGGTCAATGTAAATACCATACTGACATGAATCATAGTCAGCATTAGTTAATTTTATTTTGTGTGTAGTACCAAGCGCGCCTGTAGAAATACGCAGTCCTATATTTGCAAAAATAACAAATATATTAGACATTATTGGATTATCACAACGAACAAGTTGAATTGCGTTTAAATTAGCTTGTGTATACGCAGTTACATAAGAACTAGAAGTCCAAAACGGCCAAAAATGAATTTGGTCAAAACGACAAACATCAAAAGCCGATTCAATAACAATACCGTTAGTCAATGGTTGACCACGAACATTATAGAAATTAATACGCCCGCCACCACCCGTTTGACGAATACCGTTGGTAGGGTTGTACATCAAAATATCGTCAAAAGTTACATCGGTAATGCCGGTAATTAAGAAATCAAAGTCATTAGACGCAGGTACCCAACCAGGGCCAAAAGCAGGGTTATTTGTACGAAAGGTGCCAAGGCTAAAAAAGTTTACGCCTGCAAAAAATCCAGCCGTATTAGTAACGGAAAAACCAGCCGCTGTATGAGCTAAGTTAAACCAAGATCCACCGCCTAAGCCTGAATCAAGATTGCTTGTTAATTCAGGTGAAACACCGCGTAAAGTAATTGGGGCGCGGATAACTAATGAACTTGTGCAAAGGTATTTGCCTGGTGGGATAAACAATTCACCGCCTGCATTGTTGGCAGAAACATAATTAATCGCTGCTTGAATAGCCGCAGTGTCATCGGTAGAATTATCACCAACAGCGCCAAAATCTTTAACAGACGGAGATTCATTTAATTTAAGATTAAAGGCTCTATTTATGGCACCTGTAACGCCAAGGTCGTATTTTGGTACTAAAGTTGTCATATTAAGCCCCTTCTAATTTAGCTAATCTTGCATTTAGTTCTTGAACCGCTTTAATAAGCATCGGGACAAAAACAGAGTATTTGACCAATTTACGGTCAGGGCAAGTTACGTTGCCATCGGCATCTTTTTCTTCTACTTCCATAACCATATTAGGAAATATTTGCTCAAGTTCTTGAGAAATTACGCCAATTTCTTTTGGGTTGTTTTCATGGTCAGTACGAGTGTAGTTAACTACACGCACTTTCATCAGATCATCAAGCTTAGGTGTAGCGTCTACAATGTCTTTTTTAATGCGTTCGTCTGAGATATTGGTGTATGCGCCTGTAGCATTTACGGCGCCATTACCGTATACAATAAAACGGGTTGTTGTACCGGCAACAAATTGAATACCATTATAAGTAGTATTGTTTGTATCATTACTATTAGAAACGTATAACAAACCATTTGGAATACCAGTAACGCTTGTATTTTGTACTTGTAACGCTCTTGAATCGCCAGTAGCACTGTTTGCAAAAACAACAAGACCGCCAGTTTGACTTGCAGAAACACTTAATGTAGAGGTTGGGTTATTTGTGCCAATTCCAACAAAACCTGCCGTATTAATGCGTACACGTTCGCTACCGCCTGTATGAAATGTTAAAGGTAAATAACTACCTGTGCCTGTTTTAAAAGCATAAAGACCCGCTATTGAAGTATCAGTCCTTATAAAGCAAGAGCTAGTATTTGCCAAATCGGCACCCGCGGCTACACCAATAGTAGCGTCAACGGCTGATCCATTAGGAACAGCGGTTACATAAGTTCCTAGATTGGCGCCAGATGTTTTAAAAGTTACGCGGGTTGCCGTTGTAAAATCGCCAGTAATAACATTTGAGCCAACAAAGTTAAGGTTTCCGTTAAGGGATAATACACTGCCATCAAAGACTAAATTTGCCGTATCTTGTAATTGTCCAGATGTACCAACAAAAGGAACCCTAGTAGAGGTAAGCGCTGTGGTTGACCAGGCTAAAGGCCCACTAGCGTTAGGAATAGTTAAACTATTGGTAGAAGTAGTATTGGGGCCAACTAACGACGTTGTCCCACCTAAAGCAGCTTTAAAGACTAATTGGCCCATGATTTTTTCCTTATGGCGCTATATAAATGCTGGGTATGCTTAATACCCCTATATTTGGGTAATATTTTGACTTTGATATTAACATAGCGATGTCCTTTTTGTAACTTTAAAATTAAGCTGTTTAAAACATTACGCTAGCTGTTCTGTAGTAGGTTTAGCTGTTGTTGCTTTATATGCTGCTATTACATCTGCTGTCCATATTGCATTAGCTATGGCAACTACTTTTGGCTCTTGATTGGCTAAATCTTCGCCTGGAGCTAAAGTCCAACGAGAATAAGAAGCGGAAAGCTCTACATTATCTTCAACAATACGGGTGATTTGCCTTACTTGAAGAACTCCATCTTCAAGAACTTCAATTTTATCTATTGCAACTTGTTTTTCTAACGCCATGATAATTCCTCTTTTAGAATGTTCCTAAGTACGATACTTGATTGACCCATGTATATCCAGTAACAATAGGGTTTCCACCAGCATAATTAGCCCCATAAAGAGTAGTTGCATTTGCAAAAGCCAAACCACCATTTATGCCAACCACCGCATTTTCACGCATAATTCCAGCGCTTGCATTTATACCGCCTGATTGAAAAGGCAGATTGGTAATAATTACTACGCCTGAACCAGTACCAGCAGCCGTAATACTAAAAGAAAATTGAAGCATTACTAGCTTTCCAACTTTTACATAGCTACCTGAAGATGTATAAGAAGTAATTGAGCCTACAAGTGCAGTAACAGTAGGTGTCCAAGTGCCTGTTTCATAATCATTTAATGTTGAATTAACTACTGCCGATGAATTATTAAATACAATACCGCCGTTAGATGTTCCAAGGCTTAAATTAGTCCCATTAAAAGTTAACCCAGTTCCCGAACTAAAAGCGCTTGTTCCATTTCCGTAAGGAATATAACCCGCAGTTAATGTTGTTAGTCCTGTACCACCATTAGCTACAGGTAATGCTGTGCCTGAGTAAGTTAAGGCCAATGTACCGCTAGTAGTTATTGGGCTTCCTGAAACACTTAAAAATGCAGGTACTGTAGCAGCTACACTTGTAACAGTTCCAGTATTAGAAGTTTTGTTATTAAAGGTTGTCCAATCGGTGCTAGTAAGGTATCCGTTTACACTTCCTGTGGCGGCAGCCATGCTAATTGCTGGGGTTGCACCACCTGACGATACGACAGGAGCAGTACCAGTTACTGAAGTTACCGTTCCGCTACCTTTATTGTTAAAGGTATTCCAATCAGTAGAAGTCAAATAACCGCTTACAGAAGTCGTAGCCGCTGGCATTGAGATTGCAGGGGTTTGACCGCCTGAAGATACAACAGGGCTAGTGCCGCTAACGCTTGTAACTACGCCAGTTAAACTTGATCCTGAACCACTAAAAGAAGTTGCGGTTACGGTGCTTGCAAAGGTAGCTGATTTATCTTGGTCAATCGTAAGGGCAACAGCCTGAGTAACCGTAGTGTTGGGGGTAACATAAAATAAAGCTTTTGTACCTCTAGCTGTAGCACCCCAATTTTCTGTAGCTACACCTTCATAAGAAGCTTGTGGATAGCCGTCAGAAGCCGTTGTGCCATAGCCAGCTAATTCAAATTTACCAAGACTATCACCGTTTTGGGGTGCTTGCGGTGCAGCAAAAGTTCCCCTAAATTTAGTAACACGCATAGATGAACTATTTGCATTGCTTGAATATCCACGAACTGCAATTCTTGAACTTGAATTGTTATCGCCAAACGCGCGCATTAAAATAGTAGGCACGCTAGTGGTATTAATGCCTAAATGGGCAATATTAGTAACAGTTTGTGCGTTTAAATCTATTGATGTACTAGCACCTGTATATGGAATATAAGTGCCTGATAATGAAGGAATATCAGCAGAAACTAAAGCTCTAAATGTAGGGACGCCTGCACTACCATTAGGAGCCGCCAATACATAATTAGCTGTCTTTGAAGCGTAAGGATTAAGCGTATCGCCATAAGCTGTGGCTAAACTAATAGCAGGTGTTGTGCCACCACTAGATACGACGGGGCTTGTACCAGTTACGCTTGTAACTGTACCGCCTGAGCCTGTAGCTGATAATGTACCGCCTACAAAAGATACGCCTGAACCAATAGTGACGTTGCTAAATCCACCTGTACCATTGCCGTACAAGATTGATGTACCGCTAGTAGCAGGCGCTTTGTTATTAAACGTATTCCAATCTGTGCTAGATAGCCAACCATTAGAGCTAGTGCTTGATTGACGAATAGGTACAGTGTTTACTGTACCGCCGCTATCTTTAAAAAACAGATTTTTATCTGCAATATTGATAGCAATTTCTGACCCAGTAGTGCTATTAGTTAAATTAGCGGCAAGTGGTACGTTTGTAGCTGTGCTACTAGCGTATAGCAAAATAGGCGTAAAGTTTGTTTGAGCCATTTAAAGAAGTCCTAAATTTAGACTGATTCTATTATGTTTTGCTATGCTTGTCATTTAAAAGTTGCCCCCACCAATACCGCCTGTAGAAGTCAAAATATTGCCATCAAATAGCAATTTGCTTGATTGAGCCATTGTACTAGTAGATGAAGCATAGAAAATCTCATTAGCAACAAAAGTTGATAAACCTGTACCACCTCTAGCTGTAGAAAGCGTACCGCTAGTAATCTGACTAGCGTTAATAGCAATAGGAACATTTTGAGCAAAAACTAATGTGCCATGTATATCTACGGTAAATTGACCGACACTAGATGCTGAGCCATAAGTACCAGGCGTAACCCCCGAATTGCCAATAGCCAAAGTTATAGTATTAGGAGCATAAGTAACGCTAATGCCACTTCCAACCAAAGTTGTCGGTTCAAAAGTATTCGCAGACGTACCTACTAAAAATTGATGCAGTCCAATGCTAGTAAGCCCTGTACCGCCCTTGTTTACTGGTATAGCCCCACTAGAATCGCCTGTAAAACCGTATACATTCCAAAAAAAGCGGTACCACTCAGTTGACATCATCGTTGTGCCATCATATATAAGAGGCACTTTAGCCGATGGCAAAAGAGTTATATTAAGCATTTGTACCGCTAATCATTAGCTCAGCGCCAATAATGTCTAGCTTTACCGGATCAGTCCCTGATACTTCATAAATACGGTCACGCAATTTAAGAGTCATACCTAGCCTACGCCAAATGGCACGGCGACCATATTCACCAATTTTACCCATAGATACCCAATGTTCATTAGACCAAGTATGACCGCCGTCATCTGACCAACGAAGCATAACTTGTGGGTCTGCTCCTACAGTTAAACCACTAATATCTTCACCGCCAATATACACAGATTCGCTAACGTCAATGGTTAAACTTTCGCCTGAAAGAATAACAATTTCAGAAGGGTAGTCAGGAATAGGAACATTAGAAAACCCATTTAAACCCACGCCTGTTTCGCAATCAAGCTGTAAAGTATGCTGCGCTGTACGTTTAAGGTTATTTTGTCCTGGTGGGATAGGGCGCCAAGAACGTAACCATTTTTGACTTTGACCGTTATCTGCATATACATCTAAGTCTAATGCGTATAAATTGCCATTTTGGTAGTCGCCAACAATTGTTTGGCTATTAAAATTCATCTGACAATTACCACGATTACGGGTAAAAACGCCATTATTCCATCCCGCGCGTTCATGCCAAGCATTTGTTGCTACGTCATAAACCCAAGTTTTATCAGCGGTAGGAAAATTTAAAACATAAAAAGCATGGCCTTCTTGCTGATATGTATACGCTACAGCATCAGAAATATCGCCATAACTTTGAATGGCGTATTCTATAGCGTGGGTAGATATTCGTTTGCCTGTATATCCTTGGTTACGGTATACAATTCCATAACCTCTTGGGTCAGTACCAAGCCAAAACAGGCTGTTATCAAGTTTGGCAATAGAGAAAGGGGCTACACATCCAATTTCGTTATAAGCGCCTTGAATAGGGGCTAATGGAAACGGCGTAGTACCTGCGTCATACCAAACTTCAGTTGTACCTTGACCAAATACCCAAACTTCACGATTATTTGATACAACTGCTACCACTTGGTCAGGAGAGCTTTCAGCAGCGCCAAAAGCCAAAGGATTAATTGCAGTTCCGTCAAAAATATCTGTTACCCAAATAATTTGCGTATTTGGTTGATTAAACGCAAAATAGCCGTCAATGTAGCAAACGGTAGCTGCGCCAGCAAAATCAGGGTCAGTAACTTGAACAAAAGTATTAGTTGATTCGGTGTAAACGTAAGCATCAGGATTACAAGCTAAGAAAATCTGAGTGCCACTATCTGCAATAGATACAGGGCCGCCACCGCCTACAGTGCCTAATAATGTAGCGTTGTAGTTAGTATCAATCTTATAAAAATTTTGACCAGATACAACGTAGGCATCTAATCCAGCAGTAGTATGCGTCCAAAGCCCTCTAATTGGCCCACTGCCAATACTAGCTAAAAGACGAAGTCCAGGCGCTCTATTTAAAAAACCACTTTCTTTGCCCCCTTCTGGCGTAGCCTCGGGGAACATATTAATCATACGGTTATCCGCTGCATTAACAGACCGCGCGACGTACGCCTGTCCTAAGATAGGCGTTTTCATTAGTAATTCCCAGCAAAGATATTAAAGCGCTGACGAGTGCCAACAATGCTGTATGGCAACGACATAATATCGTCAGGGTTATTGATTCTTTTAAGATTGCGTTTAGAAGTCATCGCAATACGAGCCACATTAGGTGGTGGCTCAATACCAAACTCATTAGCAATTTCACAAGCCAAATTGTATTTAAAACATCTTAAATAGCCAGGCGGAAATGTTAAATTGGTAGCTAAAGTAGCTGGTTGATCTAATTCAGTTACCGAAATAAAATGCCATTCCAATGCTTTTGTAGGCACTGGGTATACATACATATCAATATTAGGGTAATCCATGTTGATCCACATAACTTGTGGATAAGTAGAAGTTACGGTTTTAACCGCAATACCATCATATTGTTGTTGGTTAATGATCTTAATACCAAACGAAATGCCGTTTGTTGGGTCTTTAAAATAAGTTGAATCATCTACCAAAATAGGACGATTACCTACAAAATTACCTGTAGGGCCTAATGTTCTATGAATTTGACCAGGTGTCCAAGTAAAAACTTGATCTTGTGTAGAAAAGACAGATAAACGCTCAGTATTCCACGAATCAATCATTTGATTCAAAGCATTGAGGGAATCTTGGGCAGTAGCAGCAGAAGGCGTTTCAGCCTCGGCGAGCATCCCGATTAAGCGTAACGCTCCATTTATTTGATCGGCGGCTGTAGTGGCCATAACAACTCCTTACTCTGCGGTTTTACGACGTCTTTTTACATCCAGTGTATTAACAGGAGCCGCAATTACTTCTTCTACCGCTTCTTCTACGATTACTGGTTGCGTGTCCAATTCGTAGCGTTCCCATCCTTGTGCTTCGTCATGTTCTACTTCGGCTTCCATTGTAGCAACTTTAGAACCGTGAATAGGATGTTTTAAATAAATTATAGGCATGATTTTTTTAGTTAGATAGGGGGACAAGCCCCCTATTTTATTAAGCTACAACAGGGAATTGCCATTTAGTGCCGTCAGCAATAAACAATTTGCCTAAGCCAGTTGCATTGGTTGTAGTAGCCAATGAACCAACAGGAGCAGATGTTGTAGTGGTGTTAGCAGTAATAGCAGTAGTCAAAAAGTACAAACCAGCAGTAGCATTAGCAACCACCGCGCCAGTTGTCGCAGTTGAAGTAAGTGTACCGCTAACTGTAGCAGTTGTTAAAGTAGAACCAGTAATAGTAGCGCCAGTAATTGTAGTTCCAGAAACAAGCTCTGGATCAGAATACGCGACGCCAACGGGTTTGGTATTTGGCATAATTTTTCCTTAAAAAACCCGCCCCGAAGGGCGGGATATTACATTAAGCTAAACGGTAAAGAGTCCAAGTAGCGTCGCCAGTTTTACGGGCGCGGAAAGCTTGTGCTGTACCAGCAGTAGCAACAACAGTCATTAGACCAACTAAAGTCCAACCAGTATTTGTTGTCAAAGTAATAACACCAGATGTATTACCATCTACGTTAACTACTGAGAAATCAAATGAGCTATTTGGTTTAGCGCTAGAAACTAACGCATCCAAATCAGCACAAGTTGGGAGTTGATATGAAACTGCGCTTGCGCCTGGGCTACCAAGAATAATTCCATTAGCCAATTGAGCGGCAGTCAGGGTTACACCGGTTGTCAAAGCGATAGGAGCAGGTTGAATCATTAAATCTACTTCGGTTAAATTGCCGTCACCAAGTTGGTAACCGCCAGCGCCATTAGGTAGTGCCATGATATGTTTCCTTAAAAAATAAGTTTAAAAAGCCCCCACTTGCGCGGGAGCATTTAGGTTTAACCCCAGATACGGCAAGCCATTGCTGGACGAATCGTGCTAAAGCCATACAGAACGTCAATACGGCAAGGTAAACGGTCATTATTAATATCGTACTGACGTACAACACGCATAGAGATACCGTTGTGAACTTGGCGGGAAGCCATGTCAACACCTTGTGGCAACAACAAGTCAGCGGTCGCAAAAGTGATCGCATCTTTGTGGTAAACCAAGTTTTGAGCGTACTGACTAGCAGCAGAACCCAACATTGTTACTGCTTTGCCAGCAACAGGGAAGCTGTTTACAGTAGCCAATGCGTTAGCAGAGGTGTAAATAGCTGGGCTGATAGCTAAAGTAGCTGTAGAAGAACCAGTTGCAGCAGCAGTTACGGTGAACTGTTGCAAGCTACCAGTAGACTCACGGGTTTGTGGGTTAACTGCATAACAATCAGCAATAGTGAACACATCACCTACGTTCCAAGTCTTGCTAGAGCCAGTAAAGCTAATACCTAAAGTAGCTTGACCTTCAGTAGCAACAGTTGTAGTTACAGTGATAGTTGTACCCCAATCACCAGTTGTATGTTGCTTGATAGATTGGCTCATGTTAATTTCTTCAAAGCCCAATACACCCATACCCATCATGCCATTCTTAAATTGACGGCTGATTGTGTCTGTAGGATTAAACAGACCTTTCATACCTTCAACCAAACCTGCGTTAGCTGCTGGGTTAACAGTAGCGTAACGTGGGGACATAACAGCAGCATTTTCGTTCAACTTTTGTTGAGCTTGTAACAGCACCAATGAAGTAGAAGGAGTTGTGCCAGGTGTACCAACTGAGCTATAAACTGCTTTGTAGCTATTAGCTACGTCAGCGTCAATAGAAGAAGCCAACTGAGAGATACGTGGTTTCAAAACACGCTCTGCAAAGTCATCTAACTGCATTGTCAATTCAGCAGAGGTGAAGTTAACACCAATGTGCTTTTGTGACGCTACAGTCAAAGTTGTGTACTGTTCGTTGTCGTCTTGAACTTGCAAGGCGGCACCGTCAGT
>JGI24890J29729_1000687_pt1 | contig 19415 bp, 22 predicted proteins | sample FreactcultureFD7_FD_29729 | JGI IMG/M metagenome (IMG submission 29729)
GTATGTAAAAGAGTTAAAAATTGATATGAAAACCCATAAGATGATTGAACAAATTCATACCAATTCTATTCTAAACATGGTTAAAGCTTAATTGTTACTGAATTTTTACCAGTTGATCCGGGTCCTCTTTTTGGAGTTGTGGATACTTTTTTAGTAGTTTCAATATTCGAGTTGACGCTCTTAAGTAAGTCATCAATGTTCAAAGAAGGACCTTTCATTTCACGAACTGGAGCTGGAGCTGGAGCTTCTACTTTTGCCACTTGTGGTTGTGGATTTGGTTTAGGATACTTGATTGCAGGTTTAACGGAAGTTGGAGGAGGACGGACGGTTGTCTGTTGAGGTGGTGGAGGTGGAATCATACTGTTCATGAAATTAGAAAGACCAGCAAGAGGATTAGCTTGTTGTGGCTGAGGCGTCATTGGTGCAGGTACAGAAGTACGTCCTTGAGTCTGTTGTTGCATTGCCGCACTTGCTAATTGACGAGCAATGTCTGGATTAGTTCTCAGAATTTGGTCCATATTTGGAATTGGAGCTTTTTGAGTCATTTGATTCGTTAAGTGAACCATGTATACCATCATACATGTTCTAATTGGAATTTTAACAAGTGGATGCATCTTCAACTTATCACCATACAAATCGTACAACTCTTCAAAATCTTCTTCCATATCAGGGACGTTCATTTGAGCAGATTCAGAAAGACCAGATAAATTTAATCCAAATGCTCGCATGAATGGAACATTCGTTGAACTCCATTCAAGTGCAGACATACCGGTAACGAACCAGTCACAGAATTGTTTAATAGTAGCATCTGCATCTTTTTCGCGCTTAATAAAATCCAACTCCATCTTCATCTCTTCAATCGGTGATTCTAATGTGAACCTTTTTCTCATTGGAACTCCGAGCTTTGCAAGACGATCAAATTTTCTAAGAAGTTCGTATTTCTCTTTCATCACATACTCATCCGACATACGTTTCGAAGGTTGACTGATGTTTAAAAATGGCTCAGCGTTCAAATTCTGAAACCCATCAGAAGTTTGCATTGGACCTACAGAATCCAAAGAAGGAATTAGTTGAGGCTTTTCTTCGGAAGGTGGGTCAATGTTAAACACTGGAAGATCTATGGCTCCTAAATCAGGCATTTTAATGTCTACGGAAGTAGCCTCCGCGACTCTATTATTTGTCAAAAAATCAACTCCAAGGATATCACCCATTTACTTCAAACTTACGAGTCAGTTATGAAAACTACAACGCAAAACGGAAATATTAATATTCAGATACTGAACATTAATAATTAAATGTTAGTTATACCAGATTTATCAACCAATCCTCCGGAAGTGGAAACACCATTTACATTTCCGTTGGACCCTTTTCAAAAACATGCAATATACGCTATTTCAAAAGACGAAAATGTATTAGTGACTGCGAAGACAGGATCTGGTAAAACACTAGTAGGAGAATTTCAAATTTGGCATTCTTTGAATAAAGGAAAAAGAGTGTTTTATACCACTCCTATAAAGTCTCTTTCAAATCAGAAATTCCATGATTTGAAAAAAATATATGGAAATAGAGTTGGAATTATGACTGGAGATATTAAATTCATGCCACAAGCAGATATTGTGATTATGACTACCGAAATATTGAGGAACTTGCTTTACAAACAAGGAACAGCTACTGAAAATATCGGACTTACCGCTAGTTTATCGTTGGATAACTTAGATGCAGTTGTGTTCGATGAAGTTCATTACATTAACGACAATGATAGAGGAAAAGTATGGGAAGAATGTCTTACATTACTTAATCCGTCTGTTAATTTAGTTCTTCTTTCAGCTACAATTGATTCTCCTGAATTCTTTGCAGAGTGGTTAGGAAAAATTAAAAACAAACCAATCCACTTACTTTCTACAAAGTACCGTATCGTACCATTAGTTCATACGACTCCAGAAGGAGATGTGTTTATGGACGCTAAGGAAAACTTTCATGAAGAAGTGTATTCAAAATGGGTCAGAAAATATTACAATGAACAAGATGAATTACGTAAACATAAAGAAAAGGTAAAGGCAAGAGAAGAGGGACAAGACGTGGTTGAACGTGATGTTAGAACGTACTCTTTCTTAGATCGCATGAATAAGTTGATCAATAAGATGGATTTACCTGCATTGTTCTTTGTGTTTTCACGAAAAAACTGCGAAGAGTATGCGAAAAAGGTAAGTAATAATATGTTACTTACTTCCAGTGAAACTGCAGATGTGAAACATATTGTGAAATTTCATCTTCATAGATACCCTGATTTACTGAAAATGGACCAATATAATACTCTAATACCTCTTCTTGAAAAAGGTATAGCGTTTCATCATAGTGGTCTTCTTCCAGTTTTGAAAGAAATCATTGAAATATTATTCGCAAAAGGATTTGTGAAGGTTCTGTTTGCTACAGAGACATTTGCGGTAGGAATTAATATGCCTACTAAAACTGTTGTATTTACTTCCTTTCGTAAACCGAATGACGAATCAATGCGCATGTTGAAAACTTCAGAGTATATGCAGATGGCTGGAAGAGCTGGAAGAAGAGGAAAAGACGATAAGGGAATTGTAATATACTTACCAATTCATCATCCTGAAGATACATTAGAAGTAAAGCAAATGTTAACTGGTAAAAGCGATAGCGTGTCTTCAAAACTTAAATTTGATTACAGTTATATTTTATCAATGCTTCAGTCCGGAAAAAATATTGAGAAACAAACATTCAAAGAAGAAATACGATTAACTGAAATTCAGTATTTTATTGAAAAGATGGAAGAAGAAGCAAGGAAATTACCAATCATTCCTGACGATGTAATGGAAGAACTTAAAAGTAAAGAAAATATTGAAACTCAACTTAAAACAGCAGCGAATAAAGGAAAAACGATTCTTCAATCTGCACTTCAACGATGGAACAATTCACACATGGCTCCTAAATGGGCAGAATATCAAAAAAATTATAAAATTTATAAAAAAATCAAAGAACAAATTTTCAGATATAATCGCGAAATTGAAGTTCTTTCAAAGAACNATGAAATGGAGCTATTTAAAAACATTCTTGAAAAGTTCGGGTATATAGAAAATAATAAACTAACTAAAAAAGGAATATTAGCTGCGGAAATACATGAAGGACATCCTTTAGTAATGTCCAAATTATACGAATCAAAAATGATTCATAACGAAAGCGCTGAAATAATTACTGAAATTTTATCATGTTTTCTCGAAATGCCTCATACAGAAGAAATCATTGAAAAAGATGATATTGTAGAATCTCTTAGAAGGTATGCGAACCAAATTTATATTGCTGAGAATTACATTCATGAACCAGAATACTGGCAACTCACAGAATATTGGATGGCAGTAGTTCACGATTGGATAAATGGCGAAACATTTGTGTGTGAGAAATACGGAGTAGAACAGGGAAACTTTGTAAGAGCTATGTTGAAACTTTCAAATATTATCGACGAATGGATTAATATTTCTACGATTTGTGAAGATGTAGAAATGATTCAAAAAATGAAAGATATGAAAAACAGAGTTGTAAAGGATTTTGTTATTCCAGATAGTTTATATCTTCGAATCTAAATACCATTCTCCGTTTCCAAGTTGGTTGGTTCATATCAAGCGAATATGATAATGTTCCAGATGTTCCAGGTTGTTTTTCATTTTTATAAGTTATTAATCGTTTCCAATCAGGAACCCAAACTCTATGATCATTTACAATAATCGCATTCACACACCGATTCTCTTTATGTGTGAGTAATTTATCCAGAAAGAATTCGTCTCTTGAATATTTCTTTGAATTATCAAATGATTCGTTCAGTTTATAACTTTCAATAAACCATACTGGATTCCATCGATCTGTAATAATTAACTGGTTCAAAATATCAGCGTATCTTCTTATAGGAGACGTTGCGTGACAGTAATATTCTTTTCCAATACCCCAATGTGTCTTTTCTCCTTTTTCGTATGTCCACGAATACTCTGCCGATTTAAAAGCCAAATATTTCGCATCTTTACCGAGAATCGATTTGTAAGTTTCAAGTTTTTCTTCGCTTGTTTTTTCATGAACTCTTAGCAATCCATTGTTTTTCTGAACAAGCACTTTAGCTGCTTCTACGTTATAGAAAATCATCAAATGTTCAATCCATTCATGAGAATCAACTAAATCCCTTCCAGCTAAGTACGAAGATATCTCTTTTACAATATATGCAAACGGAGAGTTATAAATGCTTTCATAATTAAACGTTTCGTTATTTACTATCGTACACCTCATGAACGAAATATCGGAAATTTCTTTGTTTTCCCATTTGAACTTTAAAGAAACTCCAAGTCGTTTTTGGTTTGGAAGTAACGAGCACTCTGTCTGAAACGGTAAAAGGGGTGCTACGACATTTCCGTTCGTATAGTATGTCTGTCCAAGTTCTGCCGCTTTTGGAATAAATTCATGATCTGGATTCTTATCAAACCATGATCCAACATCTGCAATCGTGATATAATAATATCCATTCTCTCCGATCGTGAACACATCATCTATATCCTCACATCCAATTGGATCAATGTTGAAAGTATATCCATCTATCGTAGGAGGTTCCATTTCGGGTACCTTAATAGTACCCAAGTCAAAACCTTTCCAACTCACAGTAGAATATCTGTATAAATTTGCTTCCTTTTCTGATTTGTAATCCCCGCATTTTCCAATAATTTTTACTAAATTACCACGTAAGAATTCTTTTGTTTGAAATTCGGTTACATCTACAATCGCTAATACATTTGCAGATGTATCTTTATGCGAACTTCCAACTATACATAATCCTAATTTTATGTCCAATGGACGAAATAAATAAATTGGTACATTTTTTGAAGTAAGTCCATATTTTATACGAGAATTCAATTCTAGTATTCCCGGAATTCTCATTTTATTAATCTGTATTTTGGTGTTTAAAAAAAATCCATTTTAGTTCTAAGCCGCTTCTTCTAGAAACCTAGGACGTTCACGTTTAGTATATCTTACAATGCCTCTTATTTTAAGTTTATTTTCAATATAGTATGTTTGATATGCTTTTACAGGATTTTCGTGTTTGTATTCATCAGGCATAGCTTGACGAATAGGTGTTAGTCCAATATCAGCCAAGGAAGGCGGGAGATTGGATTTCAACCATTCAATATGTTGTTCTGTTTTATGAATCTTTCCATAACGAAAAGTATATTCTTTACAAAGCCAATGTCCTAATTCACATAACCATTTGTAATTAGATAAGCTTTCGCGAACCCAAATTCCACATGGGTGATTAGCATGCACTTTCTTATAGGCATTGGAAGGTAATCCGTCTGGATTGAGCATCCAATGACATGTGAATAGAAGTTGTGCTGTTTCTAAAATCATTTTAACTACATGTTTATCGCAGTGTTGTTTTGCTGCATCTTCAGGATTTGTTGATAGAAAGAATATATTCATTTTAGTATTGATGATTTAGTCTTTAATAAAACCAATTTCGTTTTTTAATTTATCAAAATAATTTTTGGACATTGTATATCTTATATCGTTTTTTCTTCCAGCTAAGTGAAAAGTATATGTGTTATCTGATTTATCATTTTCAAAAAAATGTTGCAATATACCATATTCAATATTTATTGAATTTTCTCTAATATTAAACATATTTTGATTAATCATATGTACCAAAACACCTTGGTCCCACCAATAAGGATATGGGTTTTCGTTATATAATTCTTCATCATATGCCCATTTCTTTAAAAAATTTATACTATATTCACTATTTTTAACAATAAAAATCCCAGTATTTACATTATTATTACTACTCATATCATCTGAAAAAATAAAATTAACATTATTATTTTTATTTATAATATCAATAATATTACCTGCATCATTATAAAAAAAGGCATCTGCATCTATCCAAATTAAATAATCAAATTTTGAAATATTATCAAGTATTAACGGTAATCTTTCCCAAGCAGAATGTCTATTAGTATATTTTTTTTTCATTTGATAAAATAATTTTTAAATTGTGTTTTTCACAATACAGTTTGTTTATATTATAATTTATATCGCAATAAGATTTTATATTATCATCATAAAACATTATTACACAAACATTCATTTTTATAGTGAAATAATAAATTAACAATAGTTTTACGCATTTTATTGTCAATGTTTGTTTTTAAGATGTATTTTTTATATGTTTTTTTGTAAGGTTATGTCTGTCTTGATCTATTTTAGAATCAAATGTTGTATTACATGATTCACATTTTCTTACAATTTTCATTAAAGATACTCCGCCATTTTTATGATGTTTTGTATTCAAATGTCTTTCAAATGCACTAAGGCATTTACATTGAATGTTACAAGTTTTACAAAAAAATTCTTCCATTCTTTTCTTATGATTATTTGATTTTAAATGATATTCTATTCCAACGCTATCGTATTCTATGGTTCTGCTACATAAATAACAAATATAATCGCATTGTTTACTTGTTTTGTATTTCTTGACATATTGTGGATATTCCATTTATTATATACTACAATATAATAATTCTCGACTTTTCGAATTCCCGTAATACATACAGTTTACAATCCTAAAATAAATGAATTTTAAATTAAAAAAAGTTTTAAGAAGGTATTTCAAAAAAGTGATAATTCAGGCATTCGATATTTCGAGAATTTGACCTCGATCACTTTGATTATTTACTATTTTCCAATACCCATAATCCTTGTAAAAAAGAGTCTGCTAAATCATCTTTCTTAGGATGTTTCATCATATAAGATTTCAATTCAGGTGTTGGAACAAGTTCAGCTGCATGAATGATACCTGTCTTCTTACGTCCTTTATAGGTCTTTGTATGGTCATCTAACGTAATCATATTTGTTAATTTATGAGTAGCAGAAACACCTTTACATTTATATCCCTGACATACGAACCACATATGAAGCATCGCCTGGACACAAAGCATTCGTTTATCTGGCTGTTGTTCAAACGCAATTAAATCAGAATCTTTCCATAATTCTTTACGTGATTCTAAACACTTGGCTATTGGATCAGCTAAATCTACTACAGACATTGATTTGGTGGATTTCACACACCGTTTCCAAACATTTTCAGCATAATAATTGTATAACTTTTCAACCAATTCTTTTTTAGTATTTCCAGTAATTCCAAGCGGTAATCCAGTTTCTTTTAATTTACTAATTTCTTGCTTGTTCAGAGAAGTTTTTGTTACCGGTTTTGAACCTTTAGGACAATGAACTCTACAAGCATACATAGATTCATCGTGTTTCATCCAATTAGCAGGTTTTTTACATTTGAAACATTTCGCTTCATCATGTCCTGCAGATTCTGCCATAACATCAATCAAATCCCAATGAAGAATTTTGAGATTTGAGCGATTAGTTCCTTGCAATACGCAAAAGGCTAAATTTCTAAGCCCTACATCAAACGAAACCAATTTCATTATAATTTACATTTATTGATTGTTTAAGCAGTTGCTTTTAAAAGTTGAACAAGCACGGGTTTAGAATCTCGTTTTCCGAAAGGAATACCTTTTGCAGTTAACATCTCTCGAAGTTGAACAGCTGTCTTCTTTTCAAGATCATCTACATCTACTTCTTGTTTGACTTCTGGTTCAGTATGTTTTGTTTCTGGAGGACCTTCAACAACTTCTACTGTGATTCGGTCATCTTCTTCGTCTTCTTCTGCTTCCGCCTCTACGTCTTCCTCTTCATGGTCTGCTCCAGATTCTGCTTCTGGTTCTTCAGGCTCGGGCTCGGGTTCTGGTTTTGGAATGTGGGTAGATACTACCATGGCTAATGATTGAATATGTTGCAACATACGAGTCTGCTGCCAGTAAAGGTAACCGACCATACCCGAAAGAACAAAAATCATAGATGCTAAAACAACAATTGTAACATACGTGAGCTCCATTTGATAGTTTAGTTGGAAGAAACAAGCTTTCTTTAAACGAGTGAAATATACACACATAATCTGTAAAAGATATAACAGAATGACTGGAGGATTAATGCAACTAGTGGGGAAGGGTGTCCAAGACCAATTAGTCAATGGAAACCCATCCTTCACACACTTTCGATCAGTTTATAAACGTCATACCGATTTCGCTATGGAACACTTTCAGTTGTATTTTAAAACGACAAACCTGAATCTGCCTCCGTCGGGGAGTTTAACGCTGAGAGCAAAGGTAGAACGGTACGCCCAACTACTACACGATTGTTACCTAAATATATCTTTGCCGAATATATATTCGCCGATAGTTCCTTTTACACAAACAAATCCACCATATCCACATACAAACCCAAACGCAAATGCAATTGGGTATGAATTCCAATGGATCAAAAATATCGGATACAATATGATTAATTATGTCGCTATTTTAATCAACGGTCAGGAAATAGTAAGACATACTGGAGAATGGATGAAGTTATATGCTGCAACTATGTTTGATGCGAATAAGAAGAAAATAGTGGATGATATGGTTGGAAACACACCTGATTTATACGATCCGGCAAATGCGTATGATAGAATTAATCAATATCCTCATGCAATTTCTTCCTCAGATTCAAATTTAGCTGAACCATCTATTCCTGGAAAAACATTAACAATTCCTTTACATTTTTGGTTTTGTGAATCTGTCGGTTCGTCTCTTCCTTTAATCGCCCTTCAACTTTCAGAAGTTGAAATAGTAGTAGAATTGAAAAACATTTATCAATTATTTACTACCTTAGATGTACGAACATCATCTTCTACGTTTGGAACACGCATTGCTCCAGATTCTTCGGTTTCAACTTTCCAAATGCCTCACTTTTTAAGTCCACCACTTGCATCTAATCCCACCATTCCTTACAATCCAAACTTGATGACTTGGAAACTAAATCCTTTCATTGAATGTAATTATATCTTTTTGACTGACGCTGAATTAGTTCATATTGCGAAAACCGATCATTCCTTTAAAATAACTCAAATTGATTTGAAAGAAGTAAACGGACAGTACGGTGCGTCGAAAGATATAGAACTAACGATGAGAAATTTATGTACACGTGTTGTTTGGGTAGCACAACGAAATGATAGAATGCTATTGAATGATTATGATAATTATACAAATTGGACAGATCCTCAAAAACCACCTTTGGATTCTACAACTATGACATACATGACTCCGTGGTTTTCGTCTGGAAATAATCAGTCTACAAATGTATCTCAACGAGATATCATTTTAGAATCAAATATTATTTTGGATGGTAAAGATAGATTCTCTACAAAAACAACAACCTTCTTTTCAAAAATTCAAAATTATCGTCATCATACTGGTAGAACAGTAGAAGACTTGCCTGGAATTTATAGTTATTCGTTTGCTATTAATCATGATACTGAACAACCTTCTGGACAAATAAACGGGTCACAATTTAATAAAACTATTTTAAGAAACACGTATGTTCAACCACCATATACTGGACCAGCCGCACCTACAACGGTATGTGTGTTGAAATCAACTGCAAATTCTGCAAATCCCACGGTTGTAAATCCAGCAGCAAGAGGAACGAATGGGCAATTATTATACAGTCCTGATGAACTTGTTACCATAGTACGTAAAGGAGATTCCCAAACTTATCAATATACGTTTGATGTAAGAGCATATACTGAATCGTATAACTTTTTACGAGTTTTGGGAGGCGTAGCAAATGTCGTGTTCTCTTCATAATAAGAATGAGTAGTGGAATCTCTATTTCATCTGCCTCGTATGGCGTTGGTACTCAGAGTGTCAACGTTACAAGAGCTGTAACATCGCATATCCAACAAGGGAAACTAAATTTTACAGTATCACCAGATGCTTTAAATGTCGAAGATCCAGCGCCTGGTCAAATTAAAACACTCAGCATCACATATTCCATCAACGGTGGATCTTCAAACACTGTTTCTGAAAAAGATGGAAATGTAGTTTCAATAAATGCTCCTCCAGCAACACAAGCATCGGGGCTTCAAATTACCAAAGCAGAGTATGGCTATCCTGGTAATTGGACAGATGTAACAGATGCAGTTCAAAATTATGTAAGTAACGGAACTGTTAGTTTTACAGTTGGGTTCAGTGCAGTAGGAATTCCTGATCCAAACCCATCAAAAAGAAAGTCATTGAAAGTCGATTATACAATCAATGGAGCACCTTCTTCAGAAACTATTCAAGATGGAAAGAAGTTCAAGATTTCAGCACCAGCATTAACTACTCCTACCGGTCCAGCATCTCAGCACGCTATGTCTGCAATTGGAATTATTTTTACTAATTTAGCTAGGTTCTTTGGAATTTACCTTCAAGCACTTTCTGTCTTTTCAGCTATTGAGTTTGGTAATTATGTGATTTCTCCATATCTTTGGGGAGCAATTGCGTTCTTTATTCCGTTCTTCTCGTTCTGGTTACTTCCTCAAATCGTATTTTGGATGAGATTATTCAGTTCAACAGACGTAATTTAAATGATACATAAGTATTACATGTAATGGAATCAAAAATAGTAGATATTGAATTGAAAATATATCAATCATATTATGATGTTCATTATGATCTTGNGACTGTAACTGCTTGGCAGAAGGTGTGGGATTGTATTCTAACTATGGCGTATTTAAAAACTAATAAAGTTGAAAAACTATTGGTGTTTACCAAAGATAGTTCTGATAATTCATATTATAAACGAAAAATACCACGAAATTATCATGATATTACGTTTGAGTATGCTTGGTTTGAGTTTTGTAGAAAGTACAAGGGTGAATCTCAAGTAGTACCTGAATTAAAAGAAATTTTTGTTCCAAAATCACTCTTTGAGTGTCCTGGAGTTTATAGTTTTTTTATGTATTGTTTTCCTAATTGTGTTATTAAATTTTGGGATTAAAGATCGAAATTGTAGAATTTTCCAATTCCAGAAAATCCAGCAAATACATCTCCTTCTTCTTTCATTTCGTATACTCTAGAAGTATTATCTCCTATGATATATTCTTTACCATCAAGCTTCAAAGGAACACTGAAATCTTCGTCAGGATCTTCCAACGGTCCAGTTACATATTTTGAAGTTTCGGTGTTCAAATAAACACCTGGCTTATTAAGAGTTTCTTTAAGGACTTTCTTAATACGTCTTAATTCTGGTAAATCGAGTTGTTCAACCACCACGTCTTTAGAGACTTCTGCTTCTTTGGGTAACTCCACTGTTTGAGAAACAGGAACTTTAAGTTTGGCGAATTCTCGCATGTGATCAGCCAAGCCAGTCCTCCGAAAATCATCATCAGAAAGATCATCTACATACTTCACAAACTCTTTCTTCAATTTATCCGTCATCTCAAGTTTGACTTCTTCAAGTGCGTTCTTAAGCTGACCAGATAACGTTGGAGTCATTCGTGAAATACGCTTTTCGGTTGTCTTTTTAGGTTCTTCAACTTTTACGGGTTCAGGAATAACAGGTTTAGGTTCTGCTGCTTCAAGTTTTTGTAATTTTTGTTTTTCTTTTTCAAGTTTTTCAATATGTTTTTGTTTAGCAGTTTCGTCCTTAAACTTATTAGCCTCCAACTTCTTAGTCCATAAATCAACATTCTTACGGGCTTTTTGAAGAGGAGAACCTTCTTCCTCCGCTTGTTCTACTACTGGAGCAGGAGCTGGTTCTGGAACAGGTTCTGATTTCTTCCCTTTCTTAGTCTCCTTCTTAGGAGCTTTTTCTGGAGTTAGAAATGCAAGAACGTGATCTGTATCTGTCTTTGAACGAACATAGTCATATCCTTCAGAGGCATTAAATCCATACTTATTGGCGAGGCACTCAACGAGTGCGTAAAGCTTAGTTTCGATCTCTTTATTGTTCATTTTATTTGTATACAATTTCTTCGTAGAGGTCTATGAATTCGTTTTCACGATTTGCGTTGTTTACTTTCATTTATCCTGAGTCAAAAGTAACAAATGACGGAAGCTGAAATTGCTAAGAATCATTTGCGCGAACATTTAGGTTCCTTGCTTATTGACCCAGTTTCTGATGGGTTTTGGAGTATTTATGATTCTGCGAAAGACTTATGTATTCGTAACAATCAATTAGACCAAATTTTAAGAACGTTTCAAAATATGTTGACGCGTATTCCAGAATGGTCTGAATCTACGTTATCCACAGAAGTTGAAAGAATCCAAAAGGTTTCTAAATGCACTTATTTGGATGATTTATTGATGGGTGTCTTTATTGCATACATGAAATCGTTCGCATCGTTACATTACAAAGGGTCTTCTTCTCAAATTAAAGTAGAATTTGATAGACCTAGTTTAGCTAAATTTATTCACGAACTTTACAAACACTCTGCTCGTAAATTATGGCAAGTGGCTTACCTTTTCAAAACCGTTGGTGTAACTGCCGAACAACAAGCACGTAATAGACAAGATATTCAACGCATTATTCAAGAATGTTTGGAACAAGTTATTCGTGCATTCTTACCTTGGGAGGCTATTACTAAAAAGTATTTTGCAGAAGATCCTGAGCCTGAACAACCTACTTCTGAACCACTTCCTGCTCCTAAATTATTAACAGAGGTAGGATTACCAGAAGAAGACGATGACGAAGAAGAAGACGAAGACGAGGAAGATGAAGAAATTGAAAAACCAAAACTTACATTTTCAGACGAAGTTGAAACAATTGAATTTGAAGATTTAGATAAACATGAACCAGCACCAGCGCCAGAACCAGCACCAGCGCCAGAACCAGAGGATCCTTTAAAAGAACTTGAATCCAGAGTCGCAGACACCCTCGTTCTAAATTTGTAAACTTTCACTTGATTTGCGAATAAGAAAATGATGATTGTTATCGCATCCGTTGCTGTAGCACTTGTTGCATTCATTCTGTATGCGCTTGAACGAAAATCAAAAGGCGAACCTATTTCATGGGAACAAGCAGGAAAGTTAAGTTTGTTCGGCGGATTAATTACTTCGGGTGTCGTATTTGCTACAACTGCAGAAGCTGTTCCAGAAGTTGTAACCAATGTTGTAAGCGAAGTTGCTAATACTGTTAATATTCCTGAAGTTCAAGAGATGTTTGTAGGAGTCCCTTCTTTTTAAATTTCAATTGTACATATAGTTTCTCCAGTAGGAATCTCTGAAATTCCATACAAAGTTTTCAAATTACTGATTTCTTTGCGTGGGATCGCGTCTTTAGCGAATCGAGCAATTGCTTTATATAAATGAAATCCATGATATCTATCATGATTAGGTACTTCTTTTCCGAATAATAACGATCCTCCTTCGCTTGAATTTGTCCATCGAATTAACATTTCAAAAATTGGATTCGATTTATATTCTTCATGATTCGGTCCTTCTGGAAACAAATCCCAAAATAAAGAAGTAGATAATCTCGCTAAATCAAACGATGGATTTGGTTTAATTGTTTGAAATTTTGAAGTGTAAAAAGGTTCAAAGTTATATTGTCCACCTGCTTCTTCGTCTAATGAAAAATGATCGCTCATAAATTGTTTTGCTTCTTTCATTCCAGTAACTTTAATTGAACTCGTAGCTCTTTCGAAATCTATTATTTTAATTAAGTATCCAAACGTAGGAACTCGGTAAATGTTTCCAGAAAAATTGTAGTATAAATACTCTTTATCGTAAGGAACATACATCACATTATTTCCATGCAAATCGTTATGTGTTAATGCGAAGTTTCGTTGAGCGTATGCTAATGCGAACATAATTTGGGTCAACCATGCTAGATGTTTTTCTTGTTCTGGATTATTCATCAAAAGATTGTAAAATGTTCCGGTACATTGTTCCATTAAAGTTATTTGAACAGGTACATTTTCAAAACTAGCCCAAGCAAATTCTTCTTCTGTACCCTCTTCATCTATATCAATGTCCATATCTTGATCTTCACAAGAACACGATTTTATTCCAAACACATACCCTGTAGACACAGAAGAAGTATCGGATTCCATTTCTATATCTTCTTCTTCTTTGAACATCTGATTGATTTCACCAATTTCTACATTTTCCGGAACTTCTACTTGATCGAGTTCTTTTACATCTTCTAATACTATATCTTCTCCTAATTGAATTTCAAGTCTTGCTTTTCTTGTATGTGAAAAATCAGAACATGATTGAACGTTTTCTGAAAGTTTAATTTCAAATGTTTTTCCTATATTTTGTGAAAACCAACTGTTATCACATAAATGTTCGTAATCATCAGAAATATTGATCGTATGATGTTGAGAAAGTCCGGTAAAGACTCCGTATACTTTTGGAAAATGAAGACAACCACTTTCAGAAAGAACTGATGAAATTATAGATCCTACATATGCAGAGTTATTTGGATTTTGAATTTTATTATGAACTAATGTAGACTGTTCTAAAGTTGAAGGAAGTCCGAATGTTCGTCCATAAAGCCCTTGCATCCATTTGAATGGACTTAAAACCATACTGATTTTTTTATGAACTGGAACTATCTGTCCATTATTCAATCTAATTTGCGATTCTCCTAACACTCCAGAAATTTGATTCTGAAATTTAAGTCCATATTCTGTAGGTGACTCCAACCCTTCTATTTTGAACAACTTTTCCACCGATGGAAAAAATGGCTGAATATGTTCAATGTTCCAATACTGTTTTGCCCCTGTTCTAAGAAAGGCTAAATCAGTGTACTTTTGAACAGACAATCCAATCGAGTTCGTTCGAAGCTCGCTGTTCGTGGTTTGTCGACGCTTCACCATATTATAGAAGTGGGTTAAAGCATAACTAAAAACTTCACGCAGTAATATCAATAATGAACTTTAATATCAAAAAGTTTAATATGGAGACAATCGTAGAACGATGTCAGATCGATTCTCACAAATCTCCGATGATAGTTCTTATAGGTAAAAAAGACACGGGAAAGTCCTTTTTAGTCAAGGACATTTTAGCCCATACTCAAGCCTGTTTTCCAATTGGAACAGTCATTTCTGGAACCGAGGTCGCCAATCCTTTTTTCCAGGATATTGTACCTTCTAAGTTGATTCATGACAAGTATAAACCAGATATCGTTATGAATTCTATAAAAAGACAATTAGCAGTAAAACATACACGTGAACATGAAAAAAGAACAAAAGGAGGAAATTCAAATTTAGATCCTCGTGCGTTTTTAATTTTAGATGATTGTTTATACGACGCTTCTTGGATTCGTGAAGAATCTACTCGTTACGTTTTCATGAACGGCCGTCATATTGATATGGTTACTTTAATTACCATGCAGTATCCTCTTGGTATTACTCCAAATTTAAGAACAAATATTGATTTCGTATTTATTCTTCGTGAAAATGGTATAGGAAATCGTAAACGTATTTATGAAAACTTTGCAGGTATGTTTCCAACCTTTGAAATGTTCTGTCAGTTTATGGATCAATGTACTGAGAATTATGAATGTTTAGTCATTTATAACGGTGTTCAGTCTAATAAATTAGAAGATCAGGTATTTTGGTATAAAGCCAGCGCTCATCCTCCGTTTAAAATGTGCGATGACTCTTTATGGGTCGATAATAAACCTTTTACAAGCACGATGCTAGCTGCAGATGAATTTAATCCAGATGCAGTTAGAAAAAAGAATGCTGGTCCTTGGGTTAATGTGAAAAAAGCTAATTAAATATCTCTAATACCTCCTTCTGAAGGATGAACGGCAGATTCAATTGCATTTTTAATTTGATTTGATTCTGCTAATCCTTGATCCATTAATGCCTGTTTACGCTTTCGTTCATTTTCCTCTTTTTGAAGACGAATCTTTTCAGCCTTCTCCTCTTCAAAGAAGATTTCACGATTGACTTCATTTTCCTTATATTTTCTCATCAACTCGTTCAACTCTTTCTCGGCATACTCTACTTCAGGCATCAAGTGTTCCGATGGATCCCAAGGCAACCAAGCACCTACTTTTCCGATATAAATGTTATCATTTGGATATCTTCGTTGTAAAATCTTAGCATATGCTTGTGTCTCCTCCAAGTTAGCAAATACTCGACGAATTTTAACACCTCGAACATTTGTTCGGAACTGAACTTTCTCAGAGAACTTGCTTTCTAACTCTTTCTCATTTTTCAACAGAAATACTTGATACTGTTCATGAACATCTGTCTTCTTGATTTCCTCATTATGGACCTTTCGAAACTCTTCTAAATCCTTGAAAAGATCATCAATCTTTAAAGAGTATTTCTTGGATAAAAAGGCTATGAAATTCTCCATTCCCTTCACTTTCCAATCATATTCTAGCCATTGAATGAACTCTTCATTGAAGAACTCAGTTTTTTGTTTAATGATTTTTTCAGGAGATAAAAATGAAATCACACTGTATCTTTGAGTTGGGATCTCTGGATCCTCTTCAAGATAATCAATTGGACCATTTTCATCGGCGACTGGTAAAACTTCTCGGCGACTCATTTGTTTATTAATGACGTCGGTTGTGAAAGTCGTTAGTTTAACGACAATTTTATTGTGACTCTTTTTCTGCTTTTCTAGCTGCACGTTTCGCTAATATTTCAGCTTGTTTTTCAGGTGATAATTTAGCAAATTCTTCTGCCTGTCTTGTTCTTTCAGCTTGTCTTTCTTCTTTCGTCATTTCTTCCCATGGTTTTTTTGCAGGCTCTGTTACCTGTTTTACAATAGAAGGTGTAGTTGGTACTGGTTTTTTAGGAGCGCTTGAAAATGATGGGGTTGGCTGTGGTAGAATGCTTCCAAAACAATGAAAATCAAGAATATAATACATTCTAATTAAGAAACTCACAGTTACCATTACGTATGTGACTACGGAAGACGGTAATTTAACATTCGTTGTAGCCATAAGTACTTCAAACGAAAATGTAATTACCAATAATAAAAAGCCAATTAAGATTGAAAAGAAAGATAACTTTTTAGTATTCATAAACAGTAGTATTAAAAGGTATAATACAACAATACCATTAATAATCACTCCGATAGAAACATAAGTTGCTGGAACACCGAAAACAACTTGTTGATTTTGTGAACCTCCAAGTGTTATGCCTTCCATTTCTAGCATATATCCCGCAACTGAAAGACATATAATAAAAATGGTTGTTACTCCTTCTAAAAACTTCATTTGTCTATTATTATAGTATCCTAATATTTGGAGAACATTGACCTATACCTTTGGTTTGTTGCATCATAATTGGTGCTGGACAATTCTTACATGGACAAGTTTCATGTTCATATCCTAAAATATGTCCCATTTCATGAGAGACCATATACTGTCTATAATCTTCTAATGAAAGCTTACTTTTCTTAGATCCATGAAACCAACGATCAGAGTTCAAGTACATTTTCTTACCTCCTAATTCGGCACATGAAAGATTTCCTTCGAGTCCACAAATAGCTTTAATTGTTTTAGGATTGCTTAATCTTACAAGAACATCTTCATTTTTTAAACTCGTTGGTTCAAAGAAATATCCGTGTTTTGCCCATCCTTCTGGGTAATTTAAGTATGTAAAAAGTAAGAATTTTACATCTGAAATATTATGTTTTTCTTTTACTTCATCATCAATTACGAGGCGCACTTTAATTCTTTTCCCCATTACTTCTCGGTCAATAATTTCTCTATGTGAAACTACAAATGTCCGAACAAAAACAAGTTGCAGTTCCAGGAATTGATTTTAGCGATATTATTGCCCGCATCGTGAAGTATGCGTTTGAAGGGTTGGCTGTAGCAATTGCCGCCTACCTTTTGCCAGGAAAGACTTTGAAGTTGTCTGAGATTGGTCAAATCGCATTGGTCGCATTAGCCACCTTTGCTATTTTGGATGTCTATGCTCCATCTGTGAGCGCATCTGCTCGAACCGGTGCTGGATTCGGTATCGGAGCTCATTTGGTTGGATTCCCTTGAAGAGCCATATAGATAGATTCGACTAATTTGTCTGCTTCTCTTAAATCAAACATAAAACGATTCATAATGACTGGTGTATCATACGTCCCGTCATTACTAATCAACACTCCGATTTGAATAACTTTTTTGTTATCAGTAACTGTTATTAAAATATCCTTATACTGTGTTTTTTCAATTTCGATATTCGCAGAAGGTCTTTTTTCAAAAAATTTAAGTAAGGCGTCTTGAACTTGTTCCATTATATTTAAACCAATGAACATTTCAAACCGGCACCTTTTTAAAACAAATCAATCTGTGCAGTAATATCGTGTGCGGCATTGGCTGGAGCTCCACTCGTATAGGATATATATAAATGAATTCTATCACCTGTGTTTAATCGGGTAGATGCATCATAAAATGTTTTTTCAGTATCGGATGCTCCAAATGTAACAGAAAAGGGAGTGCTTAAAATTCCAGTGCTATACAATGTTGTACTTGCTACATTTTGTGAAGCACTCACCGTCCACGATGTACCATCTCCTGCTGTGATATAAGTGCCTGCTGTAACACCTGGCCCTGCTATATATTGTCCTATAGAAACCGAACCTGTAATGGAAGATGTAATTGTAAGTAGAGTTCCAGCACCACCACTTCCATTGTTAATCGTGCCTGTAAAACTACCCGAATACGATCCATTTGTAATCGGAATTGGAGTCTCATTTGACCCCGGTTGACTGGGATAGACCGTCCAAACTGAACCACTGCCTGAAACAATATATGTATTAAGGGCAATCCCTGGACCAGATACTGTTTGACCAACCCCTAGACTTCCATACGAAGGACCCGTCGAAACTGTAAGCATGTTGTTTTTGATGTATCCAGTATAAGTCGCAGCAGTATTAAATAATGATGCTACAGGTGTATAGTAGATTGCCATTGTAACTGTATTTGTACCACCTGGTGCAGTGTTTAGGGATGCAGAGAATCCTGAAATCAGCGTGGGTTGCTGAGCACGGAAATAGGCTGCTGGAATGCCAAGATCGGGATATACACCCGCTGATACCGATTGTGTCCCTGGCCACATATATCCACCAGACCCTGCACTTGTAATATTTCCTCTGAGTGCATAATAGATGGTAGTGGGATACACATAAGTGGAGAACCCTTTTCCACCTGCGGATTTTGTCACTAGATCTGTTCCAGGACCTACTTGAATTCCCGGTGAGGCCAAATATGTGGGGTTGATAATCGTCGCAGGGTTCGTTTGAAGAATGTCTGAAGCCGTATAGGTTTGTCCTCCAGTAGGATACACAACACCACACGTTGTACTCCGGAGTTGTATGGACCCCGTATTTCCTACATCGGCAGTTTCAACTCCCACATACGAACCAGCAGAATCTGTATCGGGAGGTTGGGCGACATAGATATTCAAATCACGGGTGCTCGCCTGATTCGAATTGGAGACGAGAACCCCACGCTTGCTTCCTGCTCCGTTTGAATAGATATTGATAGTGCTCCCCTTGAGACTGTTAAACGAAAAC
>JGI24890J29729_1000688_pt1 | contig 19412 bp, 34 predicted proteins | sample FreactcultureFD7_FD_29729 | JGI IMG/M metagenome (IMG submission 29729)
AAAAACAACGTAAACTCAGATCAAATCAAGACATTGGACGTTGGTCACCTTGGTTAATTACTCTTGCCAGTCCAATTTTGGAACTGAGTTGCAGTGGTGAAACTTTCCGAGTTGGCAATTCTAGTCTTAGAATCAAGAATTTTAGAGTGAATGGCTGGACTTGCGTAGGTTGCGGAAGATCAGCTACTCATTGTAGACTTACTCGTACACCTGCTCGTGGAGGTGGACTTAGTGCACACATCAACTTATATGATGATCATGGACTTATGTTCACTCATGATCATATTGAACCACTTAGCAAAGGTGGATCGAATACAATTGAAAACTCGCAAACAATGTGTGAGCAATGCAATTCAATTAAAGCTGACAAAACTTATAACTTCAACGAAACTTTGACGATTGTCAGTGCTGAAACTGGTGAACAAATTCAAGGTGTGGTTGTGGGAATGAGTAAAAACTCAGTTACCTTAGACAAGTTTGAAATCAGGAGCAAAAAATGAAAGTAGTTATGATTATATTGCCTGCATTTGCAATCGTTTTCTTTGTAGCTGTCAAGCTTCCAGGTAAATACAAAAATTGGTTTTTTAAGGTTCCAATTTGGATTAGTAGTACTGCATTTGGACTAATTGTAGGACACTTCATGCGTGGAGTAATGGGTCCAATGGGAGCATTGTTGTGCGACTTTATGTTGATGCCAATGTTTTCTCTTATTAAAATGCATCATGACTGGACAGTTAAACGCAAAGCTATTAGAGAAGAGCGTGAAAATCAGTCTGCAATTCAGCATGCTCCTAGTCAATACATTCCTCCAGGACAAATCAAATGGCAACCAGTTTAACTGCTGTAAATGGATAGTTGATAAGAGATGTTAACTACACTTTCTCCTATCAATGCAATACCTGATTTAATTAGTCAAGTAATGCAGTTCCAAACAACTGACATAATCGTTGCAATATTGGTCTTAATTGGCATTTTGATGACAGCAGGATTTGTGTTCAGAATACCAATCAATGTTCTTAAAGGTCGACCTCCTTTTGGTCCTGTGAATGAAAAAAAAGGTACGTAAGTCAACGTGGAGAAATCTACATAAGTTACGATCCAGATCGATTTGCAGTTCCATTAAGTGAATTTTACAGACACTAGGAGGTTAAATTGAAAGTGATTGGAATCATTTTAAGATGGTTCATTAAAATTGGACCAACTAGAGCCATGTTAAAAATGATTGTATTTGCAGCTACAACTTTGTTTGGCCGAGTTTACTTTAGAAATCGTGACAAGAGAGAGGGATATGTCACTGAGAAAAGACGGGTTATTGTTTGGAGACAAGTACCTGGCTGATTAGACTGTTACTTAAAACAGCAAACCCTCTCAATTCATTATGGGAAGAACCTCTGAAACCCCGGTTCTTCCCAGTTTTTTGGAGGCAACCATTGATCTCAACTTCACACCAAATTACAGACCCAGTTAGTCTAACTTGCTCTAACTGTAGCAAACCTTTCTTTCCTTCTAACCTAAAAGATCCGGTTTGTTATTGGTGCAATGCAACTAATGAATCTGTTAAAGTTTCAAACATTACAGATCATTCACGTACAAAACCACGAAAAAACAAGTGCAAAGTAAACACCAGTTTGGGTTTGATCGATTCAACTCAATCCAAAATTTACCCTGGATTGAAACGAGTTTGAGATTTAGTTTTTTGGAGGAAGGTCAATTTGATCTTTCCAAAAAAAGTCAATACCACAGAATGTTGTGGAGCGCATATTGACAAGCTTCTGACTAGCTGAACAACATTGTAACTTGGTCGCACCATTGTGTACAATTTGTGTAATGAGGTGACAACTCAGGAAAGCAGTAACTTACTGTCAAAATTAGTTACTTATGAAACAAGGCACCTATTAGGGTTTTGCAACATATAGTCAGAATAGAAGTTTTTTGTGACTTATTGAACCAAATATAAATGATTGTCAATTTGTCTATACCATCAGATGTTAGTCGTTCAGACTAACTTAGCCTGCATTAAGTGGGCAATTCAGTGGCAGTTAAAAGGTAGGACACTAAGTACACGTGATCCGGACCTAAAAGTGAAGATTGGACGTCTTAACTCTGCACATGCTTGCTTTCCAGGCAATTGGCATGTTCATTCTTAGCTCGAAACTATGCGAACGTAAGGCTAAGAATGACATTGATATAAGTTTGAATTCCCTGTCTCAGTCAGGGCGTACCAGTGAGTGTTGGGGAACACTCTAAATTGGTGTCTAGCTCGAAAGAGAGACCAGATTGCTGGGTTTGGTCTACACCTACAAAAAGGAGCCAGATTTGATTTTCATTGCAGTCATATTTCTCATCATTGCTAAAATACTTCCTTCAGGTTTCAATACAGGTGAATCTACAACGTCTCTGAAACCAATTAAAACTGGAATAAGTATTGGAGGCATTTTGTTGATTGTTGTCAACATTTTCTCTGCTGCATATTACCAAGTACCTGCAGGTTTTAGGGGTGTACTAATCCAACAAGGTGCAGTTAGTTCTGTACTTGGAGAAGGACCTCATTTTGTAACTCCATTTTTTCAAGAAGTTGCATTGATGGAAGTTAGAACTCGAAGAGAAGATTCAAGAGCTGAAGCAGCTTCTAGAGACTTACAAGTCGTAGATACTAGTGTGGCTATTAATTACCATCTAGATCCCGATCAAGCTGGGTATGTATTCAAAACACTTGGTACAGATTACAATCATCGAGTTATTGACCAACGTGTAGCTGAAACTGTAAAAGCAGTTATGGCAAACTATACAGCTGAAGAATTGGTTACTAAACGACCATTAGTTAAGGCTGAAGTCGATTCTAGGATTATCAAACAACTTGCTGATTATCATATTGTAATTGAACCTGACGGAATTTCGCTTACTAATTTTCAGTTTAGCGAAAAGTTCAATGCCGCAATTGAAACCAAGCAAGAAGCACAACAAAAAGCTGAACAGCAAAAATATGAGCTACAAAAAGCTACTTTGCAAGCTCAAACAGCTATTGCATCTGCTAAAGGTGAGGCTGAAGCTAGTAAACTAAAAGCTATGGCTCTTAATGCTCAAGGTAGTTCTAAAGTATTGGCTCAAGAATGGATTGTCAAATGGGACGGACATTTGCCGCAAGTTAGTTCAGGAAACAATATGATACTGAACTTACAAGACCTGATTTCACACACAGACAGCAAATAATAAATAGGCTACTAAAGTTTAGCGTGCACTAAGCCCAAAGTGGCCTATTTACTAGAATTATCATGAAAAAAGTAAAAGGATTCAAACTAGGTCAATTTGCAATAGACGGTTTAACAGGTTTTAATGGAACTATTGTTGAACGTAGTATGCACTTTAATGGCTGTATTCATTACTACATTCGACCAAAAGGTTTGACTATTGAAGGAAAACTCAAAAACGGTCTGGATATTGATGAGCAACGAGTACAGTGTTCATACACTCAAACTTATGAAATGCCTGAGTTTGAAATGGGAGACCATGTAGCTGATATAGTTAGTGGCTTAGAAGGCTATGTAAACTATATATGTCACTTGTTGAATGGTACAGTATCCATAGGCATCATTGCAAAACAAAAAGATGAAGAAACTCCTAGCAATTACTCATTTGACAGTACTCAAGTTAAACTAATTGCTAAAGCTACCAAAGAAACTGATTCGGTTTCAGTTGTAAGTAGAGATCCCAAAAAACCCACGAGTCCAGTATTCATATCTGAACAACCCAGATAATGTTTTGATGGCCGAGTGCTGGAACTTTTCCAGACTGTCTACTAGTTCGGGGAGTGGCGTAATTGGTAGCCGCAGTAGCCTTAAGAGCTACTTCTTTTTAGAGTACGGGTTCGAGTCCCGTCTCCCCGACCATTATTTTGACTGTAAAGTCGTTAGGATTCGAGTTCCTCATTGTTCACCAAAACAATAAATTCAAAAACAATACTCTAATGAGTTGGTTAGGGCAGTGATCTATGAGTTCTTTTAGTCTTTACATAGCATTTCTCATTTCAATATTTGTTATCGGTTCAGTAGTCGGATATATTTTTGGCTGGGCAGCAAAACACGACAAACTAGTCAAAGAAATGAATGACTGTATAAATTTAGACCAATACAGTACAGAACTTTTCTACGTTAAAGATAAGAAGCATGCTGAACTACAAATAGCTTGTTTACTTGAGCTAAGGAAATGGAGATTGATAGAGAAAGCTTGCATGTATGCAAGTACATCAGACAATGTTTATTCTGATTACGCAGCTTCTAGGCTAAAATTTCGAAGAGCAGTAGATGAACTGCTAAAATACGAAGAAGAATTATGACACCTAATCAATTACAACTACAAGCTCATTTGACTGTTGTTAAACAAGTTGAATCAAAGATTGATGCTGCAACTAAACTTCTTGATAGTCAACTTGTTCCTGCACTCAATGATTTTTTGTCTGCAACAATTGCAGTGGATATTTCAGTTATTGAGATGCAAGATCGTGTTATTCAAGATTTGATCAATAAATGCTGTGAAGAGGGATCATTAAATGTATCAATACAAAGTACTGGACACGAACCAACACAAAACTCAACCGATTGAAGATATTTTGAATCAAGCTGCTGAAGAAGGTTATAGACTTGTTGCAATTCTTGATCACTTTTCAGTTATGGAACGTGAAGTAGTTATATCAACTAAGTCACCTGACTAATAAATTTGGGCTTGTAACACAATGGTTAGTGTATCGGCCTTTTAAGCCGTTAATTCGGGTTCAAATCCCGGCGGGCCCACCAGTTTTAATGAGATTTTGGTTCTGCTATTCGACTACGCAGAATTGCGGTACTTACGTGGTACAGGAAGTCACCTGAATTTTATTAAAGGATATCTGGGTTTCAAATCCCGGTTAGCAGAACCAAATTAGGAGAAACATGACAAAAATTGACTGGTTAAGAATCTGGGTTACGTTCATTTTGATGCTCCTCCCAATTATTTGGCCTTCTTTTTGGACATGGGCAGTTTTCATTTTGAGTTTTACCAATATGGTGGTTGGATTTACTGTGGTTCCTAAACCTATTAATCCATATCCAAATCCAACTAAGAAAGAGAAATGAAATCAAGTTACACACTAACCATTTTAACAGGTTTACTGTTGCTAACTTCTTTTTGTTATTTGATTTACATTTCACTGTTCAAATTCGGTGCAAAGAAATGACAACTCCTGAACTAATTCGTCAATACCAGAATAAAAACTTACCTAATTCTGTACTAATTGAACGAGCTGAAAAACAAGCTGGGTTTATAATGGGTGGGTTTGTAGTCTTAATGGCAATTGCTACATTACTTGCTATTTTACACTGCAAAAATGTAATGGATAAGGAGTTTGAAAATGGAACTTATACCTANCAAAGTGAATTCAGACGGAACACAGTCTCTAAGCCACAAACACACTTTTTTAGGACACTTCAATGAAATCTTTCAAGAAGTAGATTCTGAAAAAAGAGTTGTAACTGTAAAAGCACCGACTTACACTACTACTATAACCTGGTACAAATCACTTAAATAGGAGCTATACATGCCTTTAGACACTCAAAATCTTGCAATTCCTTCATTTATTACTGTAGGTAATACAACTTACCTTGGCAAACTTGAAAGAAGTCCTGAAGCTGTTACAATTACTAATGGATTAATTTTATCTAATCCATCAGAAATTACTGAAGAGACAATCAAAGAATACATGGTTGCTGCTTACAGTGACAAGCTTACTAGTACAATCGTAAGCAATGCATCTGACTGGTCTGAAACACAGTTAGATGAAGACCTACAAACTACATGGGAAATTTGCAAGCTTAACATGAAAATGGCAATTAAGAAGGCACCTATTGAAGCAGTTGTTGCAGTATTTAAAGCAAAATGAGAGTTCCTCAATTAAAAAAAGAAAACTCATCTGTTTTGATATCTACACCAAAACAAATGGAACTTGAATCAGTTCCAGAATGTATTGGAATACCAACTAACCAATCTCAATACACCCAGTTGTACTTTGTTTACAAAAAACTACAAACTGAGTTAGTTCAGGCTAAAAAAGAGATCAGAAGACTTTCTGATTTGAATCCAGATCCAAAAAAGGTAACTATTGTCACCTACAAACTATTTGAAGTCAATGCTGTAAATTTGAGTTCATCCTGTTTACTTCTTTATACAGAAAGTGAAATACCTAATCTTACAGGATATTCGGCTCAATTTATGAATGACGATTCGCGAGATTACTTAAAAAATGGAACTCTACTAGTTTGTAACGCTTTCAATACATTCTACATAGTAGATAATCTTCACTGGTTAGTATTATTCTAACTTTATAAAGTGGGCTCTTAGCTCAGTGGTAGAGCGGGCTGCTCATAACGGCTTGGTCCCAGGTTCAATTCCTGGAGGGCCCACCAAAAACTATGGATAATGACATGGATGTTAGCAACTATAAAGTTTGGGATTTGTATTGCATTCAGATACCTTACTCATTTGTTGGTTCTAAGAAATCTAAACCTAAATGTGAATTTACTTCCAAGTTTAATTGGATTGAACAAAACATTCATGTTAGTATTGGAAAAGCAGGACCGTTTCACTGTGTTCACTTGAAACACAAAATAGGCAATTTCCAGTATGAGATTGTTGCAGGTCAAGAATGGTATGAAACAGCTAGAACACTTGGCCCTACTTTTTCTTCCAATGAATCTAATTTTTGCGAGCAATTACTGATTACTGCAATTAGTAATTTTCCTGAGTTATTGTTCTTGATATTGAATTCTTACAGAGATTTAGGTTATCAATCAGGCAAAAGTGACAATCAAATGCAAGTTAAAATTGCTTTGGGATTACGGTAATGCCTGATACATGTTTTCTTTCTCTTAAAGAAATGTCGAATCGTATTGATTCAGCTAGAAAATTATGCCATCAAGTTGTATTTTTTACTGAATCAGAAGTTGACGTTTTTGACATGCAGATTCACGAGTTTATTATTAGTTTGGGTTTAGGTTATTGGTTATATAACACAAACAATAAAAACTACTTGTTTATTAAAACAAACAAAGATATTTAGTTCTGGCTTTGAAGCAGCCCTCTAAGATCCTTTCCATCTTCAAGCCAGAATTAAGTAGGTGTTAAATGATACTCAAATGTCCAAACTGTCAATTAGGAGAACTTAGAGAGCTAAAACTAGCTCCAACAATTGACAGTGAAAATCCTCACACCAATCAACAACCAAAATTTAAACCTGGTTGGTACTGTTTTGATGTAGACAATACACATCAAAACTGTCAGTTTAGATTTAGTACCAAACAAGTTTTGAGTTTGCTATTAAAAACTCTTCCAGAACTTGAACCAGACAAACAATTTAAACCTAAAAAAAGTGAGTTGTTGTGAGGTTGATAGACAGTTAACCTTACTCCTAGGTACGAAGACAAGGCAGGGTTCCTGAAGTTAGCTATACTTGTATAGTTGATCAAGGAACCTTTTAACTAGTAGTCTCTTAAATGAGACCTGAAGATTAGGCAATGCAAAGTTGACTTGCATCAACTGCGCTCCAATCCAATGAAAATTGGGACGATTGTAAGAAACATACAATCTTATTGGTAAAGAACCTTAAAGAAAGGTATTGGCTATGAAACTAGTTGATCTAAGAAACAGGTTGAGAATAGGTTCAAGTTCCTATTTAAACCTTAAACACTAACACTTATAATAAATGATTAGTGCAAGCTCAAAAAAACTGAGTTAAACTTGATAATCCGTGAACGGGAGTGGAGTTTGCAAGAACTTACATTACACAATCTATGCCTAAACAGCTAGATTAGTATAGTCAAACCCGACTATAAAAATTTCTCCGTATCAAACACTGACTGATATGTCTAACAGGTAAAACTGCAAGGCTGCGAAAACAGTGTTTGAGTATGCTAACACTCAATATGAGAGTTGGTGTATTACACTACACTAGTAAAGTAGTAAAGTAGATAATTCAAATTTTCTATGTATACGGAGAAAGCCAATTTACATATTGCAGTTTTACCTTAGCAATGTAAATTAAACTAAATTGATTACTTATACAGTTATTTGTATACTTAATTCTGCCATTAACTTAACTAGATTTTATCTTTATAGACTATACCTAAGGGCGGTCACTATATTAGCCTAACAAAACTTTACAGATTAAATAGGTATGTTAATTACGAAACAAATAAGTTAACTACAAAACGAAAATTAGAAAATTAGTCTATGTAATCTGATATGCTTTTATATTTTTCATAGCCTAGCATAACTTATTTAATTTGGGGATAATTTTTATCGGCCTAGCAAAGAATGAAATGTAGTAGCAATTGATTAGTTTTATAATTAACACTAAATAAAGAGTTTTTATGAAAGAGGAAATCTTGTTAATTTGAGTCATGATTGGCTATTTGTAGCATTCATAACTTGTATCTAGGTACCATCTAGCTAATATTGGTACATCCATAAAACTAAATTTATTTAGTTTTATTTCCTCAATGAATAATTAGTGTTTGTAGGTTAAAAATAAGTGATGACACAGATACATATAATCAAAGCTGACGATTTAGTACAGCTTCAAGAGCAAACAAATGATTGGCTGTCTAAAAAAGAAGGTTCTTTTATTGGCACTCCATCAGTTATGCTATATTTTTATACTGAAACTAAACCAGTTGCGTTGATTAATTACAGAGCAAAAACTAACTTATCAACATCTAACAAGTATGTTTTAGGGCAATCAGATAATCCTTACTTATCTGCTGATGGAAAGGTTCAAGTACCAAAAATGTAGTTTTTTACCTCATGCTTAATAATAATTATTAGGTGTGAGGTAAAACCATAATGCGCAAAGTATCTCCAAAAATTTTAATCATATTTGGTGTAGGCTTAATTTTATACGGCTTAAACGGTCTGATTACAATTAAAGTAAATCATCTTATTGATACCAGAATTACTGAGTTTCATGTTATCCATCCACAAGGTGATCCTCATCTTGTATGGAGAAAACAATCAGGAAAAGAAGTAGTTTGGTATGTGGACTTACCGCTACAAAATGACTACATAAATCTAGTCAAGACACAATCTAATTACAAGATGTCAGTAATCTTGCCGGACAAGAAATGCAAAAAGTAATACAAAATGCAGTTAGAGTACATAACACTTACTATTTATCAAGACACAGACATGATTGGGTTCCATTTAAAGATGAACTTGGTCTAGAAGGTTTTATTGATGGAGGTATAGATTATGTACGTTTAGGTGGTGAGTGGCTCAGGAATCCATTTAAACATGGTGTAGTTGACTATTGTTTGTACTCTGATAGTTCAACAACTGATATCTTAAACAAACTATTGTGGGGAAATTTTGGAATTAACTCCAATCAACCACTTGTATGGAAACCAATTCGAGATCTTGAACTTGCACACTTAGAAGCCATTCTTCGAACTCAATCACTAAATCCATTTACAGTAGAAGTTATTGAATACTGGATTAACCATCATAAATCTATGCTGAATAATCCTCCAATACTGAAACACATTCCACAAGAATTTGTTTCTGAACTCTACTAGCAAATCAAATCCAGAATCTACCAAACACAACAAGTGAGTTGGTATTTCAAGAGAAAAACATGCATCTAACAAAATCATATTCCCGTCCAATTTGGGCTGGTAAAGGAAAAAATCGTCATCAGAAAGGTACAGTTCTAGGTCTTAGACTGGACAACTCTCTTTTCTTGTCTTGGTCTTTATGTGACGCACTAGATTTGCGTAACGATAAAGGCGTTATCTGTTACAATACAGAACATGGTCGTAGTATGGCACATGGTCGATTCAATGAAATTTATAAGGGTAAGCATTATACTTTTGATACTGCTAATCCTCCAAGTTACGCAGAATTGATTTTTGCTGGTGTACCTCAAAGTGTTGTGGGAGTAGTAGTTGACTTAATCTCCAAAATTTTGCTTAATCAAAGTTCAGCTGAAGACAAGATCAACTCAGTGTCAATCTTTGTAAAGAAACCTATTCGCGACCTTAGATTAGCATATTCAGTGATTTCAAGTGTGGCTGCAAAAGTCAACTCTAATCTAGCTGAAATGACTGAACCTATATACTAAAAGTTTATGATGAGACCTGTTGTTTTAGAAATAATAAATCCTGTTATGTGTGAGCGGTGTCGTTTTAAGCATAACATGATTTTAACTGACTCAACAGGTCTCAAAATTCGAATTATACAGTGTACACGTGGTGACTGTGACAATCACGTAAATACAACACTTCAAACAATTGATGAATATGTCGCACAAAAAACACTGACCACATGAAAGAACTCCCATTAAGAGGCCGTATTGAAGACTGGATACCACTAAGAGAAGTAGTAGGAATAGTTATTTTTGGCCATATACACGACGATCCTAGATTTAATCCTGACACTACAGAATTTAGAGACGGGCACAGAATATTGACCAGCCAAGTCCAACAAATTGAAAGTAGTCTGCAGGAAGTTAAAACTCAAAATAGTCGTTATACATTGGGCAAGATAAGTGACATTTATCTGACCAATATCAATGAACATGGATTTGAAGACCTGATTCCAGAACTGAGCAAACTACCTCAATATACATTGAGCAAGGAGAGTTAATGTGATTCTTAAATTTGTCAAAGATCCTACATTTTGGGCTTGTATTGTCGTTATTGTTGGTAGTGTTTGGACGCTTATATATTTTCACGTGTAAAATTACTTGATCGAAAATATTAACATCTAAACTTATTAAATATAGTGTAACGGTACATTTGGCTGAAAACACATCATCAATTTTTAATTCTACCAAATAGGAGTATCCAAATTTGCTTTCTTCTTTACTTTTAGACAATTCTGATAATACATGGGATGGTCTAGCTCTTCTTGATATGTTAGGCAGTCTTAATGGCCTAACACCTAATATACATGAGTGGGATGCAACTGTTTCTCTTGAAGCTTTTAAGCCTCAACTTGTTGAAGATGTAAATCGTCTTAGTATTTACTATGACAATAATGAACTTTCTTTTGAGTTTATTGTTGCAAATGTAGAGTGTGATCTACTTCCAGGAACGTTACAAATTCGTGGAAATGGGCATACAATGACAATCGTAAATCATTCACATCATCTAGATCCTGGTCAAACAGTTGTCTGGTTAGATGGTATTGATATTACAAATGCTGTAGAAGAGTTACAAGTAGAAATAGATGTAGATATGAACATTATTAATGCTTATCTAGTCTATACTAGGGACTTACTACGTATACGCAGGATCTTGTTGGACAATGAAAAATTTAAAGTTAACTAAGTTTAGGCTCATTGTAGCCTTTTTGATGATTTGTGTGCTTGCAGTTGCAGGCTTTGCACAGCGACGTGGATCTTTTGGAGGTGGATCAAGTTTTAGATCTACTTCGAGTTTTAGTCATAGATCAAATGGTTCGAGTTCGTTTTCCAGGTCACCCAGTAATTCGAGTTCGAGTTTTAGATCGTCCAACTATCAATCTAGTCGGCTTAGTTCCACTAGTAGACCTAGTTCGTTTGGTAGTCCAAGAACTCAAATTGCAACCAGAAATACTCGTAGTTACTCTGCTCCACATATTTCAATTCGAGGAAATCTAAGAGTTGGCTATCGACCAGGTTTGAGTGTGCATTATTATGGTATTCCTTATACTTGGCACGGTTCTAGTGTTTATTGGTATGGTCATGGTTACTATTCAACTTATCCAGGTGGACCACTTTATCTTGGTACAAACTTAATGCCTGGCTATAATGTTGCTTACAGTTACGATCCTGGTTACGAAACACAAACAACTAGTGTCCAAAATTCAAATGGCACTACAACTACAGTAGTTACACACTCAGGTACATCTTTATTAATTTACATGGCTATTTTTGTTGTATTGTTAGTAATTGCTTTACTAGTATCTCTTACTTCAAGAGCACCTTAGTTCAATTTGCCCCGGTAGCTCAGCGGATAGAGCAACAGCCTTCTAAGCTGTAGGTCAGCGGTTCGAATCCGCTCTGGGGCGCCAATATTACTGGACAACATATCAAAATGGTGTGTTGTCCAAATTTTGCTGTCAATAATTAAACTCTAAATTCAGGTAGTTAAATAATGTGGGCTTTTTTGTTATTTTGCATTACGTGGTTTCCAACAATTATTTTAGGTACTATAGGACTTTTGTTCATTATAAATGGTATTCTAAATATGCGTAAAGATCTAGTAGAAACTCAAGAAATTGAAGAAGATGACTTAGAAGTAAAATACAATATACCACCTATTCCTTTCCTAATTACGTTTAGTGATGGCTACGTAATGGAAGTCACAAAGATGGAAGAAAAAGGAGTATACATGAATAATGAGTGGTCTCCTGTGTTCCAAATAGAACCAAACTATCCATTAGTTTTCGGGTTGACATCAGTTTCACTTGAAGTGTTGCATGTACTTATGACAGCTGGTTCTGTACTTAACTTAACTAATTGAAAAATGGACGAACTTACACTAGATGTGCTTGAAAATTTACTAAATAAAGCTACTTGTCCTGAACAGTTTTTTGGTACTGACCTAAAATCTAATTGGCGTCTATTAGCATCTATTTATCATCCAGACAAAGCTCCTGCTAGTTTGACTGATAGAGCTAGTAAATTGTTTTCTATGCTTAATGAATGGCATCAAATTGCACTTCTTAAACTAGAAGCCGGAACTTACGGCGACAACAAACCTTATATAGTCAAAGCTAAATATTTAGAAACTGACATAAAATTAGGAACTGTAAACTATAAGTTGGTTAAAGAATTAGGCTCAGACGGTATTAGTACTGTTCATGAAGCATTAACAAATAATACTAACAAACAGTTTTTCGTGAAAGTTGCTCGTAAACCAGGTAATAATGATTTACTTGAGCGTGAGTTTCGAAATTTGAAACTTATAACTGCAAAAGATCCAGATCCAAATAAAGAATTAAATCTTTTCCAAGTTCAAAGAGTTTATGTTCCAGCCATACTTGAACAATTTTATATTCAAGGTGACTCAAAATCAAATCATCGTGCAAACTTATTGACAGTTAATAATTTGCCACATTTGACATTAACGCAGTTACTAGAATTACCTAAGTTTAAGAATGGACTGCCAAGAGAGCAAAGTTATTGGATTTTTAGAAGATTATTAATGACGTTATGGATGTCTCATTTAAGAGGTATTGTTCATGGCGGAGTAAATCCAGATCACTTGTTAGTTTATACAGGTAAAACACATGGAATAGTACTTATAGACTGGACTAGTAGTGCAGTTATTAATCAAGAACATATACCTTTACTTGATAATAAATGGCAAGACATGTATCCGTCTGAAGTACTAAAAAAACAATTAGCACAAACAAACATAGATTTGTATATGGCAGGAAAATTACTGCTTAATACATGTCACAACCTTCCAGATGAAGTTATTAAGGACGTAGCCAAAAATTGTTTGTGTTCAGATCCTGCAAAACGTTATCAAGATGTTTGTGCTTATCATGATCATTTTGGGGCTTTGATAGAAAAGCTTCACGGACCCAGAAAGTTCGTAGAATTGGAAGTATAGGAGATTTTTATATGGGATACGGTACATTTAATCCAGTAGCTAGTTCAGCTCGTTCAGCATTTCGTTCTTCAACAAACACAACAGCTTATGTTCATGATGCAGCAGTTAGGTCTGGAAAAGTAAAGAAAGCTTTACATGACTCACTTGATCCAAATATTAAGCCAACACGTGAATGTCGTGATTCACTAGATAATCCTGAGTCTATTCCTATTGCAATTTTTGTAGATGAAACAGGTTCAATGTCTTCTTTACCGCCACTAATTCTTGCTGATCTAGGAAAAGCTGTAAGTGTTATTCAAGCCAGCAAAGTCAAAAATCCAAGTATTATGTTTGGAGCAATTGGTGATGCACGTAACAGAGAAAAAGCACCTCTTCAAGTAGGAGAATTTGAAGCAAGTGATGAACTTTGTGAAGCCCATTTAGCTAATATTTACTTGGAAGGTAATGGAGGCGGAAATGACGGTGAAAGCTATGACTTGGCATTGTGGTTTATAGCAAATCAAGTTCAAACAGATCACTGGGATTTAAGAGGCAAAAAAGGATTTTTGTTTATTATTGGTGACGAGCCAAACTTCCCGATTACTCTTGGTGAACATTTAACTACATATTGTGGTCAAGCTGAAGCTAGTGATGTAGCTCTTAAAACTACAATGATCAAATTGCTAGAAAAATGGGAAGTTTGGTTTATTAAACCGCACCGTAACTGTTATAGTCTTGACACGTGGCATGAAATTTTGCCTAAAGAACGTGTTATTGAACTTGACGACCACAAAGATATTCTTAGCATAATTGCTGGAAATATTGCTGTAGTTAGTGGCGCAGCTTTTGATACCACAATTTCTATTCTTAATGATGCAGGTTTAAGTACAAGCTCAAAAGTTAGTACTGTATTAGCTAATGCATCAAAAACTCCAAGTTTGGTTGTATCTACTATGTCAAACAATGATTTGGCTAGTACAAATACAAGTACCAGACTTTAATTCAATTTTGTGCATGAAGCGCACAAACACCAGAATGTTTATGTTCTNTTAATCATAAACTAGAGGCAACTATCTATAAAAATTGCTAAGTCTTGGTCAGGATCTAGTTGACCCGTTTACACACAGTTTACGCCAATTGATAAACTGTTAGAAATAGAAATTAAATGGCTTCATAATTTAATTTCTATTCGAACAACCTAAAAAAGGAGATATTTATGGGAAAGCCAATTGAAACCACACCTACAGAAGTTGAAGTAGCAGAAGCTACAACTGAAACTACAGAAGTAGCAGCCGAAACACAGTCAGCTTAACGTTGATAAATGTGCCCAAGAATCAATGGATTGAACTTGGGCACATTACTACTTTGTTTACCTCAACCATTACAATTAGTTCTTGCAATTAGAATCAAGTAGAATACACTAATATAGGAGAAATAGAGATGGCAAAAGCATTTTTAGTAACAGATTTAGGATTTGGAGACCAAACCAAAGGTGCTACTACGGATTTTCTAGTAGAAAAAACAGGAGCTAAATTAGTAGCTAGATTTAATGGTGGTGCACAAGCAGCACATCATGTAGTACATGACTCTAAAACACAACACACTTTTCACTTATTTGGTTCCGGTACTTTTAAAGGTGCAGAAACTTATTTAAGTCGCCATGTACTTTTTGATCCGCTTGCACTAATTTATGAAGTTTTAGACTTAAAAAAGTTAGGTGTTACAGATCCTATTGATTTAATACATGTAGATCCTGAGTGCCTAATTACTACTTCTTTTCATTGTGCTGTAAATAGAATTCGTGCCAGTATAGATAACACTGGTACTTGTGGCATGGGTATCGCAGAAACTGTTAGGTATAACTTAAACTTTCCAAATGAAAGCTTAAAGTTTAAACATTTATTTGAATCTAAAAGACAAATAACAGATCGACTTGAAGCAATCAGAAAATGGGCTAAGACTGAAATAGAAGTAATGATGTGTACTAGCTACTGGGGTAAAACTCCAATTATAGACCAAGAAGTACTCAAAAAATGCTATAACATCATTAACAACCAAACTGAGTTTGATTCTCTAGTTCGTATTTATATTGACATAGCCAAACGAATTGGAATGCCTAACCCGTATTTGCTTAGTAGCTCTCTTAAAACAGGTCCAGTAGTTTTTGAGGGCGCACAAGGTATTTTGNTGGATCAAGATTATGGTTTTCACCCTCATACTACTTGGTCAAATTGTACAACTCGTAATGCACGTGAACTGTTAGCAGAAATAGGACACACAGAAATTTGTAGTATTGGTGTGTTACGTGCATATCAAACTAGACACGGTTACGGTCCAATGCCCACTGAAACTAAACTAGAAGTTTCTGAGCCTACCAATCCAAGCAATAAATGGCAAGGAGATTTTAGAGTAGGTGACTTTGATGCTGTACTGGCTAATTATGCAATTGCAGTGAGTGGAGGAATAGACTATTTGGCTGTTAGTCATTTAGATGTAGTAGAATCTATACCAAAACCAAAAATAGTTACTGAATATAGTGATGAATTAGGTTTTAAGATTAACAATATTCCAATTATTGATCCTCTTAATTTAGAACTTAGAGCTAAATTAACCAAGAAACTGAGTACAGTAAAATCTGTTTGTCCAGTAAAATTCAATTTAGACTTAATAACAAATATTCTAGAAAAAAATATTTTGATTGAAGGTAGAGGTCCTATGTCAGCAGACAGAAAAGTCGATAAAAATATTTGGAATAGATTAAACTAAATTTTCTGACCAAAGGAGTAATAATTTGTCGTTCAAGTCATTAAATAGTTCAAAAGTTCAGGTAGGTTGTTGTATAAGTAACTTAACACTAATCTATCCTTTAGAATTAGATTGGGTAATAAGCAATTTAATGCCTTATCCCCGTGATAACTATTCTATGTTACAAATACCTAATTTAGGAGTTGTACAGATTAAAACAGGCTTACACAGATTATGCTTACTTAAAAGAAGCAAAAAGTGTGTGTTTTGCGGAGCAGAAGCTAAACATTGCTTTTTGTGTGTAGATGAAGCAGATTATTTGAGTGTGCAGTTCTTTTCTGCTAAAGGTATAATTTTTGATGTGGATCATATTATTCCTAAAAGTAAAGGTGGACTTAATGACATGCTTAATTTACAACTTTCATGCAAAAAATGTAACTCCAAAAAATCAAATAAAGTATCTTTAATTGCTCAAAGAGAACAATTTGTATTAGCTAAACAAAGAGAGTTAAAATTTAAATACGACAACTTAGCTAAAGGAAAAGTATGAGTTTTACTTATCATTCAACTTCAGACGATATTTCAACAATAGCCAAAGAAGCATTGAAAGCCAATCTTTTTTCTAGTTATAAGTGGGTAATGTACCATACTCTTAAAAATCCTTTAAAAATCAAACAAATTACAATTTGTTGTGATACAGAATCCAATTTTTTTGTGGGTGTATGTGTTATAGACAATGAAGATGCTATATGTACATTTGTAAAGCCAAAATACAGAAAAAAAGGAATTGGTACTACATTGGCTAATATAACATTAAAAAACATTGAAAACAAATGTGCACTTGTTTATGCCTATGAAGGATTAATAGGTGTTAGTGATTTATACTGGAGCAAACTAGGTTTTAAAAGAATATGTGATTATTGGGAGCTTAGATTAAAATGCTCATAAAAAAATATACTTCTTTGAGATTAAATAGTTCTGAATTAGAAGAAGCACTTCTACAATATGTATCCAAGAAAATCTCTACGGTTAATTGTGATTTAGTAATCGAAGAAATTCGTACTAATTCAATAATTGAAAACGATTTGAAAGATGTTAGTATCTTGGTACATTTAGTCAATAATTCAGGGGAAAGTGTTGTTGGTCTTACACGTTAGGTTGTGGCCCTTTCATGGCTCGGTTCAAATCCGACTCCCCTGACCAATTTTGTTTTTTAAGGTGGAGAAATGAAGCTATTACCTTGCCCTTTTTGCGGTTGTGCTGAAGTGTTCTTAGATTCAGATCACATTGATTTTTGGGTTACTTGTTGTAAATGCGATTTTAGGAACATAGATTCCGAACAATCAGTAATCGAACAATGGAACACCCGCGTAGAGTCAGCCGAACTCGCCTCTCTACGTGAAGAAGTGGAGCGGTTGAAAACAACTGCGTACAACATCGCCGCAGATATGATCTTTGAAGCTCGTGGTCTTGGTATGCAAGGCCGTCTTGATGCGGCACAACCATTATTAGCCATAGCGAACGTTATACTTGCTCGTTTCGGATTCCCAGAAGTTGAAGATGATGACGATCCTCGATTCCTTTCGATGAATGATTCACCGGCCGAGAATTCGTAGGCGGACGAATGGAGTTCTTCCTTCAATGTCTCTTTTCTATCTTGTCCTTTCAGCTTATATTTGTATTGGCTATGTGGGCCATGAAAAAGCCACGCAAGTAAACAGTAATCTGCTATACTGTTTGCACGGAACATTCAGATCAACAGACGTCGAGAGTTCTAGGGAGTAAGAAATGACTTTCTTTATCGTGTACATGATTGCTTACCTCGTCGTGTTTCTATTGAAATCTTGGCAAGTCGTATTGTTAAAAAGTGAACTATCTTGGGTTAAAGATAAATTAGAACTTACGCTTGCTGAGTTAGCCGCTAAGGAGAAAGAATGAACGGTTTATATGTCGTAACGTGGGTTCTATGCGGGTTCCTATTTGTGTTTTTCGTGTGTGATGATGACGATAACCGCAAGGTACTTCAAGCTACTTTTGGGGCCGTTATTGCTTGGCCCATCTTGCTCTTATGCGGATTGATAAATTGGATGGACAAGGTTAAAGGAAAGAAATGAAACTAACAGTTGAATTGAGCAGATCACAACAAGACCAACTCAAAGCAATAGCCCGTAATCGCTCATGGAGTGTCACTCTTTTACTGAACTCAATCGTCAGTGACTGGCTTGCATCGCCATCAAAAAGTAAACAGTCAGGTATGGCGTATGTCCCCTTCGATGGCGATAAATGGAAGGAAAACGAAAAGGAGAACCCCGATGTCAACTAACTCTAAAAAGGACACATTATGTTCACACTATTAATTGCTTATGTGGCAGGTATTGCAACCTGGCCTCTTCTCAAAAACAAGATTCTAAAAGGTTAAACAATGCAAAACTTTTTTAAGAAATTTATCGGTTTATTTAAACGAAGTCAACCTGTAGCACAGTCTGTGCCTAAACAAGTTGTAGTTAAACCTAAACCACCTGTCAACTTGACAATTCCTCATTACAACCAAAGACCCAAAACAAGACTAAGTCGTAACCCTAAAAACTATACCGGTTATTACCACGTAGGAGGTAATTGGTTTGACAATTCGAACTCTCCGATTTTTGAATTAGATTTAATTCAAATTTTAGATTCTATGAGTACTGATTCATTAGGTTATATTGATCCAGGACCAACTGTATTTACAAATGCAGATATTGATACAGGAAATTACGAGTCTAATTTAGTAATTGATGCTAGTTCGGGATTCGATTCAAGTAATAATGGATTTAATTCAAATTCAGATTTTACTGGAAATGATTTTAATTCAGACCCTGTTCCAAGTTCTAGCTACGATTCAGGTTCTAATTATAGTCCTAGTTATTCTGATTCTAGTTCAAATTATTCTAGCTCCAGTCAAGATTCAGGTTCTAGTTATCCTAGTTCTAGTTACGATTCAGGATCTAGCTCTAGTTATGACTCTGGTTCTAGCTCTAGTTATGATTCAGGATCTAGTTCGAGCTACGATTCAGGATCTAGTTC
>JGI24890J29729_1000689_pt1 | contig 19410 bp, 29 predicted proteins | sample FreactcultureFD7_FD_29729 | JGI IMG/M metagenome (IMG submission 29729)
AGCCGCCGACATTGCCGAAGTCACAGCGGCATTGCTCGTATCGGGAGCCATCGAATCAGTCGGGCTAAGAGCGGGTTTGCTCGGAGTATTGGCTACAGCGGGAGCAACGCTAGGGGCAACAGGAGCGGCAGGAGCAGGAGGCGCAATAGCCGTTTCTGTTACCGCTGGTGTAGGAGCAAGTGCTGAAAACGGCGTCGAGAATACCGGCATGGATTCCGGCTTGCTTGAAATAACCGCCGCTGGCGCGTTAATCCCGGTATCTGTTGATGGTGTGCCTAGAACGCTTGTCGTGATCTTTCCCGTAGGGGCGTCGGAGGTAGTGTCGCCATAAACCGAAAGATGCGCCGTTGTCGGAGATTGTGGCGATAGGGCATTAACAGTCGGAGCCTGAGAGGCGTTCATAGAGGCTTCCGCTGCCGCCGCGTCCGCCGCCGCTGCTTCAGAGGTATAATGTGATGTAGCCAAGCCGGGAGTAGCCGCATCGCTCGGACCAAAGCCGACCTGTCCGATGTTGCCGACCGGAGCCGACGCAGGCGATCCGAATGGGTCTGCCGTAACCGATTGCGCGGCACTCAATCCCGGAGTGACATCGCCAAGATTGCCGTAGGGATTGCTTTTCGCTGTCGTTCCATAGGTAGACGCGTTCGTGTTTGTCGTTCCCAACGCGGCGGGAGCTGGAGAATTGGCGGAAAATCCCGGAGTTGCCGCATCGCTTGGCCCAAAGCCAACCGGACCGATAGTCCCGACAACGCCAAGCGCATTATCCGGAGCCATCGCTGGCATGGATGGCTGAGACATCGCATCGGCGAGTGACTTGGTAGGCGATTGAGGCGCGACGCCGTAGGGATCGGACGATACGCCGAGCGGGCTTTCGGTCACAGCCGGGGTAGGCGCGGTAATCGAAGGTGCTGTGTCTAGGCCAAGATTGGCAGGCCGCGAAGGCGGCGTCGGGACTGACGTTGTGTCCAATCCAAGATTGGCCGGTCGAGACGGAGGCGTAGGAACCGATGTAGTATGCGCGGGAGTGCGACCGTGCGCAGCCGTGGCGACGGATGGCGCGGTATTTACCCCATAGATATCGGCGGGATTATATCCNCCGCCCATGCGCTTGAGACGACCACCCTTTGCGGCCTTGGCAGTAGTCGTCTTGGCGCTAATGCCCTTGGCGATCATCACGGCGCGGCGAATGTCCTGGCCGGGATCAATCCGTTTCATGGCTCAGAACCTATTGTTAAACAAAGACAGAACGTACAGCACGCCATAAACCGCAAGAGCGAGACCCGCGCCTAATCCGACAAGATACAGGAAGGTCATGGCTTATCTTCCTTGCCCTTGGCCTCGCTCATGGCGTCAATGCGTGCCTGTTCGGTTCCCATCTCTGCATCACGATCCGCGCTCTTATGCGCGCCATCGAATGCCATGCGCTCTCGGTCTGACGCCTTCTCACTGTGATGCAACAGCACGTCCTTAGCCAAATCCATCGTGGCAAGATGCTCCTTCGACGCACGATCCGCCGCGAGATTATGCGCGTTCAACGCCGCGTCCGCGTGCTTAACATCGGCCTCTTTCATCCGCGCCTGAGCGGATATTAACGCAGCCTTAGCCTTGGCGGCCTCGATAGGCATTGAGCCATCCTTGCCGTTGCCCTTGGACGCTTCGACCTGTATCTTGGCCTGTTCGATCTCCATCTTGGCTTTGACTTCGGCAGCCTTAGCCTGGGCTATCGTAGTCTTAGCGTGCGCTTCCTGAAGCTTCGCCGCGCCATCCTGTTGCATCTTGGTAAGTTCGGGCGGCGGATTGCCCATTGCGCTTGGCGGTGCCATGAACTGTTGCGGATTGCTAAATCCAAGCGCCTTGATGCAAGCGATGTCAATCGCAATCGGATCATACAGCGAAGGAGACGCGGCCTGCAACTGTTTCAACGCGCCAAGCTTCATAAGACGTTGAATTTGCGAAGCTGTATTCGGATCGGCCTGTGGGACAAGATTGCAATCATCGAGAGCCTGAAGGAAAGTGGTTTCGTCCCACGAATACGCAGGTGACCGATTTTTCTGCCAAAACGATTCGGGGTGATCTTTAAAGCATTCAGCGAGAAGCTGTAATTCTTCAGCCTGCGAAGCGTGCATTCGCTTGTGAACACTGTTGAGGATTTTCGTGGCCGCCTCGATGAGAGCAAGCGTAGTTCCCACTGGCGCATCTGCTCTGCCCTCTCCGGTTGGCATTTCGGACGTGCCGCCGACACGCTGGCCTGTCTCGACCATATTTTCGATCAGCGCCATCAAGGACGGAGCCGACTGCATATTGTACGGAACCGGCATGATCGCCTGTTGAATAGGCAAACCATTCGTCTTGACTTTTGCCCCGCCACCGGGCGGAACACGCATGATGTTTGTGTCCTGCCGCATTCCCGTATCGGCAATTAGAAATCCTGGGAAATTGGCGTACATGCCAAGGTCTAGCAGTTCACGCCAGCCTGCCGTCGCCGCCGCCGTAGTATTGCCAAGGATATTCAATAGGCCAATGTCATAGAAACCAAATCCGGGGACGAACGTGTACTTGACGAACGTAACCCGCGATTCCGGTAATTCCTTTGTATCCTCATCATAATTACGAACGATGGACAATATCTCACGCGAAGAGACGTCAATCGTTACGCGATAGGGTATTTCTAAACCCGTCTCTTTTCCCTTGGACTTGTGCTCGTAATCCTTAATGTCCAGTTCGCAATAACACTCGTAAATTTCGCGATCCCTGTCATCGGGCCTGTTCGCCGTATCAATGACGCCCTGCTGCGCCATCTTTTCTTGCTTGGCCGCATCGCGTTCCATTGGCTTCGGCGTCGTCAGCGCAATGTCCCGGTAGACGCCAAGGATTTGCAGGCGCTTAACGGTCGAAGGCTTCATACTGACGCGATGCGTAACACGCTTTGCATTACGCAAATCGGTCGCATCGTTGTTTACGATCAAATCCTCCGCGTCCACATGCTCGGATACAGGTCTATTCCTAAGCGGGCAGAAATATACTTTCTTAAACGCCGTGCCACCAAATCCAAGCATAAGCAACATGCGGTCTGTATCGGGGTAATACTCTGTCGCCGTTACCGTAAGATAGTGATTGAAGTCTTTCTCTAGCGCATTTGCCAGCGTATCCTCGGTTATATCCGCATTGTTCCCGTCATTGCGGATTTTAGCTGGCCCATCGGTCGGCAATAGTTCAGACCGCGCATTGGCCTGAAACCGTAGAACTGCCTCTTGCAGCAATGGATGGCGAACTCGGCTCATTCCGTCGATAGGCGCGCCATCGGTCGGACCACCGCCGCCTTGGACATCAAGGCTTAACCCCAGAAGCCGAATTCCGCGTGCGCGTTCCTCTACCCAATCCTGTCGGCTTTGAACGTCATCCTCGACGCCGCGCATCAAATCTTCGCAAATGCGCGCAAGCTCAAAATCGTCGATATCGTCAACGAGGTTATCGAACCATCCCGTTGGGCGCTTTGGCTCATCCTCGCCGATTGGCTTGCCATCAATGCTAATCGTCGCATCGCCATTAGGATGAATGATCTTTATCACATTTCCATTATCATCATGTATTAACGTATCGCCCCCCGTTTCCTCGATGATGATATCTTGCTCCGGACCTAAATCGGGCATGGCTTCGCCACCCAACGGCGAGCGCAAGTTAGGGGAAAGTCCAGGAACTAGAGGCAAGTTTTAACCTATGCTGTCGGATAAAGCGGCAATGTCGCCGAGCGGCTGATATGACGCATACTCTCGCCTACTTCCGAAATGCGCTCCGGCGCGCGACTTAGCATCCCGCTATCACGCAAGAACCGCAGAGCTTGTGAAACGGTATCGCAGTTATGCACGAGGATACCGTTGGCGTAATAGCAATGCGCGCCATCAACCGTCAGATTGTAAACTGGCGATAAATCTTGACGCAGCGTTCTGACACCGAGGGGAACAAAAGATCCTCCGCTTATCTCTGAACTCAAAGTCCTTGCCGCAGTAGGTACAAGGCTTATGCCCAATAACGGGGCGATCATTACCTCTCGGCTTGAGAGCGAGGACAGCTCTGGCCTTAGCAAGACTTTTCGCAGAAACGCGCCGATGCCATTCTCGTCCTTCGTCTGACCTGTGCCACGCCGAAGCCAATTCGCGAGCCTTCGCCAGATTGGCGTGAACAAACTCCCGGTCAATGTTGACCTTAGCCATTGTGCGATGCACGCTACGCGGTAAGCACTCCAAATTCTCAGGCTCAAAATTAAACACGTTATTGTCTCGATGATGTATTTCATGCAATGGCGGAACATCTCTACCGTTGTGACATTCCCATATCGCGACATGAAGCCCTTTTGCGCATCTCCTTCCCGCATTGCTGCGAGATTGGCTGAGGTAATATCGGCGCTTTCCGCCCATTCGTCGATAGACAACCCCTTGGAAAACGATTTCCTCTGGCGCGCTGTTTTCATCAAATCGCATAGGCCCAATCCCGCAAGTTTTGACTTGCTAGATATAGCGACGAGCGGTTGATACTGCAAGTCAAACGTGAACACGGGATGATTTCTTGTCCCAGTTAACCCATGCCGTTCGATCACTGGCTTGCATCCGGTTATGCCCGATGCGGCAACACGCTTCCATCCGATAGGCGTAAGTGCGTAATCATCCGTGGTTACATCTTCAATCGGAATAGACCCGCGCTTCGTAGCGATTTTAGTTCCCGCCACAAAACACAAATCGTCATGCTTCCCTTTAGGAAAATTCCTAATTTGGGCTATGACCATTTCCGCCCATTCCTTGTCGGGAGCGTAAATCATGCCCTCGCTGAACAAGTGCTGGACGCTGTAAAGCCTAGAAACCTTATCGCCGCCCTTCGGGTCAATAAGCTGCACGCCGAACGCCTCATGACCGACTGCCCGTCGAAGCTCTTGCGCTAGGCTAATCCCCGCTGCCTTGCTCTCGACCAGGAGCATATCGACCGCGAACCGTTTGCAGTCTTTCGATACCGTCTCGACGAGATCAGGAAACTCTAGCCGCTTCTGCCAAGCGTACAGCATGATGACGGTCGGCGCGCTGGTGGCATACTCACGCGGTTCCGGTTCCGTAGGATCATAGCGCCCGGTAAACGGTCTCGTAACCGCATGACGAACCGTGCTGAACACGCCCCATATCGTCATTGCGGAATAGTCGTTTTCCTCTTTCGTCGTGTAAGCGGTATCGAGCGAAGCGCAGACAAAATCCAAAGGCGGATATTTCTCATGCGGCCAAAGCTTCCACCATTCATCCTTGATGATACCGCCGCCGCGAGGGGCCGGTTCCTGCTGGAATTGCGCCGCCGAGCCATACGGGCCGAGCGAAGCCTCATCACGGTTTACAACGTCAACTGGAAACCTATCGGGAAAGAACAGTTCCCCGTCATCCTCGCGCGGATCAGCCGTCCCTAGCAGCGTCGGACCAGCGCGGCGCGGATCGAACCGCATCGGGATCATGATGTGATCCCATAGCCCAGGCGTCTTTTTGTTCACCTCATCCAGAATGACGCCGGATATGTCCGCTTCGTGTAACCGCTGCATGATAACGACGATAGCGCTTCGGCTCGGGTCGTTCAGACGCGTCGGGATGGCTTCACGAAAGTTTGTAACCTCCGAAGTCATCATCGTGTCCGACGCCGCGCTCTCGACCGAATGCGGATCGTCGATAAACACGCGATCAGCACGAATGCCCGTAAGAGAGCCGATAGCCGTGGCGACGCGAAACCCTGTAGCTTCATTCGCGAAGTTCAGTTTAGCGCTCTGATCGCGCGTGATGCGAACCCGATCGCCCCAGCGCTTTTGATACCAAGCCGACGTGACCAGCATTCGCATTTTGTAGGCGTCGCGAGCGGCTAGGTTCTCGACCTTATGCGCCGCGCACAGATACCGCAAATGCGGCATGTTGCGCGGACCCCATTCCCAAGCGGGGAAAAACACGTTCAGGATTAGGCTTTTCATCCCGCCTGGGGGGATGTTAATCAGTAGCCGGTTATACGGTCTGCCGTTGACTTCGACGCCCGCGCTGATCGCCTCCAAGTGCTCGGCGATCATGTCGATGTGCCAGTTGTGGACGTATGGCTGCGATGGTTCTAGCACATGCCATGCGCGGCGAATGAAATAGACTAGGCTCCGTTCACAGCGTTGAATTTCCAGATCACGCAGAACCGACTTGGCGTTTAGCGAGAACGGAAGGTCAATCTCTGACAATTAGGAATGCCGAACCCGGAGAGAAATCGAAACCAAAACACGCCACAGGCTAAACGACGCCAATGTAAATCGCATATCTCCGCATCGGTTAAAACTTACCCATAAGCCTATCGCGCGCGCCAATGGCATTTCAACGCAGATCGAAACCTTAGCGTTTCCGATTTCGTAGGTTATACGTCGGGTCATTACGCCAGTAGGATTCCTTACGGGGATGAACGCTTCCGTCTGCCTCATATCTCAAAGAGCATAATTCGGAGACGTATTCCCCAGGCACATATTGTTTCATGCCGGAATTATACACCGGCATATTCGGATCACGCCAGTCGGGGCGATTGTCGGGTCGAATGTGGCGCATCACAATGGGTCCACATCGTTGCTAAGGAAATCCCACACTACGCCACTGACAGGAACCCACATGGTTCTGTAGCCCTTTTCTTCGGCGCGTTCCTCTGGCGTTTTTACACTGTGCGCAATAAGCTTTCGCATTACCGTACGTTGATGCTCGTGATGACCGCCATTCGCTTTCTTAGCTAAATGCCAGAAACCGCAATATAGGCAATCGTATATAACTAAATCGCGATTGGCAACCTGTTTGTATGCGTCAGACTGTTTTTTGTAGCGTCTCTTACCATCGCAAGACTGACGCCTGCGATACGCATCGGCTTCGGATGGCTTGGATTTATCCATTAGCCTCAGTCCCTATCGCCCAATTCCCTCATTTGTCTGGCAAAATATCCGATAGCCGCAGCAATGAGGCCCAAGACGCCAGCCACGCCATTATGTCCTGATAATGCTAAAACGGCAGACACACTAAATAGGATAGCAGCGATTAGGAGATATGATCGGTACATTTTCTCTTCTCCATTAAGAGTGTCAGGTGTAACGTGTCGGCTCAATCCCGGTCGCCAAGCTCCCTCAAATCATGCCAGCGCCAGCGACCGTTATCATAAACCATGTACTCGCCCTTGGCGTTGGGCTTTAGCTCCATCCATGCTTGCGGGACAGGATAATGCACCGGATCATTCCGGATGAGAATGTCTGCGCTTGTGATCTGTGCGAGAATGGCGATAACGAGCATCACTTATCCTCCCGCAATGCGGCGTCGATCATGGCCTGATAGCAACCGCGTGCGTCATCGAACTCAGGATCATCGGTACATGAAAACAGCGCCTTTTTCCCAGCCAATAACATTCTAGCACTTACCGCATCACAATCTCGCATGGCCTCGATAGCGGCGCGGGCCTGAACAATCGCCTCCTCACGCTCGACAGGAGACGCCGCATCGCTATCATATGCGCCTGGATGCCAAGCGGCATCGAAGATAGCCCGCGCAAGGCGCTCGACCATATCACTCATCGATCGCCGCCTTCTTGGACGCTCGGCGCTTGCGCATGTACTCGCGCATGTACTGCTTCTGATACGCTTTGCGGTCGAACCCAATCGGAGATGACATACGTTCCAGCGATCCAGGTTTCTGGACATCCTTGGCAGGCGATGAAGATTTCATCCCCGTATGCGTCTCGCCCTCTGACGAGAGATTTTCCGCCGCACTTTTGGCAGACGAACATTTGTGCTCGTCCGCGATTAAGTACGTCATCCGACACTCTGGGCATAGCGCGTAACCTATCCTAATGGGTTAGGACTTTACGCGCATTAAGTCTTTACGTCAAGCCCCTTTCTTCGCGTTTAACACGCCTACAATCGCCGCCTCAAGCTTCGCACGATCCCCGCTCAGCGCATCGAACGATCCGTCTACAATCGCCGCAGCGATAGCCTTTGCCAGTTCGTCATTTGTCATTGATCAATCCTCATGGTCGATAACCCCAGGTCCCGCCAATTGCGCCACAGTCGCACGCAAAGCGCCTTCCAACGCATCGAGCTGTTCATCCGATAGCGTTGATATGTCAAGCTTTCTTGTGTGCTCAACCTTAACAGTGGACGTGCTTTCGGTCTGTAGCTTATCGCCATACTTCTTAGGCGCGAGCTTCGCAGCTCTCCACTGCTTCGACGAAATGACAACCCGAGCCGCATCGGGCGGAATTTCCCCAGCAAGAACGCCTCGCTCGATAACCATCATCTCATCATGCGCGAAATCAGCCTGATTTTCTCGCGCGCGCGCACACTTTGCGCAAAATTCTGCATTGTTCTCAATCCAATATGTTACCGTTCGTCGCGATGGCATGAAATCATCACGGCATATTTGGACTAGGCTTTCTCCGTTGGCGAGGCGTTCACAGATTTCGTCTGCGAGTTCCTCTGTGTAATCGGAATGACGGGGCATTAGGCATGCGGCTCTTTAGCAACCCATAGAATCCCTTCAGGACCGCATTCACCGCCCTTAAAACGCGCGCGTTCGCATTCTATTGGATAGCCTGTAACAAGATTTAGGGAAACCTTACATACGTTAAATTCCATCGTAACGTAGGACAATAATGCCCACCATGGGCTTGGACTGCCTCCAACGGTAACGGTTCCAAAGTGCTTACATTTGGCACATATTCTTTTTTCGCTCATTGGACGAAAACTTTCTTAGCCTTCATGTCGGATTTCTAAACACGTATGGGTTAGCCTAATATATTCTTACTATTGATCAGCGCAACCATCTGACGGAACTCGCAAAATCCATGATTTCTTTGGCACAAATCACGGATCGAAAATTGGGAATTTAGGCCCTTCTGCTACGAGTTCCCGAAACGCTTGGTCAATGTAAGCGTCGATTTCGTCCGCAGTCATTTCCGTGACCTTGCGGCCTTCGACCACCAGGCGATCCGCAACGCGCGAGATGACGGCGAACTGGTCGATCACTTCGCCGCCTTTGCCAATCGTGCCCATTTTGCGGCGGTTTGCTCGGGCAAGAATTTCGCAATCTCCCGGTAAATCTCGCGATGCGAACCCAATACCCATGCTGGTATCTCGCATGATTTTGCCATCGCCGACCGCTTGGCCCTGGTCGCATTGTGCGCTCTGAGGCCATTTAGGCGGCGTTGTTCGCCATCTGGATTAGCCGCCTTGGTCGCTGCAACCTTGGCTAAGGTATCCGGAGTTCCGCGCTTGGATTCCCATTCCTCATTGACAATGAAGGTACGTGATGGACGGCCTGTCCTGCCGTCCGCTTCCTTCAATGGGCCGAAATAAACCCGGCCAATGTCTTTCATTTTATACAGCAAATTAGACACGGCGTATTGATCTGTATTTAGAAACCGCGCGATGGCTGGAGCCGTATTTGCGCCAGACCGCATTGCGCGGATGATGTCCTCACGCGTCATGGGCAATCGAATGCGAGTGCTGCGTCAATCTCGGCGAACATGGCGGGGACTTCCGGCCCATTGAGCCGCCAGGTCGAATTGCAGGGATTGCAGCGGATAAGCCTGAGCTTTCCGGTAGTACCATCCCATGATCCGCCGACCGGCTCGGCACATTGCGGACATGTCAAAAGAGCGTCCGTCGAAACAAGCCGCGACGGAACCGACCGCTCAAAAAGCATCCGATTGCCCCGAATTATGAAAACAAGCTAAATAAGCCGGTGCGCATAAGCGACGATATGCGCCCGTCTAAGCGCACCGGGGAAAGGACGCAATTATAACGTCGCACAAAAACAGCGTTATCATGAGGGAAAATAGCCGTCAAGGCTGAAAACGCCCTTTTTTAACAATTCCGAATTGGATCGCTAAATGATACAGACAGGCTCGTAAAATATCCTCATGATGCGCCAGCGGAGGAAATTCATCCACCGCAATTCGCATCATGGCCGAGACAGCGCCAGACCCAATGCGCCATAGCACGCCATCGGCTTCAGCCCGCTTGGCCTTGGCGTCATCGCAATGGGCCTTAATTTGCTCATCCGAAAGCGTGACTTGCGCGCCTTCTGGGCTTGTCCTGCCGCCAGCGCCAAGCCCGAGCCATACCCGATGCTGGTGGACGATGATCCCGTAAGTTTGACCGGCGCGGAACATATCGAAGCGCCACGGCTTATTAACATCATCACCGTGTTCGGAAATGTTCCTAGGCCATGCCCGGTAGCAATAGGCTCCCAGGGCGCATTCCAGCATCGCGTCGGCGTTCCCATCGCGATGCGGCTGCGATAGCGCCACACGCATAGCGTCGGCCCTTTGAGCGGCATCTACACGCTCTTGCGCCGATCTACGGTCGCCTCGCGCGGGCGGTACGATAGATGGCGTCTGTGGCCACGCTAGAGCCGTCTGTGTGTATAGCGGGATGGTACTCGATGGCCTATCGCGCTCGGCGATATCGCGAGACTTGCGACCAGGCGGACAAATGGTAATCGGCCCGTCAAACTCAACCTCGGAAATGGGCGCAAGCTCGATCTTGGACAAGTCACGTACCCCGTTAGGTTTCGTTATTACGCAGCGCGTCCTGTTCCGCCGCTCTTGGAAACATCACAGCGTCCATTGCCAACAGGTCTACGATATCAGCTTCCGTTAGCGTCATCTCGCGCTCGCGAGCGAAACGACGCCACCAGTCAGGCAAAGTCTCGCGCGCCAGTTCGCCGATGCGGCGGATATCGTCATCGCTGATCGGCGTCACGCTATCTGTCCTGAACCCAACGGCGGACACGGACATGTCCCAGACGTAAACTTAGCCTGCAATTCGTCCAGATGGCGCTCGGCTTCGACCGCGCTCATAGCGCCGACATCCGTACGCTTTTTACGGTGGTCATGGATAGCCAAAGACGCCGCAAGCGCCCGACTTTTGCGTGCTATATCAGCCTTTTTAGCTGGGCTTACCATCGGCGGCAAAGAAGGTAATCGAGCGGAGCGATCAGACGCCAGCGCGTCACCGTCAAATTCTTCTGGCCACTCAGCCGGAACCGTCGTCATCCCGCGCCATTTTGCGTACCGATGCGGAATGCCGCGCCAACCTAAATAATACATCCACGAAATCCATTGCGCTTCAGTGGCAGGCTGCTTCGTCGCCAAAGCGCCATCCATGCCCTCGATGGCGCGAATTACAAACCCGTTTCCGCCTCTACCCTTCATAAACGCCGAACTTCTTACGGCATAGTTTTCGGCTGTTATTCCGTTCGATGGGTCTGGCGCATAATCGCTATTATTGGCGCTTCGCTTGGCAATTTTCATCGTAATCGCCTTCCATTATTTTCTGGAAATTCGTGACGTTAACGACCCAGTTAAACTTGGCCCGAAAGTCAGCCTTTTGGCCTAAAAGAAACGGGCTCCCGCGTATTTTGGCGTCCAAAATGCGAAGCCCTTCCGAAAGCGACCCGTAATCCTTCGCCAATTCCCTAGCTCGGCACCACGCATGGCTTTCACGTTCGCTCCCCGGTATTATCGCGTCGATTTGGCCTAGGCCGCATTGGGAGGCTAATCCGTTCCACCATTCTCCGATTAACAACAACGCTTCGGATTTTTCAATGTTTTTCGGCTGTCTAGCCAATTTCACAACGTTTTTCCCCGTCTCATCGCTCGCAGCGCCGACCTCGGCGCGGGGAGAGAGGGATTGGGTTTGTTTTTCTTTAGAGGGGGTAGTAGGGGGAGACTTTTCTTTTTCAGGGAAAGGGAGAGAGGGGTCTGGCGACATATTGGCGACTGTCGCCGTATTGTCGCCCGTTATGCTGGCGACTGTCGCCAGTTTGTCGCCAGCGCGTTCCTTGGCCTTTTGACCAGAGCGCCTAGATCGCCATTCTCTCATCTCGGTATCCATCGCCTCAATGGCGCGAACAGCGATCAGCACGGCTTCCAATGGAGCGCCAGCATTAGACATATCTTCCATGAGTTTTGAAATCGAGACTGGCATTTATACCGAAGTCGCCGCAACAGCTACAACGACACGACGTTTGATGGATCGAACGCGATCCGCAAAGTCAGTGTCATCATCCATCATCGTCTCAACACGGCGAAACGCATGTATTGCCGTAGTATGGTCGCATCGTCCGAATATATTTGCGCAGCGCGGATACGAAAGCCTAATTAATTTCCGGCAAAGGTACATTCCAACTTGCCTTGGTCTGACGTATTTCTGTTCTCTGGAAACGCTTACAACATCCTCACGATCAACGCCAAATTCGTAGGATACTTCGTGAAGGATAATCATGGCCGCAGCGAATTTAACTGCGCGTCTTACCCTAGGTAATCGAATAATAGGAATTTCTGTTTTCGTTACGATCTTATGCCTTGGCAACGGCTTGATTACACGGATTTCGGATTGTGGAATTGATACGCATATCTCGCGTTTGATAATCCCCGCGTCCTTGCGCCATCTTGCCCACTCGGCTGGGCCAGCGCCGGCGCGGGGCGGGATATTATCCGGTATTGCCGTTTCCGATGGATCAATTTCCAGCAATGGCATTATTCATCCCCGCCAATATCGCCCATGCTGACGCCATCCGTGTCATCGGTATCCAAGGCGCGAAATAAATCTTCCGAGCTTTGCACGGATTTAGTCGCCGACTCGATATTGCGAGCCGCCTGCTTAAAATACGACGGCTTCAGTTCCACGCCTAGCCCCTTACGACCATGACGCACAGCGCCATAGACTTCGCTCCCCACGCCCATGAACGGCGTCATCACCACGTCCCCAGGGTTTGACCACAGCTCGATGCACCTGTCTATCACGTCCAGTTGCAGAGGATGGACGTGCTTTTCGTCATCCGGGTCTTTCGCCTCGCGATAGGGAAGAACGCGATCAATACGAATATCGTCCCAAATGCAAGAGGCATATTGCCGCCAAATCCAATGGGAGAGTTTATTTTCGCGCTGTTCGGTCGTGCCCTTGAACTTTGCCAGTTCCTCCGGCACTTGGCGGTTGCCGTAATAAGTATCGAACCCCGTAACGTGCGTCACGGGATCTTTGTTTTCCCCCCGCTTGCGAAATATCAACAGCGTATCGCCAGCGGCGATTGTGCATTCCGTGCTGTCCTTTACAAGTTGCTTATGGGTAAGATGCTTTAGCCTAGTTCTAATCGCTACACGAAGCGGCTCTTTCCATATTGTCACGCGACCAAAGAAGTAAAACCCTGCTTCTTCGTGCAATGAAATAATGCGACCGGGCAAATCATGGTAGCCATCCCGCTGGCCTGCATTGGGAATGTCCATTGCATGAACAGCGGTAATGCGTCCCGGCTTAGTGACGCGATAGATTTCCTTGATAAGAAACTTGTAATGCTCATAAAACTGTTCATATGTCCCATTGTTGGACATATCCAAGTCGGAACTTGAATAGTTATACAGACCACAAAACGGCGGCGAATAAACCGATAGACCCACGCTTTCATTTGGAAATTGCGGGATGACTTGGCAGCAATCGCCATTATAGATTGCGTATCTGTCCTTGATGACCTGATCTATCACAGCCATGACGGCATCTCCTCCCGGTCGCCTATCTCATTCATTCGATTAAGTGACAACGCATTGCGCATGTGCGAAACCAACTGCGCAAACATTACGTCACATGCCTCTGATTTTCGCCGAAGATTGCCAAATACGCCAGATTGGCTAGACGTACCAATCGACTCGACAATTACGGGTTTTTTCTGACCGAAACGCCAGCATCTACGCACAGCCTGATAAAACTTTTCATACGAATGGTCTGGAAAATACGTCACATGGGCGCAATGCTGCCAATTCATACCAAAGGCGGCGATCTTCGGCTTTGTCACGAGAGTTTGGATTTGTCCATGACGAAAGGCTTTGAAAACCTCCTCCTTGCGGTCGTCATCGTCTGCCCCGCTGATTTCCACCGCGCCAGATATTAGCTTAGCTATAAGCTTGCTCTCGTCATTAAGATGACACCATGCAATCCCGCTCTTGCCGTCTGACAAGAGAGACGCCGCGCGCTCGCATCGGGCGCGAAGCGTAGATCGCGTATCATCCCGCTGTTCCGCAAGAGATACCGCTGGCATATCGAACAGGAAGCCATCTGCATTGGGGGATCGAATCGTATGTTCAACCGTTCTCAATTCCGGCAGGACAAACTCGCCATCCTCGAAGCCAAGATCGGACGGTTTACGACAAGCCCGAGCCCATGACGCCATCCACCGCCAGAACTTTTGCTCCGCGTGGCGCTTGAACCGCCATTTTGACCCGATGAATGCAGGATGCAAACTATCTTCGTCGTTTTTGAAAAACGTCGAGAGCATGTCCATATAACCAAGATACCCCAGGGCTTCCGCCGAAGTTCCGAGTTCGATATAATCGTTTGGCGCAGCCGTGGCCGTGCAAAGAAGCCGATATCGAACCTTTTTCATAAAGTCCGTTATCTGGCCTTTTTTCGCGCCGTCGAAGTTTTTGATGATCGAGCTTTCATCGCACACCACGCCGCCAAATTCCGACCAATCAAAGTAATGCAATCTCTCGTAATTGGTGACATAGGCGTGCGGCGCATTAACTTTTCCGTCCATCGACCTGACGCATTCGATATGGAACTTTTCCGCCTCCTCGACCGTTTGAATGGATACGGACAGAGGCGCTAGGATCAAAACCGGCTTGTTCGTTTTACGTGCAACATTCTCAGCCCATACGAGCTGCATCAGCGTCTTTCCCATGCCGCAGTCAGCGAACATGGCAGAACGTCCTGTGCGAATGGACCAATCGACTAGGTTTTCCTGAAAGTCTTTCAAACACGGCGGCATGAACAGCGGATCGAACCCATCGCCCGCTGACATTTGCGATTTTGCTTCGATAAAGCTTCGATAGTCGGAAAGGTCGCTCATTAGGATGACCTCAGAGTACGCAGAGAAAACGGCGACTGCTTCGCTGCAAGTTCCGCTTCCGCGCGCCGCATGTCAAGCGCGGATCGGCCTGGTAGCGGTTCTCCGAATTGATAGGCGCTGAACGTTCTGTGATAAACGGGCGTAGGAGGTTGCGCTATAAATTCCGGCTCTGGAACATATGTCTTTGGCCGTGCCATGCCCCATAGTGAAACCCGATCACTTGTCACCGAAATTATTTCGACAATGCCTTTCTCACGTAAATGAGATAAAGCCTGACCGATGCGGATAGGGTTATACCCGATGCGTTCGCCTATCTGCTTCGATGTCATCGGGCCGAATGCCAGTTGTTTCAGCGCCAGTTCGGACAGCTTGTCCGAGGGTATTTCCGGTTCGTTACTCTGGTGATCCCGCAATCCTCGCGCGATACGCGAAACCGTCGTTCGGCAGCATCCGACTTTCTCAGCAACCGCGTCATACGTCATCGTCGGTACAAGCTCAAGGACGCGCCTTATCACGTAGTCTGAGATTGGAACGCCTCTGACGTATTGTTTAGGTGACGGCTCTTCTCGTCCCACGGAGCCGTCTGTACGTGGTCCACAATCAGATTTAGCTTGGGTGTCCACTACAAGCACATCCGACTGACGATCCGCGATAGGTGACGGGGATTTCTTGCACTCGCTCCCGTCAGGCGAGCCCTTATCGAACGACGTAGCCGATTTGTCCCCGTCGAGATTGCAAGCTGGTGAATCTGTCACGAAATGACTTCCCGTGTTTTAACGCCAATGGTCGCGAGAAAATCCCGCACATCGTCAACGGATCGAGCTAGGCAACATGGAACCCCGCGTCGCCGAAGCGCGGCCCCAAAGCCAATTTGATCCACGCTCTCGATCCCGGTATCTGTCTTAACCTCGATAGCCGCAAATCGGCCATCCGGAAACACAAGAGATAGATCATATACGCCACGCCGAAGGCCAGGAACGGCATTGCCAGCCCGTCCGCCAATGTCTCGACGAGCGGCGTTAGGAACCGCCCAGACCAGCACGCTAGGCGCTACAGCATCTAAATACGCCACAATAGCCGCCTGGATCGCGGCCTCGCGTCCACCAGTCGTTTTCCGCTTTGGACGAGCGGCGCGCATTGTGCCGGTTCTGGCGATGGCGGACGCGTTCATGGTTATTTCCGAATTTCTGGGAGTTTTGCAAGATGATCATGCGAAACTTTGATAGCCTTGCGCAGTCTGCCAGAGCGATAATCATTCCACGCAAACAGAATGATTTGAGTACGTTCGTTGGCGTAATACCGCGTGTCTCGTTTCAAGAGACTATTGCGCGCGACTAGGATAGGATCACCTTCCATCAGGTTCGCTCCCGACACAAGTTGGTCGAAAAATGCGTCTACGTATGATTGCCCCGATTTACCGACACGGCATTCAATAGCCCACCGGCAAAACGCCCCTACAGTACGTCCACCAGGGCAATTTCTTGCCGTCCGTTTCACGGCGCTTTCAATCTCAGGATGCGTCTCAAATATTTCAAATATCTGCGTTCGGGTCGGACGACCCTGTGCGGCAGAACCTCTCTGAAATATTGCTCCAACTTTTTTATATGAAAAGATATAGCTTGCTAATGTTGCTGATTCCCTGCCGTTTTCAATGCCAAACATCGTGGCAAGATCGCCGGTTGTTTTAACAATTCCTTGGTCACACGTATATCTAGTATCGCGCTCAACTCCAAACGTAACAACGGATTTAATTGGTTTTCCTACCGATATAACAGCGTTACACCTATTCTGCCCATCATTTAATGATCCGTCTTTTGCAATAATGATACTCTCACCGTTTAATCTCCATTTTTCATTTTCAATGTCATCAATTAGTCTTGCCATTCCAACCGGCTTAAGCGAGCGGTTCCCATCATTCTTTCGCAAGAAAATGGCGGCAATCTCCGGTGTTATATCCACAATCTCCGTGAACACGGAATGCTGACTGCGCGCCACGCGGTTGCGAAACCATGCCTCTGTTTCAGACTGTCGCTTATTATCCATCTGCGCGCCTCGTAGTGTATTCCTAGATGACTTGGGTATTTCCTGAAGTGACATGCCAGTTTCTCCTAGTTTACGCTGCATTATTTATTCACATTCGAAAATAGATCACGTCATTGTGCGTTGCGCTATTTTATGCGCCGCCGCACAACCTCCGCGTAAACAAATGACCGGAGAAAAACTCTTGCCCCCATCTGACCGCCCATCAGCGCGACCACGATACCCACCAGGACGGGATTTACGACATGGACGATGAACATGAGTTTCAGCGCCTTGATGTGCTTGCGTGGCGTATCGTGTCTGATTTGCGAACCCGGAGGAGGGAAACGCGAGATCAGTCAGTAAGAAGAATGTTCATCGGCTCTGTCGCCGACGCATTTGAGCATGAGAAGCGCGATGACGCCGATCAGGAACGCCAGTGCGTTTCCGATCATCCATCCTGCGACCATCAGACCTATCGTGCTCATTTGCGGACCCATAGGAGTTGCCACGCGGCGGATATACCGGAGACAGAACATCCAGCTAACGTGAACAAATCCGCTAGGAAGATCGCGATGTTGAAACTACGTCGTGGCATTGCACACTCTCGGTTGAATAAAAACTAACGCCACGCGAGCCGAAGGGAGTACAGCTCAAGCGTGGCGTTAGACCGCGCCGGGAGGGGTTGGCGCGGGTTCGTGATCGTCTTTGACATCGGCGCGTTTGAAATTATCCATACGTACTCCAAGGCTTTCTAGCCTATCGAAATGTTTCGGATGGAAGCCATCTAGGCCATGATTACGTGCATAGTGATCTGCCCATACCGCAAGAAATGTTATGAGTTCTTCCTTCAATTCCCGAATTTGAATTAGCAATTCAAATTCTCGTGCTGATGGAGTTGTCATGTCACGCTCCCATCATCCCATATATCTGGACGAAGCATAGAGCGCGACACTTCGCCACGCGTAAGTTCGTGTATTTTCTTCGCCGTCTCAACGGAAGGCCTCAAGCCATTTTCCCACTTGCAGACAGCGGCCTTTTTTACGCCGACCAGGCCGCCGAATGCCTCTAGCGTCAGATCGTGCTTGTCGCGATACGCTTTGATCGGATGATTGCTCATGTCGCCGATCGTATCTGCGGCCTAAACCATCGTCAATCGGAAAATGCGACCTAGCGCGAAAAAAGTTTCCGCCTGAGGCGAAGATTTCTCTTGACGACTTCGTTTCCCCATTAGATACTGGCGTCGTTGAATAGGGGAAACGAAATGATCCATCACTCCACATTTTTCCCGCATCCAGCCGAAAAGGCGTCTATCATCACCGTGCATGGGCATAGGTACGGAGATATATGGTACGCAATGGCCGATGACGTAGCCGATCATTTCGGCTGTGACGCCAACGATTTGGATATCGAGTGCTGTTCGTGGTTAGATGGCGAGCGGTTTGCGGATTTCATCACGCTCAATGGCCGCGTGATCGGTTCACTTGACGACATGCTCACAGAGCAAGACTGGCAAGATTTCGCTATGACACGCGATGACGCTCCGGAAAGGCTCATTCGCGACACTATCGCCGCCGCGCGCGCTCGCACCGCCAATTCAATCCACTGACCGGAGGATATGACATGGAAAAGACGCGGCATACTCCTGGACCATGGACATATCTTCCAGAAGGACCAAAGGAATTGCCCGATGATTGTCGTTCTCCGGGTTATGTTCAAATATTAGCCGGAGATGGATTTTACGGCATATCAAGTGATGAAGATCACGGATTCGCGCTAACCGGGTATGTTAGCGATGCCAATGCTCGGCTGATCTCCGCCGCTCCCGATTTGCTCGCGGCGCTAAAGGCGCTAACCGATGACGTACTTGGGATGTTCGCATTTGAAATTAGCATGAGAGAGGCCGCCGGAAATACGAACGTTAACATTTTGAACGAGCGAATTGCGCAGGCTCGCGTCGCCATTGCTAAAGCGGAGTAATAGCCATGCTCGACCACGCCACACTTCACGCCGCAACCGCAGTCGCCGCCGATCTTCACGAAAAGCTTGAAGCCATGCGGAGAGAAGCGGTTAAATATCGCTTGCGTGAACTTGCGGACCTGGAAGATCTTTTGATGGCTGAAGCGGCGGCTGGACGTTTGATCGGTCGGCTGCTGAAATTGGCGCAAACCGCCGCAGTAACCAAGTCCGCACAGGAGATAACGTTATGAAATATGACATTCTGAACCGATTTTCTGGCGCTGTGCAAATCAGCGTAGAAATCGAATGTGCGGCGGATGCCCCTATTTCTGCTAAGCTTGGCTTAGCAGTTAAGTCTGCAATTAAAATCGGCGCGAACCTGAGCGGCGCGAACCTGCGCGACGCGAACCTGCGCTACGCGAACCTGCGCGGCGCGAACCTGCTAGGCGCGAACCTGCGCGACGCGAACCTGCGCTACGCGAACCTGAGCGACGCGAACCTGCGCGACGCG
>JGI24890J29729_1000691_pt1 | contig 19349 bp, 16 predicted proteins | sample FreactcultureFD7_FD_29729 | JGI IMG/M metagenome (IMG submission 29729)
AAATTTGCAACCAAGGACCAGCTCGATTTTGTTCACACGTTCTTAACTGCTTGCGGTGAAGTTGTGGAAGTACCAGAAAATTTGCAAGATGCTGTAACCGCGTTGAGCGGATCAGGGCCAGCTTATTTCTTCGCCATGGTGGAGGCTATGGTTGCAGCAGGTACCCAACTTGGATTGAGCGCAGAGGTTGCGACTAAATTGGCAAATCAAACTGTTTACGGCGCGGCCGGAATGCTGCTTGAGAGTGGAAAATCAGCGACCACTTTGCGCGAGAACGTGACAAGTCCAAATGGAACTACTGCTGCTGCGCTAAAGGTATTTGCAGACTCTGAACTCAATGGGATAGTTTTGAAAGCGATGACCGCAGCTCGTGATCGCTCGCAGGAATTAGCGTGAAGTTAAGAGCGATATTTGCGGTCGTTCTTATTGCGATCTCAATCTCTCCAAGTCAGGCGGCAGTAAAGAAAGTCGTGAATAAAGCAATCACCGTTGTGGCTGCTAAACCGCTGATAACCACCACACTCTCGGGAAGTATCCAAGATCAAATTCTTGGCGCTACATCTGGTCCTAACGCGATAGTGGTTACAGGAGTAGTTGAATCCGGTACCGCGCTCGGCGGAACTGATGGCTTTCTTACTGCCTATGACGGAAAGGGAAAAGTCAGTTGGAGCCTTCGCCTAGGTACCGCGGCTGATGATTTTGCATCTGGAGTTACTCGGGACCTGCTCGGAAATTATTGGGTGATTGGCGCTAGCGCTCAACTGCCCAATGTAATTCCACCGACTGCGACCCCACCACTTCTCAATCCCGATGGCGTGGTTGTTGATACGACCACAGTGGCTGACTCCACTCCAAAACTTTTAACGCTCTGGAAAGTCTCATCTGCGGGCACACTTCTTGCTACATATACCTATCAATCTGCGCAGGGAATTTATCCGCATAACTTAATTTCGAACGCCTCCGGACTAACTGCAAGTGGCGCCTTAGCCGACGGAACATCTTTTACAGTTTCTATCTCAACCGTTGGCGAATTTAGTAATTTTGTAAGTATGACCGAGAAGAAAATTAATCCAGTAGCTATTACTGTGACTCCGGCAGGAAGTGCGACATTCAAGTCATTTATCTCAAGTACAACTATCGTTGGCGTTCCAAGTTGGAAACCTAAGAGTTCTATTCCGGTAGTACTTCAATATGCGAAAATACCTACTCTTAAAGCTGCATATTCGCTTAAAGGAACAATGAATTATGTTCTCTATCAGAGCGGTATGGGTCTAATAGTGGTTGCAGATCAATCTACAAATTACGCGATCTACCTATTTCCAGTTATTTAAGCTGCCTTATAGAGAGTCAGCTTTCCAGCAGAGCTGATGACGGCGTATCTCACGCTTCCTAGAGTTATCCACGCTGTATTTGTTCCATCTGCAACAGGCGCTCCAGACACAAGTGAGATGGTTTGGTCAGCGCTATTTTCAGCACACAGCCTTGATTGGCAACTAAAGAGGGTGCCTTTGTTATCAAGGGCTATCGGCGCTTGCGGAATTCCATAAGAAGGTGTGGATAGCGAAGTAGGCGTGGTCGAAGTACCCAAATTCTTGAGATCTAACCAGCGAATTTGATCCGCTTGTGTTGGAAGAATGGTGGAGGCAAGCCAGGTAGCGCTCTGACTCTTTCCCGAGTTATATAACGCGACATCAAAGCCAGCTACGGCAATTCCAAATCCGCTGGTATCCAACGTTTGATATTGCCAATCCTCCGGATAGGCAGAATCTCGAAAAGCGATGCGAACTTCACCGCGAAGTGGTTGCTTATCGGTATTTACCGAAAGAACAGAGTCATAGAGAAGGTAAGCACGTGCACCGACCGACATCGCCTTGAGATGGAAGCCCACATCGCCGGTCGTTCGATTATCTGTGTTTCGGTCGCCATCGATGAGTTCGTATCGCCAGCTGGTTCCATCCCTTACAGCGCCGAGCAGAATTCCTTGGCTCTCATCACGATAGAAAACTTGAACTCCGGAAGGAGTTACTGCGCAAGCATTGGAACCACTTACGTCAGAGCCGGTACGAACCCGAACCTTCTCGGAATAGGGCTGAATCTTTGGACCATTTCCATCTACTATCGAATAACTCCAACGTTTGCCATCGAATGAGGCAGAGCGAAGCCACTTCTTTGTTAGGTCGGCATAGAAGATATTTAAAGTTGAGACCTTGTTTATCGTTCCTACACAGACGGAAATCTCACCTGATACATCATCAGCGGTTTTTCCACCCGTTGTTGCATTTCCATCAATCACGGATGTGCTCCACTTCCCAGCGGAGTAGGTGAGAGATTTAATATCGCCATTCTTAGAGTCGCTATAGATAATCATTGGCTTGCCATTAAAAGTTGTTGTGGCCAAATTCTTTCCATCGGCCTTGGCATCTAGGAAAGTAGAACTCCATGCCGCTTGTGGAATGACAGCATTTGTCGTCACTGGGTCGGATGTTCCAAGAGCGTTCTTTGCGGTTATAGAGAATGAGTATGCGACGCCGTTTTTAAGCCCGGTAATGATTGCAGGGCTCTTCTTTACTGTTCTTGTTAGGTTTCCTGGCATCACTTTCACTTCAAAGGAACTAACTTGTGCTGTTCGATAATTCGTTGGTTTATCAAAAACGACGATTGCTGATTTATCTCCCACCAAGGCAGCCTGATTGCGCGGGACTTTAGGAGTTCCAACTGGTACACCTGGTGGGGGAGCGAGGAACATATCTTTAAACATGGCGATAACAAGTGGTCCAGGAGAACGGAAGACCTCTCCAGGTGAGAGAGTTGGTGTCATCACTGCATTGGGATCGCCTTTGGGAAATTGATTTTCATCAAGGTGGCTAATAGACGAACCGGATGAATAGATATTGGGTGTATACAAAATTGGGTTAATTCCATTATTGACAGCTATTGCTTGTTTACCAGACCAAATGAGTTTATTTGTTAGGGCATCGGCTAACTCGACTGATGGCGATGGCAAGTCACTCAACCTTGAACCATCCGGCAATTGAGCGTAGGCATCATAAGGAGTGGGTTGCTGAATACTTCCATATCCGTATGCAATTAAATCATTAGATATAAAACCTAAGCCATGGGCTAATTCATGGATGATGATGGATTCCAGGTCATATAAACCACTTGGACAATTTCCATCAGTCCCTAAGTAAAGGTTTGAGCCGATGGTGCTGTTGATTCGAATTGTAATCTCTGGGTTTGCCGGATCGAGGTCTTTGCCAGCTAGAGCATTTGCCATCGCGGAGGAATAATACAAATCACTATCAGGGGCTCCCGTAAATCCTTGAAAGAAATTCACTGGCGAAGAGGAGGCGAGAACTGCAAGCGAAGATTGGCGACCAAATGTTGCGTCGACATGAATTGGAACGGTGGATGAAAAATTTGCCGACCAGATATCAACCGCTGCTTGAACGGCTGGTTGATATTGAAGCGGAACGGTATTGAAATTGACAATAAAAGAACTGGTCTTATCTGTATGAGCGCTCTTGGTCTCGGCAGTGATGGATGCGCCGGGAGTTTTTGCGCCGGCATATGTGTATGCCCAGCCAGCAGGTATCTCATGAACCGTTAAAGCCTGGGCGGTAGGCGCTTGCCCCGTCAGAAGGGTCGCCACCAGCGCTGCAACGAGGGGGAAATATCTGGCGCGCATACCGAAAACTTAGCAGTCTGAGAGGATTGCTGCCATGAAGCCCATCGTCACCATCTTTTCCCGCAGCACCTGCCACCTCTGTGATGTGGCGTTTGCGACGCTTGAAGAGCTGCAGGGCGAAATGGAATTTTCACTGGAGAAGAAGTTGATTGATGGCGATTTGGAGCTGGAGCGTCAATATGGCGAGCAAGTTCCTGTCATATTAATAAATGGCGCAATGCATGACTTCTTTAGAGTGGATCCGGCGAGATTTAGGAATTCAATATCTCGTCTGCATCAATAATTCGGTAGGCATAACCCTGCTCGGCCAGGAATCGTTGGCGATTCTGAGCAAAATCCTGATCGACGGTATCGCGCGCAACTACTGAATAAAAACGAGCTCCGCGTCCATCTGACTTTGGGCGAAGCACGCGGCCGAGACGTTGGGCTTCTTCTTGGCGAGAGCCAAAGGTGCCAGAGACTTGGATAGCAATTGTTGCTTCCGGTAAATCAATCGAGAAGTTGGCAACTTTAGAGACAACGAGACAGGTGATCTCACCCGTGCGATACAAACCAAATAAACGCTCACGCTCTTTAACGGGAGTGTCGCCCTTTATCACTGGCGCACCAAGTNCCTCACCAATTGCATCAAGTTGATCTAGGTATTGGCCGATGACAAGTACTTGTTCGCCATCGTGTTTATTCGCGAGTTCTACTGCGACTCGTAATTTCGTTTGGGTGGTGGCACAGAAGCGATAGCGCTCTTCCGGTTCTGCTGTGGCATATGCCAGACGTTCGGCATCGGTTAGAGTCACTCGAACTTCAACGCAATCTGCAGGTGCAATATATCCCTGGGCTTCTATCTCACGCCATGGAACATCAAATCGTTTTGGACCAATGAGCGAGAAGACCTCGCCTTCCATTCCATCTTCCCGAACTAAAGTTGCAGTTAATCCAAGACGACGGCGCGATTGAATATCTGCAGTAAATCTAAAGATCGGCGCAGGAAGGAGGNGAACCTCATCGTAAATAATTAAACCCCAGTCAATGGCATCAAAGAGATCTAAATGTGCATAAATTCCTTGCTTCTTTGTTGTCATCACTTGGTAGGTCGCGATTGTGACAGGACGAATCTCTTTCTTCGCTCCGGAATATTCACCAATCTCATCTTCATGCAAAGTGGTGCGCTTGAGAAGTTCATCGCGCCATTGCCGGGCCGCAACCGTGTTAGTGACCAAGATTAGAGTGGTGGCTTTAGCGTGAGCCATGGCGGCTGCGCCAACAATTGTCTTTCCAGCTCCGCAAGGAAGTACAACAACACCAGATCCACCGTGCCAGAATCCTTCAGCGGCAAGCTCCTGATATTTGCGAATCTGCCAACCCTCTTGAACTAAATCAATCTCGTGATGTTCGCCATCTACATAACCAGCAAAATCTTCAGCCGGCCAACCCAATTTGAGAAGCGCCTGCTTGAGAAAGCCACGTTGGCCAGGATGAACGACGATCGTCTCTTCATCTAGTTGGAGACCCAACATAGGTGCGACCTTCTTGCCACGAGTAACCTCTTTGAGAACGGCTGGGTCATTGGAGACAAGTACTAGTCCGTGGACTGGATGCGCCTCAAGGCGGAGGCGTCCATAACGAGACATGGTGTCGGCGATATCAACCAGCAGCGCATGAGGAACGGCATATCTGGAGTACTTGAGCAGTACATCAATCACCGTTTCGGCATCTTGTCCGGCTGCGCGCGCGTTCCAGAGACCAAGGGGAGTGAGGCGATAGGTATGAATATGTTCTGGAGATTTTTCGAGTTCAGCAAAGGAGGCAATTGCGCGCCGACATTCGTCGGAGAGTAAGTGATCTACATCGAGGAGAAGTGTTTTATCGCTTTGAACAATTAGTGGACCATCACTCACGGGTTAATTCCTTTAACAAGCCAGTTAGTAGTGCGATCCGATTTGGAACCGTAGATAGAAGTATGTGTTCGTGGGGAGCATGCGCGCCATCGCCAACAGCGCCTAGGCCATCCAGAGTTGGTGCACCAGCGGCTGCTGCAAAATTACCATCGCTCGCGCCACCAACCGAGGCATGTCCAATCGGCGCCATCCCAAGTTCCTTTGCGACCTGCTCTAGCTTTTCATAGAGCGCCATCGTTGAAGTTGGTTCAAGCGGTGGACGGTTGATCTTGCCATCAATCTCTATTTTTGCTTCTGGATGTGATGTCTTTAGTGCTCGCACCGCGGCATCAACGCGCTCTAGTTCGCTCTTTGCATATGAACGAATATCTAAATCTAAAGTGGCGAGAGCGGGAACAGTATTTGTCGTAGTACCTGAGCGCATGGTGGTGGGTACGACGGTCGTGCCTTGCGCGGAATCTTGAAGTGCTAAGACTTGGGCGACAATAAGTGCAATCTCGGTAGTGGCGTTGATTCCCTTTTCTGGTTCTAAACCAGCATGTGAAGCGCGGCCATGAATCGAAATGCGATACATGGCTGTGCCTTTGCGACCAGTTTTTACCTTGCCATTAAGCGAAGCCTCAAGTACAAGTACTGCTTTGGCAGAGCGNGCAAGCCGCTCAATCAACGCTCGGGAAGTTTGGCTACCAACTTCTTCATCGGTGGTTGCGATAAGCGCAATTGAACNCTTGGAATCTACTTCTGCGAGTGCATACATGGCCTGTAAGAATCCGGCCTTCATATCGAAAGTACCTGGACCGCGAACCACATCGCCTTCCACGCTCCAAACCGGAGTGAAGGAGCCGTGCGGCCAGACCGTATCTAAATGTGCCAGCAGAATAATTTCTGGGCTCTTTGCACCCCACCAAAATATTGGTCGGCCATTTTCATCGAGTACTTCTGCTCGCTTACCTAATACGCGCTCTGAAATATCAGCGGCAAGTTCGACCACCTTTGTGCAGGCTTGCAGGTCCTCGGTAGGAGATTGGCACTCGACGAGGGATTTGAGATCTGCCGCAAAAGTCATGGCTAAATTCTCCCTCATTCGGCAGCGCTTACGCCGGTAATTCTTGGAATTCTAAAGGTCTGAACTTCACCGGTTGTGTGGTCTTTCGCTAATAGCGTGCCCAGAGAGATGGAGATTGGGTCAATGACGCGGTTGGAGACTCCACCATTTGTATCTGCATATCCGATGGTTAAGGTCGTCTGATCTTCAATGAATTGATGGAGCAGCTCGAGCGTTTGGTTGGCAGTTGTGCGTGGAACATCTCGTGGCTTATGAGAGGTCGCGCGTTCACCTGCTCGAAGTGCGCGGACCGCAGAAGTAAGAACAGTCTGCGTCGGTGTTCCAATCTCACTCAAAATTCGCGGTGGCTTTGGTCTGGATTTCGCCCTTCGAACTGTAGGAGCAGAAATTAAAATGCCGGTGCTGTTCTCAGAGGCCGGCATGTATCCAGCTTCTCGAAGAGCTGTGATGGCTTCATGAAGATCAACATCGGTAATTAAGACTTGTGGCGCGAGCTTGCGCATGCGCAGATGATCAAGTGAAGTGTCATGGAGTATTTGCGCAATTAAGCCCTCATCTTCACATCGCAGGTAGGTATTTGAAGAACCAATACGCAGCTTTCCGTGGCGCTTTGCCACATCGGCAATCAAATACTCCAGCGGTTGTGGGATTGGTGTCTTAGAAGTTTTCTTAAGGAATTCCTTAATTGCTTCACCGGTTTGACCGTGATCCAGGCCGCGGCGAATGGAGGCCTCGCTGAAGCGATACACAGTTGCACCACCGCGACTTTCGATATCGGCAATCGTGCCAATCATGTTTGAGATTTCGATGGTTAATGGGCCAGGAGCGACTGCGCTGTTATCTGCTTGAATCAAAATGTGATCGACTGGCTTTGGTAGCGCAGCTTGTAATCCCAACTCTTCAGCGCCATTGAGAAGTGAGTTGCCAAAGGAGGAGATTGCGCCTTGACCGGTTATACCGAGCCATTCTGCTTCGCGCAGCGTCCATTCCACGTAATCGTGATTGAAGCGTTGTGGAGAGATCCATTTAATAACGCTGGCAAAAGAGTTCTTATCAGGATCTAGTTCTGGATGTGATTGCAGAATTTTTAAGACGCTTCGACGTAGCGCAGGAACCCCGGCGCGATCGAGTTCGGGTCCGAGGGGCGCAACGTTCTTACTCTCCACTTTTCCGATTAGGCCACTGACTCGCGAGGTTTCAATCCAAAGCGAAACTAATCCATGCCAACGCTCTTCGAGTTCTCGGGTTAACCAGATGTCAAAGTTGGTGGTGGGCAATATTTGATCATCGGTATCCATGACAATTAAACCGGAGATGAAGAGAAGTTCGGCGACAAAGGCTGCGCAATTTTCATCAACTCCAAGATGTTCGGCGGTGCGTTTCAAATCTCGTACACCGAGGCCACCGGAGCGAAGTGCGGTTGGTGGCTCATCTGACCAGTTGTGAGCAAGTTCTTCGCACCAACGTAGGAAGGTGGAGACATTTGCGATTGCGGCGCGATCAACCTCTCGCTCTTTGCGGGCGGTACCTGTTAGTTCTGGCGCGCTTGCGTTTACCTCTCGAATGACTATTCCACCACGTAAATGAATTGCTACTTCGCGCGGCAGTACAACAGTCTTTGAATCCATTGCTAAAAGGAAATGGCGTTCGAGCAGCCAAGCGATTGCCGGAGTCGGCTTCTTGAGATTACCAATTTCACCTCGGGGTGGACCCCACATTAAACGTTCGAGAATTACCATCGCTCCTTCTGGAGCTGTTGCGAGTAAAGAATAATCAACGGTTAAATTTGCAGGTAGGCGTGGCCCGAGACCCGCAGGTTCATCTCCAATTAGATTTCTAAGATTTCCCACGATGCGAAATTTCTTTCCATCTTCATAAATCAACCCGCGTGAAAGTAGCGCATCTAATTCCTCGGCTGCACTCTTATCTGTGATTGTTAAAATTTCTGATTTTGCAAAAGGTTCGTTTAGGACGCACATTGCAGTAATCAGATCAATCTGCCATTTGTTGAGGTTCTCTAGCGCACGAATCAAACTTGGAGTTGAGTTAGCTCTAGCGGCAAGTGCGGAAAAGTCTGAGGGCAGCGGCGTGACTAAATCTGGGCGCAATTCAAAGAGTTGTTGAATCGCGGCATCACTTCGCGCGCGAAGCTCATCGGCAAAGGAGGTCGTTGACATAACTGGCCTACTTTACCGAGGTTTTCTTAGGAGCTGCGACCACGCTTTCTAGGCGCAATTGCTGCGGCAAGTGCGAGGCCACGGGCAGCAATCGGACCAAAGAAAGCTTTTACCTTCCGAGCTTTGCGGTAGTCATGAATGGGCCAGTGGCTCTTGTGGGCGCGCAGTTGCAGGAGCGTATCTGGGTTGATTGCACGTGGATTGCCCACCGCCTCTAGCAGCGGAATATCGTGGTGGCTATCGGAATAAGCAAAAGAGTTTGCCAAGTCATAGCCATTTTTGGTTGCGAGTTCTCGAACCGCAATCGCCTTCTCTTTCCCATGCAAAACCTTGCCAATTAACTTACCGGTGTAAATGCCATCTTTCTTCTCGGCTTGAGTACCAAGCGCTCCAGTGAAGCCCAATCGTTGGGCTACATAGCAAGCAAACTCTGTTGGAGTAGCAGTGACGAGCCACACTTCAACGCCCTGAGCAAGGTGATCATTTGCAATTGCAATCGTGCCTTGCCATAGCGATGGCGATACATATCTGTTGTACACCTCGGAGGCCAGATCTTGAAGTTCATCAACTTTGTGACCTGCGATAAATGCCTGAGCAGCACCTTGGAATTTGTCGAGCTCGACGCCCTCTTCACCGCGCAGACGAAAGCGCATATTGGCCAACATGAAGTTAGCAATATCGTGCTTGCTGAAGTAGCCCCTTCGATACATGCCTCGGCCAAGAAAATAGAGCGAAGAGCCTCGCAATATCGTGTTGTCGAGATCGAAGAAGGCGACCTGCTTGGAGGCAGCTGTCATGGGATAACCCTAGTTCCTAAGCGCAGATATGCTTGGGTTATGGCTTCTACCGTTCACGTCTTGCGTCATGGTGAGGTAGAAAACCCTGAAAAAATCCTTTACGGTCGCCAACCAGGATGGCGACTCTCTGAGCGTGGCCAAGAGATGGCAAAAGCGGTTGCGCAATGGAGTACAAGTCTTCCGATAGCTGCGATACATGCTTCGCCACTACAGCGCGCCCAAGAGACCGCAGCACCGCTCGCGCAATTGCATAATCTTTTGATCACCACAGATCCCAACCTCATCGAGGCGGCAAATATCTTTGAAGGCAAGAAATTCGAACTCGGAAGCGGTGTGCTTAAACATCCAAAGATGTGGCGCTATCTCTGGAACCCAGCACGTCCATCTTGGGGCGAACCATATGAAGAGCAGATTGCTCGGATGTTAAAGGGTGTATTTGCCGCTCGTGATGCCGCAGCCGGTAAAGATGCATTTATTGTCTCTCACCAATTGCCAATTTGGATTCTACGCTCTGCAGTTGAGGGACGTCGATTACTTCATGATCCGCGCAAGCGCGAATGCACACTTGCCTCAGTCACTAGCTTTCATCTAGATGATGATGGTGCGATTGAAGGCGTTACATATTCCGAGCCAGCCAAGCATTTGCTTCCGAAGAAATAAGATGAAGAAAACTATCGCCATCATTGCTGCGCTCGCGTCAGCTCTTACTTTGACTGCTTGCAGCAGCGGCGGAATCTCAAAATCTAGCGAGAGCGCCTTTGTCTCTGGTGATGGAACCGCAGTCTTTATCAAGCCCGCAGATCGCAAGCCAGCTCCATCTGTATCTGGAAAGACTTTATCTGGCACCACTTTCACCGTCGATAAGAAGCGAATTGCGGTCATTAATGTTTGGGCCTCATGGTGCTCGCCTTGTCGCGCCGAAGCTCCAATCTTTCAAGATTTCTCAATCAAAAATCCAAATATTCAATTTGTAGGAATTCTTACTCGTGACAATATTTCCGCGGCACAGAGTTTCGCCTCCCGCTTTGGATTGAGTTATCCAACCCTCGTCGATGATTCCATCCTCACTTCATTTCGCGGAACTTTAATTCCTAATGCGATACCTACCACTTTAATTATTGATGCCCAAGGTCGAGTTGCTGCTCGAATAAGTGGAGCCACTTCGGTTGCTCTCCTGAAAGATTTATTACATAAGGTTTCAGGTTCGGCGATAAATGCATAATTTTTTCACACATCAAGTCTTGGATGGCAATTTATTGCTCGCCATGTTGGTCGCACTCATCGCCGGTCTCATCTCCTTCTTCTCTCCTTGCGTACTACCGCTCGTGCCTGGATATCTTGGATATGCGGCCGGAATGACAGAAGTGCGAAGCAAAGGTCGAACCGCAATTGGTTCTGCGCTATTTGTTCTTGGATTCTCAGTTCTATTTATCTCATACGGAGCCCTCTTTGGATCGCTTGGTTCCTCCATTAGCGTTCACAGTCGGGCAATCTCGATTGTGCTCGGGTTGCTAACTATTGGAATGGGTGCAATATTTCTTTTTAATCAGAAGTTCTATCGTTCATTTAAACCACAGTGGAAAATCAAAGCGGGCCTATTCGGAGCTCCGGTACTTGGCTTTCTCTTCGGCATTGGATGGACCCCCTGCATTGGCCCAACACTTGGTGCAGTTCAAGCTCTCTCTATTGAGAGTTCGAGTGCAATGCGTGGCGCGTTATTGAGTTTCGTTTACTGCATTGGTCTTGGTCTGCCATTTATATTGGTCGGAATCTTCTTCGATCAATCCACCAAACTTCGCCGCTTCCTTTCTAAGAATGGAAATCACCTCACTCGATTTGGCGGAATATTTTTAATTCTGATCGGAGTCCTTCAAGTCTCTGGACTTTGGCAACATGTCGTAAATTCAATTCGCGCTCTCATCTCAGGCTTTGCCCCGGTGGTCTAAATGGAAAAAGCACCAGAACTCGAATTAGCCGGATCGTTGCGTTGGATGTGGCGCCAACTCACGAGCATGCGCACTGCTCTTCTTCTTTTGCTGCTCCTTGGCGTTGCTTCTATTCCTGGCTCGCTCTTCCCACAGCGCTCACAGAATCCAATGAAGGTAGAAGCGCTCTTTACCTCTGACCCAACTCTGGCAAAGTGGATGGATCGATTCAAACTTTTCGATGTCTTTAGCTCACCTTGGTACAGTGCAATTTATCTCCTTCTTTTTATCTCTCTCATTGGATGCGTACTTCCAAGAACTATCGAACATTTAAAGGCAGTCGGAGCTAAGCCGCCGCTTACGCCAAAATTCCTCAACAAGATGAGTGGCTATCGCACGGTTGCTACCGATAAATCCGAGGCGTTGGATGTGGCCGAGAAGTGGTTGAAGAAGCACCACTTTAGAATCAGAAAAGATTCAAATTCCATCTCTGCCGAGAAGGGCTATCTACGCGAGAGCGGAAATTTACTCTTCCACCTCTCACTAATTTTGATTCTTGTTGCAGTTGCTATGGGATCCCTTCTTGGAATGAAGGGTGAAGCAATCGTTAATCTCGACGAACGCTTTATCAATGCCCCCACCTCGTATGACAATCTCACTTTTGGTAAGTATCAAAAAGAGGGCGGATTAATTCCCTTCGCCTTGACTCCAACTAATTTTCAGGCGAAATATGATTTAACAACTAGCGCACCACAGGATTACACCTTGACGGTGAGCGTTGCTAATCCGGTGGGAAGTAAACCCGTGACGCATATTATTAAAGTAAATCAGCCGTTGACATTTAAGAGCACAAAGGTTTATTTGCAAGCAAATGGATATTCACCAATTGTCACCGTTCGCGATAAAAGCGGAAAAATAACCTTCCAGGGTCCAGTTATTTTCTTGCCACAAGATGCCAATTTAACTTCGACGGGCGCCATCAAACTTCCCGATATGAATCCACAAATTGGTTTCATCGGTTCATTTGTTCCGACTTATAGTCGAAGTTCAACCCGCGGTGCATTCTCGGCCTATCCAAATGTTTTAGATCCAAGGCTTCTCCTCTCAGCCTGGAAGGGAAGCCTTGGACTTGATACCGGCGCCCCACAATCGGTCTATCGCCTCAACACGAGCAAGATGGTCAAAATTGGTCTCAAGCAATTGGCGCTGGGCGAGAGCTTTAACTTCGGTGAGGGTTCCATCACATTTGACGGCTGGAAGCCTTGGGTGAATCTGCAAATAGTTGATGACCCGGGCAAGATGTACGCATTGCTTGGCGCAGTACTCGCAATCCTTGGCTTACTTGCTTCACTCTTTACTCGTCAGCGTCGAATCTGGGTAAAGATTGAAGATGGAGTTGAAGTTGCCGGGCTTGCCAAGAACGCGCTGCTTGGGTTGGAAGATGAGATCACTGCACTTGTTGCAGAACTTGAAAGGGAGAGCACCAAATGAGTTCGACGAATTATGCCTATCTCTCTAATTACTTGGTTTATTCTGCTATGGCTGTTTACACAATTGCATTCTTCGCTCACGCAATTGAGGTCGCCTTCTCGGTCCGAAATGTAGATACCAAGACTGAGTTCGATTTCTCCCGCACCGATCGCAGCGGTCGCATCGGCACCGCCATGATGATTCTCGGAACTTTATTGCTCTTCGCTGGCGTCATCATCCGTGGAGTTTCCGCGCATCGTGTGCCTTGGGGAAATATGTACGAATTCTCGATTACCGGCGCGCTCGCATTCTCAACTGCTTATCTCTTTGGACTTTGGAAATTTAAAATTCGCTGGCTCGGACTTCCAGTAGTCATTGCAGTCCTACTTACATTAGGAACTGCCATCACCGTTTTGTATCGCCCAAGTGCACCGCTTGTTCCTGCACTTAAATCTACTTGGCTCGCTATCCACGTCTCGGCCGCAATTATGTCTGGCGGAGTCTTCTTACTCGCAAACTGTGTTGCAGCCACTTATTTATACCTCGATGCAATGGAGCGAAAAGGTCCGCGCAAAGCGTGGGCAGAGCGCTTGCCATCACTTGAGGTGTTAGATCAACTTTCGTATCGCCTCGTCGCCTTTGTATTTCCACTCTGGACCTTCGCGGTTATCGCTGGCGCAATCTGGGCTGAATCAGCATGGGGGCATTACTGGAGTTGGGATCCAAAAGAGACTTGGGCTTTTATTACCTGGGTTGCGTATGCCGCATATCTACATGCGCGCGTAACAGCTGGATGGCGTGGGCGTAGAGCAGCCTGGCTCTGCCTCTTTGCCGGTTCTACATTCCTCTTTAACTACGTCTATATAAATATTTGGGGAACTGGTCGCCACACTTACTCTGGTTTATAAAACTAGAGGTTACGCAAGAAATCTGGATCATCATCCGGCGCAATTGGGCGACGTTGGCCACGCTTGGGTCCGGAGCCCTGATTCTTTGGACGGCCTAAGAAGATATAGAGAAGTGAACCAAAAGTTTCAAAGAGAATAATGATGAGCATCCAGGCCCACTTTGGCAGGCGCCGTACTTGCTCCTGAGGTGTTCTTGCGCAGTCAAAGAGCGCGTAAAGGTTGAAGCCAATAAGTAGAACAATCGGAAGAAAGCGCATGTGCTTACTTTAGAGGATAAATGCGAGGCTCAAAGTAAAGGCAAAGAGCATCTGTAAGCGCCCAGTCTTTCCAAGCAGCGGAATTAAATCGCGTCCCGCCAAACCTTTAAGTACTTGGCGTGAGATTCCAATGGAAAGTGGAAGTAAGGCGAGAGTAATTAGCGCCCAAGGTGCGAAGAGAGCGGCTATTGCACTTGTGAGGTGAGCCAGGGCTAAAAGCCCGGCGAAAAGGGTACGAGCTCGCTGCTCGCCCAAACGAACTGCAAGGGTCTTCTTGCCCACTAATTCATCTTTCGGACGATCGCGCAGATTATTAATGGAGAGAATGGCGCAGGAGAGCGCACCCATGGGAAGTGAAATAAGAAAAGATTTAGCTGAAAGCTCTTTGCTCTGAGCGAAGTAGGAACCCATAGTCGCAACAACGCCAAAGAAAATAAAAACTGAAAGTTCGCCAAAGCCCATATATCCATATGGCTTTGCGGTGCCGGTGTAACCCCATGCGGCAACGATTGCAATCGCACCAATTACACAGAGCCAATAGCTTGTGCGGGAAGCGAGTAAGAGGCCCGCAAGTGCTGCAAGTCCAAAGGTGAGAAACGCTGCTCGCTTTACTGCAGCCGCGGAAGCGGCACCGGTTGCAACAAGTCGCATCGGGCCGACTCGCACTTCATCAGTTCCACGAACTCCATCGGAGTAATCGTTTGCATAGTTGACCGCGATTTGAAGTAGGAGGCTTACTGCAAGGGCGAGAATGGCATTTAGCCAATTAAATGGAAGGTGCGTGCGACGAAAGAGCGCAGTTCCTACGAGAACGGGGGCAATTGCGGCTGGCAAGGTACGAGGCCTGGCGCCAAGAATCCATTTCTTCACTTGTTCATTATTCTCTATCAAGGAAGGCATCGCGTGCAGCTATGCGATCGGGTTTGCCAATTCCTTTAAGCGGAAGCGGGTTTAATTCAAAAAATTCCTTCGGCATTGCATGGCCACCGAATTTAGCGCGAATCTTCTCGCGAATTAACTCGATATCGAGGGGTGAATCAGAGGCGAGAACCAACTTCGTTCCCCACTCCAAGTCCGGGACGCCAAAGGCGATAAAGCGGAGAGCGGCAAATTCTTCGTATAGAAAATTCTCGATGTGGCTCAGCGAGATTTTCTCGCCACCAGAGATTATTTGGTCGTCACTGCGACCAAGAATATAAAGTTTTCCTTCGCGAAGTTCGCCTAGATCTGGCGTGATAAACCAACCATCATCAATCGAAAGATCCCATAGCTGGCGATTATTGATATAGGTAGTTGCCATCATCGGCCCACGAAGCAGGACGGTGCCATCTTCGCGAATTTTTACTTCTGTGCCATTTATAGGTTGGTGATTATAAATACATCCGCCCGACATCTCAGACATTCCATATGTAGTGATGATATTAATTCCAGCGCTTTTGGCTTCTGTTTCAAGAAGAGGAGAGGTTGCGCCACCACCAACTAGTACCGCCTGACAATTCTTTAAATGGCCGAGCAGCTCATCATCGCCGTGAAGTGCGCGATGTAATTGCGTTGGAACAATCGCGGTGAACTCAACATCTACATAGCTTTTATTATTTCGAAGATCGATGACCTGAGTACCGAGTCCCATCGCACGTACGAGGACATTTATTCCGGCGATGTGATTGATGGGAAGTAAGAGCGACCAACTTTGGCCAGGTTTGGCACCAAGAAATTCGTGTGCGGATCTGGCTGATGCCAGCAGTGCTCCAGCGCTGAGCGCCACTTCCTTTGGTGTACCGGAGGAACCACTTGTAGGAACGACGATGGCGATATCGGCAGCTACCTGAGATGTTGAAGTGGCACCTGCGGAGAGGGCGGGACCGCTGCCATCAAGTGCGCGCAACAGAGCCTGCGAAAGTTGTGCAATATCCCACTCAGGGCTGATGGGCAGGAGCTGGCGCGGATGATTTTGCTTCATGACACCCGTAGGCTATCCATATCTTTTAGAACTTTCAGTACCGACATATAGGAGCAGATGTGAGCAAGCCATTTAAGCGCGAACCAGGCGATCGCACGATTCCAGCATGGGCAATTGGTGAAGGTGGCGAAAAATTCGCTGACATCATTTATCAAGTCGCTGATGGAATGGCGAAGATAACCATCAATCGCCCAGAAGTCCGCAATGCCTTCCGCCCGCAGACTCTCTTTGAATTACAAGAGGCCTTCAACCTTGCTCGCGACAATGATTCAGTTGGCGTAATCATCTTTACGGGCGCCGGTAGCGAAGCATTCTGTTCTGGTGGCGATGTCAACGTTCGCGGCGATGATGGATATATCGGCGACGATAAATTGGCGAAAAAAGGAATTGGCCGTCTCAATGTTCTCGATCTACAGATTCAAATTCGCCGATTGCCAAAGCCGGTTGTTGCCATGGTTGCCGGATGGGCGGTTGGCGGCGGACATGTTCTGCACGTTGTCTGCGACATTACCGTTGCCGCCGATAATGCAAAGTTCGGTCAGACCGGACCAATGGTGGGCTCCTTCGATGGCGGATACGGAGCGGGATTGCTCGCTGCGCATATCGGACAGAAGAAGGCACGTGAAATTTGGTTCCTCTGCCGTCAATACGATGCCGCCGAAGCGCTCGATATGGGATTGGTAAATACAGTCGTTCCAGTNGCAGAACTCGAAGCCGAGACGGTCAGTTGGTGTCGCGAGATGCTTCGTCACTCACCNATGGCACTTCGCTTATTGAAGGCTGGTCTCAATGCCGCAGATGATGGACTTGCCGGAGTACAACAACTTGCCGGTGATGCAACTCTTCTCTTCTATATGACTGAAGAAGGACAAGAGGGTCGCAATGCATATCAAGAGAAGCGAAATCCTGATTTCAGTAAGTTCCCTAAACGTCCATAGCTGACATGGATTTCCTAGAGCACGCCGTCGTTGCCATACCAACGAAGACTGATTTTCGCGGAATAAATATCCGGGAGGCCTTTCTCTTTCGTGGTTCGCAAGGGNGGAGTGAATTCTCGCCATTTATCGAATATGACGATGCCGAATCTTCAACCTGGTTGAAAGCAGCAATTGAAGGTGCGTATAAACCGTGGCCGGAGTTGAAACGAACGAAGGTAAGTATCAACGCCACATTGCCACGGATTGCTTCGGAAAAAGTAGCTTCCTTTATGTCGAATTATTCGGGTTGCACTACTGTGAAAATGAAAGTGAATAACTTCGAGGATGACGCAGATCGTCTGGAAGCGCTCTTAGATTTCATGCCGGAGGCAAAGGTTCGTCTGGATGTCAACGGGGGATGGTCACTCGCGCAAGCTCGAGCATATATTCACGATTACTTTATGCGATTTGGCAACGTCTTTGAATATATCGAACAGCCTTGTATGGAGCTTTCAGATATTGCAGAATTAAAGCAAGAGATTCCGATGAAGATTGCGCTGGATGAATCCATCAGGAAATTTCTCGATTCAGATTTCAAAGATATTTCTGAGATTGCCGATGTAGCAATTATGAAATGGGCACCATCAGGTGGAATCGAGAGCGCCAGAAAAATTATTGCGGAAATTGGCTTGCCGGCCGTTGTCTCGAGCGCGCTGGATACGGGTATCGGTATTTCGCATGGCTTGGCACTTGCCGCAAGCTTGCCGGAACTCGACTTTGCTTGCGGACTTGGCACAACTGCTCTCTTTGTTGGAGATATCACCGATCCCTCTCCGAGACCAATAGATGGAGAGATTGAAGTCAAAGCTATTGCGCCAAAGCCAGAACTACTCGAGAAATATGCAGCGTCGGCCGAACGGAAGTTGTGGTGGGAGAATAGAGTCAAGCGAATTTGGGAGAANCATTTAAGCGATGAGGTGAAAGGTTGGGTGCGATGATCTCTTCCACAGATNTGGCACGTGCAACTCTTCGCTCGCTCATTGAGTCAGGTGTCNATACTTATGTGCTCTCGCCAGGTTCGAGAAATGCACCGCTCTCTATCGCCTTATACGAAGCTTCGCAAAAGGGTTTGATTGACCTTCATGTAAAAATAGATGAGCGAGGTGCAGGATTCTTTGCACTCGGAGCTGCCAAAGCCAGTGGTAAGTACGTGGCGGTTATTTGTACGAGTGGTACTGCGGCAGCGAATTATCATCCTGCTCTACTTGAGGCCTATCACGCGCACAACGACTTACTAATTATTACTGCAGATCGCCCTGCCAGATTGCGCAAGACCGGCGCCAATCAGACAACAAATCAAAGTCATATCTTTGGAAATATTCCTACCCACGACCATGCAGAGATATTTGATGCTGCTTCCTTGTTAACCGGTGGACCGATTCATATCAATATTCAATTTGATGAACCGCTGTTACCGAGCGATGAGAAGGATTGGCTGGCCGGAATTTCAATTAAAGCGGGGAGTGCCGAGGCTCCAAAAGAATCGCAACTGGAAATTTCGCCGAACTCCGTAGTGGTCATCGGTCATGACCGTGGAATTTTTTCGGTCGAAGCGATTAATAAGGCACTTGCCGGAATAGAACATCCGGTTATTGCCGAGGACCCGCTCTCATTTCCTTATGCCATAGGGCACGCTTCGATTTTTCTGGCCGACCAAGAGATTCGTAAAGCACGCAAGCCTGAGCAAGTGATAGTTATCGGACGCACGACGCTTTCGCGCAGTATCAATTCATTTGTAAATGAAGCTCCATTTTCCGTTGTCATTGATCCACGTATGGAATCCATCGATACCGAACGTTCGGCGGATCAAAAATTATTCGCCCTTCCAAAGTTAAGCGGTGAGGTAGATGACAAGTTCCTAGCCTCGTGGCAGGGNGCATATGGAAGCGCAGCTCAAACTATTGAAAGCGATAGCCAGTGGTCAGAGCGCACCGCCATCCGCGCAATATGCGAGAACCTACCGCGCGACTCTGCGCTCTTTGTCGGATCCTCTCGTCCGATCCGCGATGTCGAAGGTTTTGCATCTCCCAGAAGCGGAATCTCTGTTTTTGCTAACCGAGGCCTTGCCGGTATTGATGGAAATATCTCTACCACTTTTGGTATCTCGGAAAACTTTGAGCGCACCTTCGCAATCTTGGGTGATATCACTTTTCAACATGATTTAAGCGCTTTGGTCTCTACCCCATCAAATTCAACGACGATATTTCTTATTGATAATAATGGCGGGGG
>JGI24890J29729_1000693_pt1 | contig 19286 bp, 25 predicted proteins | sample FreactcultureFD7_FD_29729 | JGI IMG/M metagenome (IMG submission 29729)
TGTTGGCGAATAAATGTTTGGAGTGTTTGAAGGAGTTACGAGATATAACGGACATGCTAAATAATAAGCCTAAGAAAGAAATAAGATACGAAAACAATGTGNTACATTTAAGGACTGTAAGTAAATGATTAAATGCNCAGGNTGTGGTAGGTTCTATAACCAACAAAAAGATGAGAAAATGTGTAAGGAATGTAAGCGTCATTACGAGATTGCGTTTCACAAGGTAGTAAACAACAAGGCATTACATGGAGTAATGCAACGCCTAGCTGATCGATAAGGAGATTATAAAATGGCTGCTCAATCACAAACTACGTTACTGTTAAACTTTGCAGGTGAAGCAAATGCGGTTGTTCCGCGCATTGGACGCCTCTATTGCCCTAACAACACTTTATCACAAATCAGTGCTGCTGGGTTCCTAGACAATTATTTAAAAACTCAAACAATCAGCTTGCTACCTACTGACTTTATTGCTGCTGTTGGCTCGGATGGCCACCAATGGTACAAGCCAGTGTTTACAAACGGGTCTTGCCAGTTAACGGTTAACCCATAATTTTAAAACCACAAGGAGAAATAAGGATGTTATTTTTAGAAGCTTTAGCGCAACTGAAAGCAGGTGATGCCATGAGACGTACTGCATGGGCTGATAGTGAAGGATATTTAAAAGTCCTTCCTGATATGGATTATGTATGGAAGATTGTTACCCGTCCAAATCCTAATGCTGGCAATTTCATATTCTCAATCGCAGATTTTGAGGGTGATGATTGGGTTAAGTATGAAGAACCCGTTGCGCCAGTTGAAGCAGTAGAAGAGCAGCAAGAAGCCGCTTAAGTTACAAAGTCGGTTCAGGACGAAGCGACTATAAGAGTTTAAACCGTGACTTTGACATAGATTTGTTGAAGTCGCGATTTAATTGTTTAACCCAACGGACGGGGTAAAGCATGGAAATCATTGCTGATCAACTTGAAGTCGATGAAATTGACTTTATGAACGAAGAACTGCAAGCTTCCCTTGAAGATGCAGGGATAGACGAGGCAGAAGTATTAACCAAAGCACGTGAAGACATGGTGCAATGGGATGGGTACTTTGGTGAAAACCAAGTGCGCGGAAAAGATGATATGAACTTTGTATTGCGCGATCAATGGTCGGCAGTAGAACGTTCTGAATTCTCACGTTTGTTTAAGCCTCCGATGGTATTTAACAAACTGTATGATCCAATCAAAAAGATTTTAGGCGAACAGCGCAAGAATAAACCTGATTTAATGGTTCGTTCAATTACTGGGAATGCCTCACAAGACCAAATTAATCTACGCGCGGATTTAGTGCGCACAATCTCTTATCAATCACAAAATGACTTGGTNTATCAGACNGCNTTTAAGCAAGCCTTAATGATGGGTCATGGTGCNTTTGAAATATTGCTTGAATATGAAAGCCCACGTTCATTTAATCAGGTTATTCGCTATGACATTATCCCCGATGTAACACGAACCGCGTTTGACCCTACCGCATTAAAGCCACATAAAGGCGATGGTAACTTTTGTTCTAGGCAATTCGTTTACAAGAAGGAAGAATTTTATGCGACTTATCCGAACATTCTTAACCCTATTAGTTATTCAGATCCGCGCTCACTGCTCGATTTCCAATGGGAAACGCGNGACTCAATCGTGGTATGTAAGTACTCACGTAAAGAATGGTTCCCAATAAAAGTATTACTCCTNACCGATGGAACNACGGTTACANCCGAAGAATGGGAAGACATGCAAAAAGAGTTAGAGTTTAAACGCGCTCTAGCTGATAGCTCACAAATTGTAGGCGACATGATACGCAAAAGCATTCCAGAAGTTCATGCAGAGCGTATGAGTAAAGACTTTAAGATTCGCCAATACATGCTTACTCAAAACCAAATTATTAAGTTCAACGACTGGCCATCTAAGTATTTGCCTCTAATTTTTGTTGATGGAGATTCAAACTTCATTGACGGCCAACAATACACTCGGTCATTCATCCATGAAGCCAAAGACGCGCAGAAGTTCGTAAANTATGTGGGTTCAGAGATTGCAGCGGAAGTTAAAAACCGTAGACGTGAACAATGGATTGGAACGCCTGATAANATTCTGGGTAATGAACANATGTGGCGTAATCCCGANTTACAAAACGGTATTTTGGTGGCTAANCCTGATCCAAAGACGGGTCAAATGCCTACAAAAATGTCGCCTTGGGAAATTTCACCGTCATTATTGGCNCAATATCAACGCGGAAGCCAAGATATACGCGAGATTCTCGGGTTTTCAGANAACGAGGCACTCCAAGGTAAGGACATNTCAGGNAAAGCGCGTAGAGAGCGGAAAATGGAAGGTTCAATGTCGGCTTATGTCTGGTTCGATAACCTTAATCAAGCACTTGAACAGGGTGGACGCGTTGTACTTGACCTTTTACCAGTCATTGCAGGTGAATTTGAGCGGCCAATGATTATTTCTAAAGCCGATGGACGCACCGATTCAATCGTTCTTAACAAGCATGTTGGAGATGATGAGGATGGCAACCCAATCAGAGAGAACGTACTTGATTCTGGCGATTATGATATTGAGATTGACACCGGGCCAAGCTTTGCGGTTCAGAAGGATATTGCGTTGGAGTTCTTCCAGCAAACGTTACAAGCTGCTCCTCAAACTTTCCCGCTTGTGGCTGATTTATGGGCTAAGAATCTTGACGTGCAATATATGCCTCAAATTGCTGAGCGGTTTAAATCGCTTGTACCTCCTGAAATTATAGCCAAAGAGGAAGGAAAGCCGCCNCCACCACCTAAACCTAATCCTCAAGAAATGATGATGCAACAGCAAATGATGCAGCAACAGCAACAAATGAAGATGAACGAGCAGAAAATGCACCTTGAAGAACAAGCCCTCATGGAGAGAGCAGAAGAACTTCAAATTCGCAAAGAGAAACACATGCTCGATCAGGCTGAAATGATTCTGAAAGCGCAACAAATGCAATCGAAGATGGGAATGGAAGAACAGAAGATAAAAATTGACCATGGTAAGCTACTTCTTGACGCTGATAAAGCCGAGAAAGATTTCTCACGAACAATCGCTTCTGTGCTTGCAGACATCCATAAACACCATAACCCACATGAAAAACCCCCAAAATAAATTGGGGGGTCGTACATATGGGGTCGTAAGCTACTTTTAGATGTAAGAAAATGTATCTATCGGGCAAAGGATTTGCCTAGGGTCTCAGGCCGCCGGAAGGTCTAGGGTTACTTGTCAACCGAATGACGAGTGACATCTTGGAGATGTCAACATGGAGAAGTTGAGATGCACGAGGACGAAAACGCTTTAGCTGAACAAATAAGTGGTGATGATCNAGACGTAGGAACAGGTGCCGAAGACGGTGATGGTTTTCAAACTGAACAGGAAGTTCAGCAAGAAAGCNTTGATGAACCAGAGAGTGGAGAAGGAAATCTTTCCTCTGTTCAAAAACGTGTACACGCTCTGAAACGTAACCATCGCAAGGAAATCAGAGAACTTCATGACCGTATATCGGCTATGGAATCAATGAGAGGCGGTGATAGCGCGAACCCAGGTCAAACGATACATCACGACCCTTACAATTCACCCGGACAGCCTCCGGTTGCAGGGATGAATGAAGAGGAGCGAATACAGCATGCAGTACGCTTAGCTCTTGGAATGAAGGATCACGAAGAGAGACAGGCCAAAAATGCAGAAATGCAAAATCACGTTCACAAACAGTATCAACGTTTGAACGATGAGTTTGATAATGCATCAGAAAAGTACGAAGATTTTGATGATGTNGTGAGGGATAAGGAAATGCCCTTTACGCCACATGTGCGGGATGCACTGTTACTCATCGAAAACCCTGCTGAGGTAGCTTATAGGTTAGGCAAAAATCGTGGCGAACTTGAGCGCATTTCTAAACTCCATCCCTTAGATCAAGCACGTGAGGTGAACAAACTGTCGTTTAGTTTAATGGGGAACCACGGGAAACCGACTGCTAACCAGAAAACTACCCCTATGGGTGGCATTAGACAAAACCCAGTTAGTTCATCCACTGCTGTTACAGGCAAAACGCCTCCGGGTGAAATCCGTAGGCGGATGAAGGCTGGTACATGGAAGTGATCTAAGGGTTTCAAGGATGAAACCCAACTGAAACCCTTGTGACACCGCTATGTACCCATTTAACGGATTAAATGGAGACTAGCAATGGCTAACCAATTTATTACGACCGACCTAGTATCAAATACTGCGTTGGCAATGTTCGCGAACAACGCGCCTTTNGTGATGACTGCATCACGTATTTATCAAGATGACTTCGTGTCTTCTGGGTATAAGATTGGCGATACNTTACAAGTACGTAGACAAAACCATTTTATTGTTGGTGATGGCTCCGTGGCTACTCCTCAATCAATCATTGAGACTGTAGAAACGATTGTTATTCAGCATCAATACCATGCTCTGATTGCGTACACTATCCAAGATTTGTCTTTAAGAATTGAAGACTTTTCGCGCTTGTTTATTGCTCCTGCTATTCAGGAAGTAATTACAGCAATGGAAAAAGATATTGCTGCTGCTGCTGAACAAGAGCTTAACTTCTTCACTGGTACTGCTGGTGTNGCTATTAACTCGTTCACCACTGTAGATATGGCTGGTGCTAAGTTGCTTGAGCAAGGTGTAAATATTGCATCTGATGCTTATATGGCAATGACTGTACGAGACGGTTCTAGCTTGAAAGGTGCGTTGTTAAATAACTTCACTCCTGTATTCAACGAAGACATCGTTCGTTCTTCTGCAATTGGTCACTTGTCTTACTTCGACATTTTCCAATCTCAAAACATTAAACGTCACCAAGCTGGTGCTGGCCCAACTCTGCATTCTTCTGATGCATTGCTTGTTAACGGTCAAGTATCTTCTGGTAACACGATTGTTATGGATGGTGCGAGTGCAAGTGTTACTAACTACTTCTTGGTTGGTGATGTGTTCTCAATTGGTGGTGTGACTTCTGTTAACCCAGTTGGTCGCGCTTCTACTGGTCAAGACATGCAGTGGGTTGTTACTGCAAATGCTAGCTCTGATGCTGGTGGTAACTTGTCTGTACAAGTCGCTCCAATCATCATCTCTGACACGATGAACCCTAACCGTAACGTAAGTAATCCAATTCCAGATAACGCACCTGTTACTTTGGTTGGTACACATAACGTTAACGTGGCTTATCCAAGTCGTGGTTTAGATATTGTTTGCCCTCCACTTTACAAACTGCAAGTTCCTTATGCATCTGTAGCTGTTGATCCTGAGACTGGTTTATCACTTGCGGTAACGCAAACTGGTGACATCTTAGGTTACCAAAACTATATGCGTATTGACTTACTTTGCGGCTTTAAGTGGCACGCACAATACGCTGTTCGTGTGTTGTCTTAAGGGGGAAGCATATGCTGACTTGTATTTATCATCCGCTAGACCACTTTCGAGTGGTTGAGCATGACGAAGCCGAACACCTGATTGAATCGGGTGTTTGGTTTGATTGCCCAACTAAGGCGCAAGCCTATAAGAATCGGGTTGAAGAGGATGTAAAAAACGAAAAGGCCGAGGCTGCAAAGCCTAAAGCTAAAGCACAAACTAAGGAGAAACAGTCATGAAAGACAATAAAATGGTTCAATCTAACAACGCATTTGTTAGAGCAGAGCAAGCCAAGATGAAAAAGCATATGGGCGACCGTCCTAAAATGAAAAAGGAAATGGAAGAATTCAATGCGTATATGAGCAATGATGGCGAAAACGCAAAAGACTTCGGCCGTAAACTTTGTAAAGGTTTAGACGATGCGTTTCCTTTGAAATAAGTCGATATGATCGACATGTCCTTGTGATGTGTCGATTTTCTTCGCTTTTTTCATCATAAGGAGATGAGCAATGGCCCAAATCGTCAAGACAACTAACCAATTGATCATCAATTCACTGTACCTGATTGGCGAATTAGGCGTTGGTGAGACACCTGATCCATACATGCTAAGTACCGGACTTGAACTAATTAATGAACTATTAGCCAAATTTGCCGAAGACAGCATCTATATACCCTATTTGACTGAGTTAAATTTTAATTTAATNGTTGCTCAACCGTCTTATACGATTTCGGATATGGTTCCTAATCCTGATGTTGTGGCNGATAGAATTGTAGATTTGTCTTTTGCAAACTACATGGTGCCAAGCGCAGGTCAAGGGATTATCTATCCACTGCAAATCATAAACAAAGCACAGTACTACGGTGTTACTAGACTATTACCATTAAATACAAGACCGGGTTTTATCTTCCTAGATAAACAAGCCGATGAAAGTATTATTACTTTATATCCTGCACCAGACCAGCCGTACCCTTGTACGTTGGGTGTTAAATGCATGATTAACAGTTTGGCTGCTAATTCAAATCTTGAAGCGTTACCACCTTTTTACTACGGGTTCTTAAAGTACGCACTCGGTAGGAAATGGCTTGCCTATTACCCATCTGGTAACTGGCCGCAAACTTCCGAAGATGAGTACAACGATTATTACAATTCCATTAAGAGCGCAAACGAAACCGATGTCACAGTACGACCCTCTGCAATATTAAGCAGAGCCGAGCCGTTCTACTGGCAAAATATTTTGGCGTACTAATTATGGCGAGTGATTGCAAAGATTATGACTTTGTAGGCAGCTACGATAACCAGCGTATCAGCACAATCAATGCGGAACGTAGTGTTAACGTATTTGAATACCTTGATGCCAATGGAAAACGACCAAAAGCCATGATTTCAACATCTGGATTGATCGATTCAGCCTTAGATTTTACTCCTGAAACAGGGGGTTCTAGGGCGACTTTTGTATTTAATAATGGAATTTATCAGGTTTTTGGTGCGTCCTTATATTTAATTACAGGAACGCTGGGTTCATTAACAAAAACTCTTCTTGGAACACTGGTTACGGCTTCTGGCTATGTTGGCGTTGATGCGAATCAATACCAAGTAATCTTTGTGGATGGTGTGGAAGGGTACATTTGGGATATCAATGCTACTACTTTTGCGCAAATTACTGATGTCGGATTTCCAGCTAATCCAATTGACGTGTGTTATCTCGATGGATTCTTTTTGGTTGCCGCTGGTGGCACTAATAACTTTTATTTGTCATCCCTAAACCAAGGTATGGTTTGGAGTGGTGGAAGTGCAACCTTTACGGCTGTTGCNGCTACCGANATTTTAACATTAAGCACAAGCAATGCGAACTTCCAAACGGGCGTACCTGTTACATTTACAACGACTGGCACGTTGCCAGCCCCATTGAACACGACAACAACCTATTATGTGATCATGATTGGAACCCCGGCTACCAATCCCGGAACAATTAAGCTTGCTACGAGTTACCAGAATGCTATTGCTGGAATTGCGATTGACATTACAACGGCTGGCGCACCGACTAATACCATATTGGTATCTGGGCAGTTACAGTTNGGAAGTATTACGTCACATCCGGGAACAATTGTTGCGTGTAGAACATTACATAGAAGAATATTTTTGTTTTCCCAATACTATACAGAGGTTTGGGAAAACGCAGGTCTGGGTACTAACTTACCATTTAGGCGCAATAATTCGCTCCTTATGGAGGTTGGTACACCAGCCATAGGAAGCGTTGCGGTTGGATTTGATCGCATGTTTTTCTTGGCTCAAGACCGTGATGGATTAGCCGGAGTAATGGAAGTTAAAGGNACAGAATCACTTCCAGTAAGCAACAGGGCATTAGATTATCAGTTGGCNCAATATGCGGCTGAGTTTGGTGTTTCTGATGCTCGTGGCATTTTAATTAAAGAGAACGGACTTATTTTTTACCGTCTTAACTTCACGGCTGCGAATCACACATTTGTATTAAATGTGTCGATGAGTACATCGGAAAGCCCAAAGTGGCATGAAGAGGAGGTTATCAATGGGGATCGACATCCCGCCCAAACCCATGCTTATTTTGCTGGTGTTAATTTCTATGGAGATTTTGAGAAAGCTCTATTTTACATCGTAAGCGATCAGGTCACGACTAATAACGGTGAACGAATCAGACGTATGAGAATAGGCCGTCAAATGAGTCCAGAGGGTTATAAGCGATTACGCATTGACCGATGGCAACTTGATTTATTGCAAGGTGCATTGTCTACGGGTGTATTGGGCTTTACTCCTGATCATGGNCTCGACAATATTTTAACAATTCCTTACGCACCAAATGCTCAACCAACCGTTTATTTGTCTGTATCAAAAGATGGAGGTCAAAGCTATGGTAATAATCTGCACGCGACAATGGGCAAGACAGGCGAACGAACCCATAGAACCGTTTGGCGAAAGATTGGAACGACACCAAGAGGACAAGGATTTGTCCCTAGAGTCGAATTTTTTAGCGAGATTCCCTTCATTATTTTGGGTGCCTCTTGGAATTTCGAGATTTTACCGGAGTAAATAAATGGCTCGTGATTTTGACTATTTCCCAACCTATGACCCTTTAGTAAGGGATGAGGTTTATTTGAGCAACGTATGGGGCGATTTTATGGCCACATTCGTAGAATCATTGCGTGAATATATGTCATCGGGTGGTTTCTTCGTTCCAAGACTTACAAAGGCACAAAAGGCTTTGATACAAACGCCTGTAGAAGGGCAAATGATTTATGTGAGTGATGCCAATTCGCCAACGTTGCCAAGAACGGCATCACTGCAAATATGGCAAGTGGTTGCAGGTAACGGACAGTGGACTACCATTGTTTAACGATTAATTTTCACAAGGAATGTGATTATGGCTTTCGATAGCGGAATGTTTGGAAGTGGCCTTGGAGGGTTTTTGGGTGGCATGTTTGGCGACTCCGGCAAACCCTATGACAAGGCTATGGAACAATACCAAAAGTACATGAATATGGGTCAAGGCGTACAGCAACCCTATTTAGATGCTGGTAAACAAGGACTTGGTAATTATCAGGAATGGCTTGATAAGCAAAAAGACCCAAGTGGATTTATTAACGGACTAATGGGCAACTACCAAGAAAGCCCATACGCGCACATGCTACAACAACAAGCTATGAATGCCGGGAATAACTCTGCATCGGCCGGTGGTATGATTGGCAGTAGTGCATTAATGCAACAGCAACAACAAAATGCTGGTCAAATTGCATCAGGCGATATGAATCAGTGGCTTCAAAATGTATTGGGAATTAATACTCAATATGGTGAAGGCCAAAAAGATTTGAAAAATGGTGGTCAAGCATCAGCAAACGCATTGACTGACATGTATAATCAAATGGGCAGCAAAATGGGTGACGCAGCTTATGGCAAGGAAGCAGGAAAGAAAAACGACTTCTGGAACACCATAGGCGGTGGAATAGGCATGATCGGCAGCTTTTTATAAGGATATAAAATGGCACTTCCATTACCAAGAGTTGTACCTGACGTTGGCCCCGGTGGTGGTTTAGTTACTGCATTGGGCGGCATTAATGCATTAAACAATGCGTATCAAGGTACACGCTATAATAAAGTTAAAGCTGATTATGCACCTAGTAATCTCGCTGCCGAAGCTGCAAGTAAACTAGCCTATGCAAACCTCATGGGGCCTCAATTCTTAGCTAAATTGCTACAAAATCCCGGAGCTATTGCCAATATGGGCGATCCTGCTGCACGTGCTGCATTACAAAAAGCGGTAGCTGCTGGTATGGGTCAAGGTACAGGCCAAAATTCCTTGAATCAGATGCCACAACTACCTCAACATACAGGTGTTGGACAACCATCAAGCAATAATTTTTCCGATAAAGTTAAAAATGCATTTATGGGATTAATTCATGGACAGCCTAAACAAGGCAATAATCCTCTTGCGCAAGTGATGCCACAACAAGAACCTCAACAACAGATGCCAAATGATGCCGGGCAGCAATCGGCACCAATGGCACCACCAATGGGCAAACGTCCAAAAGACGGTGTAACCCTTGAAGGTGAGCAATGGTATAACGCTAAAGGACAACCTGTTTATTCCGAAGAAGAAGAACAAGGCCCTGATGGTGCTATGGAACTTGAACTTACCAAAGGAATTCCTCCTAAATCCTATGCTGAAAAAGAGGGTGAATTTAAAGGCACCGTGAAACAGCGAGAAAAAGAAGGGGAATACCGTGCGGCTGCATTAAAACAAATTGGTGAAAGCCAGTTGGGATTAAGCAATTCTGGTGCAGTATTGGACAGAATGACGGGTATTGTTAAAAATCCTGTGTTTGCCAACATGAGAAATACCATACCGGGCTTCCAAAATAAGCAACTTGATTACTTAAAAGTGATGGGAACACCAGAAGAAAAAGAACTTATTGGTGACTTTTTATCAACAGGTGAAAGTTTTATTGCCTCCACTGTACAAGGGTTTAGTGGTAAACCTTTGGTGCGTGAATTTGATTTAGCGCAACGCCAAAAGATTACCCCTCATGACACAATTGATTCAGCAATTGGAAAGCTTCATTCTGCTACTGCACTTCACGACATTGCAGAAAAGAAGAATCAAATCGTCTCTGAATTATTGCAAAAAGGCTATAACGAATCTGATGCAGTCATGAAAGCAAACAAAATGGTCGATGTAAGTGCCATTGAGAAAGCCACTCGTGAACGTTTGCAAAGAAAGATTCAGGTAAAAAATAGCAAAACAGGCGTAACAAAAATGGTTACTCTTGAAGAGGCTCGAAAAATGGGGGTTCCAAATGTCTGATTGGGAAGTTGTAACTGAACAACCACCTGCTCAAAGACAATCAATGCAATCTGATTGGGCAGCGGTTCCACCAGAAGATGACCAAGAAAGCGCATGGAAAAGAATCCCTAGGGATGTTCTTATTGGGTTAACTCATGCAGGGCGTAACCTGCACAATTTGCCTCATGATTTAGCTTCTTTGGGTGAATGGCCTATAGAAAAGTTACGAGGAAAACCATTTGAACATCCATTGTCGTCATACCTGCCGAATGATACCGAAAACTATGCGGAAACTTGGGGTCAAAAAGGGAAGGGTTCTACATTAGATAATGTATTGCAAAAAGGTATTGAAATTGCACCTGATGTAATTGGTGGTGTTAATGCATTACGTAGTTTAAAACTGTTGCCACATCTAACTAGGAAAGGTGCGAGTAAAAAATTGGCTCAAGCACGTCAAATGGGTAAAACAAAAAATATAGCCCCTTTAGAGGTGAACCCGGATTTAATTGAAGATACAAAACAATTTTTTCCAAATACGACACCATACCGTAATTTAGTTGATGAAGCAGGATATGGAGACTACAACCGCTTATTTGATTTACAATCTGATTTGGGTAAACATGCTGGTGGATTATCAAAGGATTGGTTTTCTAAAGCTAACCGTGCGCATGGTAGAGCAGGGCTTGAAGTACGAAGCAATATTTTGAAAGAAATGAAGCAGTCTTTGCGTTCATCAGGTCATGAAGATATAGCTAACTTGCTGACAAAAGGCCAAGATGAATATAGGCGTTATATGAAATTTAAGCCTTATAGAAACGCTTTAGGTGTTGCCGCTGGTGCGTCAATGTTGCCTAGGAATGCAATAATAGATTTAGTGAAAAAGTTGGCTTTTATGAATCATGATTAATATTCAATATCACGCTGTATAATGATATCGATTATGTTGTAAACGAGAAAGCCAAATAAAATTAAATGAAGCATGGTAATCTTTTGGTTGATAAAAATACATTGTAATGCATTAGTTGGATAAAAAACAAGCATTAACTTCACAAGGAATGTGAACATGGCAATTACTTACGTACAAGCGTTTCCTCCACTATGGTACATCGTTGGTAACGATGGCCTTGCGGCTGGTGGCGCACAAATGTTTACTTACGACTCTATTACGCGTCAACCAAAACCTGTTTATCAAGACCCAGCCGGAACTTTGGCATGGCCTAATCCTGTAATCTTTAATCTTAACGGCACTAAAGGCCCTTTCTATTGGCAAGAAGACAGTGCTAATCCAGACGATTTGTACTACGTAGAAGTTTACGATAAAGACGGTAATCTACTTTGGCAAGCGAATGACTTCCCAGCCAGTGGATCAGGTGGTGGTGGTAACGTCACATCTTACATTACAGTGACGAACTACATCACCAATAACCAATTTATCAACCATATCGGGGCGCAAGCGGGTCCTCTCCCTACCAACTTGGTTATCGCCCCATCTAATCACAAAGGTTTTACTCCGGCTCTTACTAACCCCATTGTAGGAACCTATGGAGTGCTTGGCCCTGATATTCGTTTCGTTAAAAATAATACTAATGCTGTCGATTCATTAACATTTGTTCCCTTTGCGTTATCAGCCGCCCCATTGACTGGAGATGTAACGCCCGTTGAGTATGTGAGGTATCAATGTACGAACACGCCAACAGGTGAAACATACAAGGCATTCCAATTTCCTATAACCCAAAAGGTTAAGAACTTATCGAATCAGCCTATGACTTTCGGGTTTTGGGCTGCTTGTGGATCTGGAACACAAACAGTTAATATTTATTCACGACAATATTATGGGTCTGGAACAGGTGCTACACCTGAATCAACTAGCACGCGGGTTAACATTGGTTCGGCTGTACTTACTACAACGTGGCAATGGTTCCCTATAAGTTTTGTTGTTCCTTCTGTGGCTGGTGGTTCTTTAGGAACTCCGGGAATGCAAACCGATGATGATGCACTTTACATACAAATTAATATGCCTTTAGGCGCACCATGTGACATATTGTTTACAAAACCTGCTTTATTCTTAGGGTCTGCCGATCCTGATACCGAGTTTGATAGTTACGATATGATTGATTCAATCGACCAAACACCAAGAACAGGGGATGTAAAAGCCTCTTATTGGTCATCCGCTCCTTTAGGATGGTTGCCAATGAATGATGGAACTATAGGAAACACGGGGTCTGGGGGAACTTTAGCCGCTGGACAATACACATTCCAATTGTATAAAACCCTTTGGGATGCTGTATCAAATACCTATGCGCCAGTTACAGGTGGCAGAGGCGCAACAGCTCAAGCGGACTTTATAGCTAATAAAGCCATACAATTGCCTTTGTCTTTAGGAAGGTCGATTGCGGCTGCTGGAATGGGTGCCGTACTTGGTCAAAATGCAGGTGCTAACAGTGCGTCAATAACACTGGGTGCTGCAAACTTGCCTCCTCACTCACATACCTATACGTTTACTACGGTAGGATCGGGGTTTGGCTTCGGTTTTGCATCAGGAACAAACTTGACTACTGGCGCAGGAAATACAGGGAATGGCCCNGGAACATCAACAGCTTTTGCAGTTCCAACATTGCCGTTAACNTCATTNATGAATATTTATATTAAACTTTAAGGAGTCCAGAAATGGCAGTTCAATTATCACAAATTACACCCTTAGACCCCAACGCATACACAGGGCCAACAAGGGTTATGTCGGGNGTTGCTAAAACAGGAAATGCAACCAATGACGTTTATTATGGCGTAAATGGTTCAGTAGAATTCGCTCGCTGGCTGTATGTCGGTGTGCAAGGTGACGTGTCTTATATGAAATGGGATGGCACCAATCAGACTCTTACAGGCTTAGCCGCTGGCGTTTGGCACCCTGTTTTCTCGATTCGAGTAAACTCGGCTGGAACAACTGCGACTGGGATTGTATGGGGAAGTTAGCTAACTTCAAGTAGTAATATTACTAATCATTTAATAAGGATATTAAAATGAGTACAAGCTTAGGACAAACAGTACTGTTTAACGATTTGACACCTGCCCGTGTTGCAGCTACAAGCAACATCACAGGTACGTACTACAATGGCCCATCGAACAATGGCGTTGGCGCAACTTTAACAATTGCTGCTAGTACTTTGACTGTTGATGGTATTTTACTTGCTTTGCGTGATCGCGTTTTGTTACAAAACCAAACTAGCGCATTCCAAAACGGCATCTACATCGTTTCCTTTATTGGAAGCACTGTTGTTTTAACTCGGGCTTTTGACCAACAAAACATTGAACAGCTTAAAGGTGGTCAATTTGTGGTTATTGGTGCAGGTAATGCGAATGCTGGTGCCTTATATACTTTGGTTGAACCTTTACCCCAAAACATAGGGGTTGACGCATTTAACTACGTTGCTTCCTCTGTAGCCGTGGCTTCTGTTCCTTTAACTGCTGCGCAGTTCAACGGAATGTTTGCTGCTCCTGTTGCCCTTGTTGCCGCTCCTGCTGCAAACCAGTTAATTGTTCTCGACCGTATGGAATTAGTACAAACCTACGGAAGTGCTGCATTTGCTGGCGGTGGTATTGTCGCTGCTCAATATGGCGCAACTATTAACGGTGGTGGCCCTCTAGCTTCTAACAGTGAAGCTGCTGCGGACTTCCAAGTTACTGCAAGTAATACTTACCTATTCAACGGTGCGATTGGTGCTAAACCATTCAGTACTACTGCTGGACAAGGTTTGTACTTAAGTAACGCTACAGGTGCGTTTACTACTGGTAACAGTACTTTCGTTGCGAAAGTTCATTACCACGTGATCAACGTAGCATAATTAATAGGGGGGAAGTCTTCCCCCTTTTAAACAAAAGGAATTGTCGATGCAAGGTGCATACGGTGGGTTAATAATTATTATTGCTTACGCTGCTGGTGTTGAGCAGGAACTATATCTTATTACTCAAGACGGTGACCCAATTCTGACAAGCGACAATCAAAGAATTCTCGTTCAAGAAGAAGAGGACTAACCATGCCAGGGATTGAGATATCAGCATTACCAGCGGCCACGGTCGCACAAACTACGGACGTGTTCCCGGCTGATCAGTTGCCCGGCCCAGTTACACGCAAAATTTCACTTGCCCAAGTTATTGCTTTGGTAGCGACAACCTCGGTAACCTCTATTTCTGGAACAGCAAACCAAGTATTTGCTAATGGCACCTCTGGAACTCCGCAAGTTGGATCAGTTACTTTAACTTTACCGCAAGACATTGCTACTACAAGCAGCCCAACTTTTGCAAATATCACCCTTACAGGTGGATTAATCAAGGATGTTAACGGTAATAACAATCTTGGATTGCTTCATTTACCGACTGCTGTTAACTATTTGACAATACAAAACAGCCCGACAGGAACAGCCGTATTGGTTCAACCTGCTGGAACTGATACTGATATTCAGTTATCCATTGTTTCAAAAGGTGCCGGGGCAATTGTTCAAGGTTCACAAGCCGCTGTAAACCAATTGCAATTCTTTAGTGGCACTACATTAAACCATATTACTCAATTTAACTTCCCACTTACTACGGCAACACGCCAAGTAAATTGGCAAGATTCTAATGGTACGGTCGCATGGCTTACTGATATTCCATCGGTCGTTCCTGCTGCATTAACGGCTACCCCGGACACAAACGTAACTATAACACTCGGTGGTACGCCAGCAACCGCGTTACTCCAAGCTACGTCTATCACTCTGGGATGGACTGGACTCCTTGCCATAGGTCGCGGAGGCACAGGCGTAGGCTCGGTAACTACCACCCCAACAGCGACATCGTTCGCTGGTTGGGATGCTAACAGTAATCTTTCAGCGGATAACTTTTTGCCCGGAACAACATTAGTTACCAATTCAGGTGCAACAACCACTTTAACGGTAAATAGTACGGGGCAATATATATTTAGTGGGGCTACGTTTCAGACTGTACAAATGCCAGTCGTTGCAACTCTTGCAACAGGTACGCCATTTAGATTGATTAATGATTCGAGCAATTCATTGTTTGTAATCTCTTCGGGTTCTAATGCCATTGTCACCATGCAGCCATTGACTCAAGCGGTTCTTACTTATAATGGCGTTGCTGGTACGGCTGCTGCATCGTGGGATGTTCAATATACTTCAAACACAATTGGGGTACAGTCCATTACGGGAACTGCTAACCAAGTGATTGCTTCGTCATCAACCGGAAACATTACATTAAGTTTGCCACAAAGTATTGCTACAACTTCAAACGTGGTTTTTGCCGGAGTCGTGGCAAATCTTGCAGGAAGTACAGGACTTGTACCATCGACTGGATTAAATGCAACTGGCACGCCAAGTTCGACTACTTATTTACGTGGCGATAATACTTGGGCAACGATTTCAGGCGGAAGTGGTACAGTAAACAGTGGATTAATTAACCAATTAGCTTGGTACGCTGCAAATGGTACGGTTGTTTCAGGATTGACAACGGCAAATTCAAGCGTGTTAGTCACTTCAAATACAGGCGTTCCTAGTCTAAGCACTACATTGCCAGCCAGTTTAAATATTCCTACCCCAAACATAAATGATGCAAATGGAAATGCATTGCTTCGCTGGAATGCTGCTGGAAGTCCTACAACATGGTTTATAATCAACAATTCGTCATCGTCACCCGGAATTACATCAACGGGAATTACTAATACTGGTTTTAATCTAAGTACTTCCGGTACTGGTGCGTTTCAGTTTTTCCAAAACACTAGTTCGGGTGTATTTATGACTTTTAGTGCGGCTGGTGGTTCTGGATTATCAACCTTTAAATTCCCTGTAAGCGGATCGGCAGATTATACATTCCCTAACGCCACTGGAACGGTTGCTTTGACAAGTACAGTCGTTTCAACAGGGGCAGTTCAAACACTTGCTGGATCTGGAACATACACTCCAACAGCCAACATGAAATTTATTATTGTAGAAATGTGCGGTGGCGGTGGTGGTTCTGGCGGTACATCTTGTGCCGCTGGTGTTATTGCTGCAAGTGCCAGTGGCGCGCCCGGTGGTTATCTTAAATTTATGATGACTGCGGCCCAAGTAGGCGCATCTTTAGCGTACTCTGTGGGTGCTGCTGGTGCTGCTGGTGCTGCTGGTGGCGCTGGTGGTGTTGGTGGTGCTACTACTTTCGGAACATGGACTGCTGCTGGTGGCGCTCTTTCTGCGGTTGCAAATTCTATCACTGCTAATGGCGGAGGCCCATTAAATGGCGTCAATACTGTCGGTACTGGAACTGTAATCCAAAACTTTAGATGTAGTGGTAATGGCGGCAGTACCTTTAGTGTAGGTGGTATATTTTATGGAACTGCTGGCCCACGTGCTACAGGGCAAATGGGTGGTGCTTTTAGTAACCAAGGAGCAATTTTAATGGCTGCAAGTGCTGGTTCATCTAGTGCGCAATTATCAGGCCCCGGTTATTTTGGTGGTGGTTTTGGATGTGGTGGCCCTGGTTCTATACAATATTCACAGGCATCAGGTAGTACCGTTACTAACACTGGCACAGCGGGAACAGTTGGCACTATAATCGTTACGGAATATATTTAAAACAACAAGGAGAAGTTAAAATGCAGTATGATTCAAATCAATTATCGCAAGAACTTGCAGCATTACATCAAAACAAAGAAGTTGCATTTCAGCAATATCATAAAATTTGCGGTGCAATTGAAATGGTGGAAGCCATGCAAAAGCGTGCGTTAGAAACAGAAAAAGAAGCCGAAGCCAAGCTTGCAGACGAAGAAAGTAGCGAGTTGGAACCTCTTCCTGAACAGAGCGAAGCTGCTTAATTCACTAAAGGCGCAACGAGTTCATACCCTCGGCTCTTGCGCCTTTTCATCATTTGTTCAATCGNTTTTTTCGCTTCTTCTTCGGAACACAAGAAAAGGCTTTTAGTGCCACCACGATTTGAATTACAAGAACCCCAATTGTAATCAAGCCTAATCCTATTATCATCCTGCTTTACTGCGATTTCATAAAAACGGTCTTTTGCTCTATTGAGCCATTGGTATATCAGCATAAGTTTGCAACATCTCATCTAATGTTTCTTTAATTTCACGATAATTTTCTTCGTCCATAAAGAATGAAGGGTCTTGTACGTCCAGTTGTAGACCCTCTACATAGAATGTCATTTGCTTATTTGCGCCTAAAAAGTTAGGCATAGTACAAAATCATGATCTTGAGCGCAAGTGATAACTCGCCATTATTTTTTTACTCTGAGTTATCACCCAACAGTTTTGCAAGCTCTACATCAAGCGCAACCGAATCAGGAGTAAGACACCCTTGATCCATCTCTCGAACCAAATGAACGAGAAACATATAGGCTTTTTGAATCGCTTCGGGGTTACGGGTTTTTACGCTGCGTTCCATATTGTCTAGGAACTTGTGGACGTTCTTTAATTCACGCAATACGCCTAAGCGCATCTTGTTAATGTCTTTCATTAGATAGGAGCTTCCAGTGCTTTATAAATTGTCGCGCGTGAAACATTCATCTCTTTCGCGATTGAGCGGATAGATTGTAAACTTGCGACCTTCTCTTTGACAACTTTTCTAAATTTATTGTCAACTTTAATAGGTCTACCAAGATGCTTCCCGGTTTTTTTCGCTGCATCAATTCCCTCGCGTTGACGAGACCTAATCATGGTGCGCTCAAACTCTGCGAATGCTCCCATAATTTGCAATGTTAAAGTGGCCATTGGGTCTTTATGTGCATTGAAGGTAAGGTTTTCCTTTATGAACTTAACGGAAACCCCTTTTTTAATAAGGTTATCCACGATTTCTTGAAGGTCTTGAAGGTTTCTAGCAAGTCTATCAATGCTATCCACTAAAAGCTGATCACCTTCACGCACGTATGCCATACATTCTTTTAGACCATCCCGGTCTTTGTTACTTCCTGTAACCATATCGACAAACTCCTTGTCTAATGTAATTCCTGCTAACTGTCTTGCTGTATTTTGTCCTTGTGATGAAACACGAATATAGCCTACTATTTGATGGCTCATAATTATTCGATCACTTTTGTTAAATCATTGATTACTTTCTTGATAAGAAACTTTGCATCATCTAAAGAGGACAGTTGAACTCGTTTATTCCAAAAATCAATAGCAGCATCTAAAGTTTTCGATTCCGAAGAATAAGGGCAAGCTTCACAAGTGGTGCATCTTATCTTGTACCACCAATCTTGAAGCACATGAAAAGAATGACCTTCATCATCTTCTTTAGTTCCACAAAAAGGACAAGGCAAGAATCTTTTGTCATTAATTGTGATAAATTCTACAAGTTGCATATTGTTACGTTTTGCCATTTATTAATTACCTACTAATTGATACCGAATTGGTAGTTGCCGTCTCTCCGGCTGTCACGGCTTCGTTTATTCAAATGGTCTAGGTGACCGTTTCAGACCATGAGATATTATACCACCTTTTTATACATTGTATAGTAAGGTGGTTAAATTAATTTATTACAGGGCATTTTGTTGATGTCACCAATATGGTCTAGTTGGTGTACCTTTATGACATGAT
>JGI24890J29729_1000694_pt1 | contig 19286 bp, 23 predicted proteins | sample FreactcultureFD7_FD_29729 | JGI IMG/M metagenome (IMG submission 29729)
CTTAAAGAAAGTCTTAGAGAAAAAAAATCTGATTTAATTGTGACATATGATCTAGCTTCTAATGCTATATCTCGAGTGATTGATGAATTCAAAATTGAAGCAATCTACACCAATAGAGATTATGAGCCACAAGCTATTAAGCGAGATGAAGCAATAAAAAACCTTGCTATTAAAAAAAATATTGCGTTTTATGATTTTAAAGATCAGGTCGTTTTTGAAAAAGACGAAATTCTTACGGCGCTCGAAAAACCTTATACCGTTTTTACACCCTACAAAAATAATTACTTAAAAAAACTTAACCAAACTACTCTTCCTCGTTTTGATATTGAGCCTTTTATCAAAAGTCTTGCTCAATTTAAATCTGAGCCTCTACTAACTCTTAAAGATATGGGATTCCAAACAACCAATCTCAGTAAGATTAAAATTCATACAGGCATGACCGGAGGAAAATTACTCACCGAAGATTTTAAAGAGAGAATTGCGTTTTATAAAAAAACGCGTGATTTTCCTGCAATTAAGGGCGTTTCTTATTTATCTGTCCATTTGCGATTTGGAACAGTCTCCATCAGACAACTCTTTCGATTAGCTTTGGAGTCTTTTAGTGAAGGTAGTGAAACTTGGCTAAATGAATTGATATGGCGCGAATTTTATTTTCAAATTTTATTCCATCGCCCTGATGTGGCAATCGGTAAGGCCTTTAAAAAAGAATATGAATCGATCGCTTTTGAAAACAATCCTGATTATTTCAAAGCATGGGCCGAAGGAAAAACGGGCTACCCTATTGTAGATGCCGCGATGAGGCAGCTTAATCAAACGGGTTTTATGCATAACAGGCTTCGAATGATTGCTGCTTCTTTTTTAGTCAAAGATCTACTCGTCGATTGGCGATGGGGTGAAGCATATTTTGCAGAAAAATTGATTGATTTCGACTTAAGCGCTAATAACGGCGGCTGGCAATGGGCGGCTTCTACTGGATGTGATGCTCAACCATGGTTTAGAATTTTTAACCCGATTACACAATCTTTAAGATTCGATGCGCAAGGTAAATTTATTAAGAAATATATCCCCGAACTCAATACCTTTGATGATGATGAGATTCACGCCCCCTGGCTTAGTCAAAATACTCAAAAAATTGACTACCCACAGCCCATTGTTGATCATGCATCTCAAAGAATTAAGGCTTTGGCCCTCTATAAATCTGCCAAAAGCTAATATGTTGTTTTTATGCAACATAAAAAGCCTCCAGGCCTTTATTTTCAGCAAGTTATAGACAAAAAAACAACATTCATAGATAATTTGCCTAATCTTTATGAAACACATACACATGACAAAACACTTCAGCAAATTTCTCATAGCAATCCTAGTCACTTTTTTCATATTTGGTTGTGCTTCACAACAAAACAAAGACCCGCTTGAAGGTCTGAATCGTACGGTTTATAAATTTAATGATGTAGTTGATAACGTAGCGCTAAAACCAGTCGCTAAAGGCTATCAAGCAATCACACCTTCCCCCGTTCAAACAGGCGTTAACAATTTCTTTAAAAATATTCGTGACGTAGTGACGCTCGTAAACGAATTATTTCAATTTAAATTTAAACAAGGCGTTAACACAGCAGGTCGCGTAGCCCTCAATACAACAGTGGGTGTTCTTGGTGTATTTGACGTTCATTCAAAAAGTGGTGGCGTTAGAACTGTAGAAGATTTTGGTCAGACTCTTGGTTATTATGGTTTTGATAGTGGCGCTTACTTGGTGCTTCCGATCATAGGTCCATCAAGCACAAGAGATGGTATTGGCTTTGTAACTGATGCGCTCTTCTTTGATCCAGTGAGTTATATTAATGACGATACATCAAGATATATTACAACAGCTGTCCTAATTGTTGATAAACGCGCTGAGCTTCTTGATGATACAGATATTCGCGATCAAGCTTTTGATCCATATGCTTTCATGCGCGATAGCTATATGCAGTACAGAGAAAATCAAGTTAAAGATGGCGTTGAAGATCCAAACGGCGTTAAGCCCTACACGGTTCCCATCGCTGGTAATTAATTAATTTAACTAGAAGCAATGCTCATTGCTTCTAGCAATATCGAACCTGTATGCTTCGATCCATTTCTGTAAATATCATTCCCAATCGCAACAATCTGTTTCAACATATCTTTCATATTGCCTGCAATTGTAATTTCCTCAACTGGATAAGCGATGACTCCATCTTCAACCCAGAAGCCCGCAGCACCCCTAGAATAATCGCCTGTCACCATATTTAGTCCGTGACCAAGCAACTCTGTTACAAGCAAGCCTTTATGCATTGTTCGAATAAGATCTTTGAGATTATGATTACCGGTCTTTAGAATTAAATTATGTGCACCGCCTGCATTGCCCGTTGATTGCATGCCAAGTTTTCTAGCGGAATAAGAAGATAGAAGATATCCATTAATAGTTCCTTGATCAACCAACAATCTTGAATGCGTTGCTACCCCTTCATCATCAAACATAGAGCTTGCATCTCCTCGCAAAAGGAAGGGGTCTTCTTCAATAGTTAATTGATCGCTTGCTACTTTCTCTCCAAGTGAGTTTAAAAGAAATGAGGATTGACGGTATAAATTCCCCCCAGAGATAGCTGAAATAAGAGATGAGATGAGTCCTGTAGCTATTGGTGCTTCAAAAATGACTGGGGCATGACATGTATGAATTTTTTTAGCTCCCAATCGGGAGAGTGTTCGGGTGCCAGCTAATTTACCCACCGAATCAACAGATTGAAGATCCTCGACATGCCTTGCAGATGAATACCAATAATCTCTTTGCATCATCGATTTTTCTTCTGCAATTACAGAGCAACCAATCGAATGTCTCGATGTTGGATAGCCCCCTATAAAACCATGACTATTTGCATAAATAAAAATACCTTCTGCAGAAGAAATGCTCGCACCTTCGGAATTAGTAATTTTTTGACTCACATCAAGTGCAGCCGCCTCGCATGTTTTTGCTAGATCAATCATATGGTCTATAGAAATATCCCACGCGTTATGAAGATCAAGATCTTTCATATTGGTTGCCATAAGATTTTTATCAGCAAGACCAAATAAAGGATCTTCTGCTGTGTAGCGTGCAATGTTAAAAGCAGCGTCTACGGTATCTTCAATACTTTGCATGGATAAATCAGACGAACTTGAACTACCTTTTCGGTGGCCATTATAAAGCGTGACAGAGAATCCTTTATCCCTATTAATTTCTAAGGTTTCAAGGCTACCTAAGCGGACAGAAATATTTTTCCCAGTACCATAACTAACTTCTACCTCAGATGAAGTCGCACCAATTTTTTTTGCATAACTTAAAGTGTGGTCAGCAATTTTTTTTAGATGTTCCAAATCAAATTGATTTTTTTTCATGTCTTGATAGATGAGAAAGTAAACCCTGTTATCATAACTTAGAAATAGTCACTCTTTAAACTCACTTATATTCATATGGCAAAAGATAAGGATTTAGAAAAAAATACTGTCAGCAGGACGCAACTTAAGCTCGAGGCTGAGAATCTTCAATCCCTTGGATTAAAATTGTGTGAATTATCTTCATCTAAATTAAAAGCGCTAAATTTGCCCCCAAATTTATTTGAAGCCATTCTAGCCATGCAAAAAATTACAAGCAATGGGGCCAAAAGGCGCCAAAGTCAATATATTGGCAAGCTCATGAGAAATTTTGATTCAACTGAATTAAATACTATTATGACGTTTTGGGATCAACAAGAACTCAAAGAAAAGCAACATTTTCATAACATAGAATTGTGGCGAAAAAAATTAGTTGAAGAGCCTGGGAGCATTAATGATTTTTTAAGTAAATTTCCTACTGAAGAAAAATTAATTTTATTAAATACTATTAAAGAAGCTATAGAAGAAAAAAACAAAGACAAAGCACCTAAATATAATCGCGAGTTATTTAAACTTATAAAAAAAATTATTGAGAAATAAAATTATCTACGATTAAGTTCTGCGCTCACTTCTTTTTCTTCGTCGTCTCTCGCGTATTTAATTTTCACTTTATTGCCTTGTTGTTTAAATACTGATTTAGAAAAATCTTCCGGTGATTCAGTATTGACATCATTTAATGCAATTATCACATCGCCTTTTTGAATACCTGCTTTAAAAGCCGGTGAATCTTTAATCACTGCAATAACTTTTAAACCCTTCTCCTGCTGCGTCTCTTTTGTGTCTGAGTTTTTTGTGATCAATTTAATAACGTGTAACCCTAAAATAGGTTGTGGCAACTTAGCCCAATACGTTGCATAAAATTCAAATTTGCTATTTTTATCTTTTAAATCTGATTCACTAATCTCAATCACAGCATTTTTTTCACTCTTATGCTCTTTTTTCATTTCATCATGAATCTGTCTTAGTCGAGCAGATCGACTCATTTCATTTATTTTTCGGTCATATACTAAAACCACATCCGCTTCAATAGACTGAGCATGCTTAAGCGCTTGATTAGGCTCTACAAATGGCCCTTGAAATGAAGAGGCCCCCATTAAATCATATCCATCTTCTAACATTCTAATATTGTCTTTTTCTTTATTCATGCCAGCATAAATTTTAGTATCGGGCTTTTTTTGCAATGAATGTAAATTGCTATTACTTTGAGTTAGATAATTTGCTTGGAATAAATTTGCTTCTTCAGCGACAGCTAAGACACTGAATAAATTCAGCATTATAAAAATAAGTTTAAATGGCATAGAATCCTCTCAAGGCGATAATGTTATGATCAAGCTTTCACTAATTATGACTCATCATGAAAAATAAGTTCACTAAAATTGGACTCATTTCAATTAGCGATCGAGCTTCAAAAGGCGAATATGAAGACCAAGGTATTCCCAATCTAAAAACTTGGCTTCAAAAGGCTTTAAGCTCCCCTTTTGAAACTATAGAAAAAGTTATTCCTGATGAAAGATCTCTCATTGAATCTTCATTAATTGATTTTGTGGATATCGAAGAGTGCGATTTGGTTTTTACAACAGGAGGCACAGGCCCTGCTTTAAGAGATGTAACTCCTGAAGCAACTCTAGCTATTGCAGATCGTGAGATGCCTGGCTTTGGAGAACAAATGCGTCAAATCAGTTTACATTTTGTTCCAACTGCAATACTGTCAAGACAAGTTGCAGTTGTTCGAAAAAATACACTTATCATTAATTTGCCTGGCCAGCCTAAATCTATTGCGCAAACACTTGAAGGGTTAAAAAATGATCAAGGTGAAATAGTGGTACATGGCATTTTTGCTGCAGTGCCTTATTGCATCGATATTTTAAATGGGCCTTTTATTGAAACGCATGAATGTATTGTGAAAACTTTTAGGCCCAAAGCAAAATAATAATGACTTCAGAATTTGAAATTATTGAACGCTATTTTAAGAAAAAAATGAAGCAAACTGCTTTAGGTGTTGGCGACGATGCAGCAATGATTAATGTTCAAAAGAATTATCAATTAGCCATTTCCTCTGACATGCTTGTAGAAAATACTCACTTTCTAAAAAATACAAATCCATCTCACTTAGGCTGGAAATCATTAGCAGTTAATTTGTCTGATATCGCAGCAATGGGTGCTTCACCTAAATGGGTGACTTTATCGATATCACTACCAAAAATAAATCATGCTTGGCTTAAGGAATTTTCAGAAGGCTTTTTTAAGTGCGCAGATAAATTCGGCATTGATCTTATTGGTGGTGATACCACTAAAGGCCCGCTTAGTATTTCAATCACCATTATGGGTGAAGTCAAAAAAAATGAAGCTTTATTAAGATCTGGTGCAAAAATTAATGACGATATTTGGGTAACGGGAGAATTAGGTCTTGCATCAATGGGTTTAGCAAGCCTTGAAGGCAAATTAAAACTACCGCCGGGTATAAAAATTAAATGTATAAGAGCGCTTGAAACACCTACCCCAAAAACCTCTTTAGGCTCTCATTTATCTCGCTATGCAAATAGTTGTATTGATATTTCTGACGGCCTTATTCAAGATTTAAGGCATATCTTAAAAGCATCAAAAGTAGGCGCCACTCTTTTACTAAATGACATACCATGTGAAAAGTTTATTCACACATCAAAACAATACCAATTTGCATTGAATGGTGGCGATGATTATGAACTGCTATTTACAGCAGCCAAAAAAAATAGATCTTATATCAAAAAAATTGCAAAAAAAACAAACACTCCTGTCAATATGATCGGTACCATCACTAAGAAAAAGTCTCTAAATATATTAAGTGAGCAAGGTAAATCAATAAAATTCAACCCTAAGGGATTTGATCATTTTGCTTAATATTAAATTCTTACTCAAACACCCATCACATTTTATAGCGCTAGGTTTTGGAGTTGGACTTTCAAAAAAGGCACCGGGCACTTTAGGCACTCTTGTCGGCATTCCTCTTTATTTATTTATTTTTTCTTATAGTTTTTTCATACAGATAATGGTTGCTTTTCTATTTACAGTTGGAGGTATTTTTGTCTGCAGCCAAACAGCTCATGCACTTAAGGTTAAAGACCCGAGTGCTATTGTTTGGGATGAAATTTCGGCCTTTTTTTTAATGTTAATTATTGCTCATCCTGTTTTAAATATTTTTCAAATTTTTGAGTTGTTTATACTTTTTAGAATCTTCGATATTTGGAAGCCATTCCCAATTAACTATATAGACAGGCATGTAAGTGGCGGATTGGGTATCATGCTCGATGATTATGTTGCCGCTTTTTTTGCGCTAATAGTTTATTTTTCAATTCAATGGCTCAAACATTAATTCAAGATACATGCGTTCAATTAGGCAACGCCCTTATTAAGCGTAATTTGCGTATTGCGCTTGCTGAATCATGCACCGGAGGATTGGTGTGTCAACAACTCACAAATATTCCTGGAAGCTCTGTCTGGTTTGACCGAGGATTTATAACCTATAGCAATGAGTCAAAAATGGAATTGCTTAAGGTTAACCAAAATACACTCTCAAAATTCGGCGCAGTAAGTAAAGAAACTGCATCAGAAATGGCATTAGGCGCACTGGATGCGAGTCACGCCGATATAGCTTTATCAATTACTGGCATCACCGGCCCTTCAGGAGGATCGATTGATAAGCCTGTAGGCACCGTTTTCTTTGCTATTGCTTATCAAAATAAGGTCGTTTTTAATGCCTCACAAATCTTCCCTGGATCAAGAGAAAACATACGTGAATCTTCTTGTCTATTTGCACTAAATCAGGTCTTAGCGCTTACTTTAAACCCCCAAGTATGAAATAATTATTAGTGATAAAAACACTTTAATTAAAGGCAAATATAGATGGATGACAATAAAAGTAAGGCACTCGCTGCAGCATTAGCGCAGATCGAAAAACAATTCGGAAAAGGCTCTGTCATGAGGATGGATGATTCCGATGTCATCGAAGATATTCAATCTGTTTCAACAGGTTCCTTAGGTCTTGATATAGCACTTGGTATTGGCGGTCTTCCTAGAGGGCGCGTTGTTGAAATATACGGTCCAGAATCATCAGGTAAGACCTCTTTAACCCTATCCGTTATTGCTCAGATGCAAAAACTAGGTGGTGTAGCTGCCTTTATTGATGCTGAACATGCCCTTGACCCTCAGTATGCAGCCAAATTAGGTGTTGTGGTTCCAGACTTACTCATTTCTCAGCCTGATACAGGTGAGCAAGCGCTTGAAATTGCAGACATGCTTGTAAGGAGTGGTTCGGTTGATATTGTGGTGGTTGACTCGGTAGCGGCTTTAACACCACGCGCAGAAATTGAAGGTGAAATGGGTGATTCACATATGGGACTTCAGGCTCGGCTGATGTCACAAGCATTGAGAAAATTAACAGGCAATATTAAAAAAACTAATACGCTTGTCATATTTATTAATCAAATTCGTATGAAGATTGGCGTAATGTTTGGAAATCCTGAAACAACAACCGGTGGCAATGCTCTTAAATTTTACGCTTCTGTAAGACTTGATATTCGTCGCATTGGTGCAATCAAAAAAGGTGATGAAGTTGTAGGCGCTGAAACAAGAGTTAAAGTAGTTAAAAATAAAGTTGCCCCTCCATTTAAACAAGCAGAATTTGATGTGCTTTATGGTGAAGGCATTTCAAGAGAAGGTGAAATCATTGAAATTGGCGCTCAATTGAAATTTATTGAAAAAGCAGGCGCATGGTATAGCTATAACGGTGAAAAGATTGGTCAAGGTAAGGATAACGCAAGAGAGTTTTTAAAAGAAAATCCAAAAATTGCTCAAGAAATTGAAGATAAGATTAGGGCGAACTCATCAGCTCTGAGCGAAGCAATGACTGCGCCGCAGGAAACTGACGAAACTGAGTAACACAAAAAATAATCCATTAATTTTACTTAAAAAAAGAGCGCTTTATTACCTAGCAAAAAGAGAATATTCGCATCTCGAATTAAAATTAAAATTAAGTGAATACGCTCAAATGCTTGAATTAAATGAAGAGGCGTTAGATCTTTTTTTATCATCTTTGGTATCTGAGGGATGGCTGTCTAATGAGCGCTATTGCGAACAATTTATTCATGCAAAAAAGAATAAATTTGGACGTTATAAAATTGTTAGGGAACTTGAAGAAAAAGGGATAGATCAGGCGCTTATAGAGCACCACCTTAACCCCCTTAAAAACCAAGAATTATTATATGCAAAACAGGTTTGGCAAAAAAAATTTAAATTTCTCCCGTCCTCTAAAGAGGAATGGTCAAAGCAAGCTCGCTTCCTTCAAAGTCGCGGATTTGATGTTTCTCTCATAAAAAAAATATTGAACGCCAAGGAAGAATAGTTAGCGTATGTCGACTTCATTAAATCATCCAATTCTTTCTAGTGAAGAAATTAGAGATATATTTCTAGATTTTTTTAAGAAAAAACAACATCAAGTTGTAGCTTCAAGTTCATTGGTGCCTGGAGAAGACCCTACTTTGCTATTTACAAATGCAGGTATGAATCAATTCAAAGATGTATTCTTAGGTTTTGATAAACGTAATTATTCAAGAGCAGCTTCAAGCCAAAAATGTGTCAGAGCCGGTGGCAAACATAACGACTTAGAAAATGTAGGCTATACAGCAAGACATCACACTTTTTTTGAAATGCTCGGAAACTTTAGTTTTGGTGATTATTTTAAAAAAGATGCAATTCAGTATGCATGGGAACTCCTCACTGAAATTTACAAAATACCAAAAGAAAGACTTTTAGTTACAGTCTACAGTGAAGATGATGAAGCTTATGATATATGGGCCAAATTAATCGGCATTGAGCCTGAAAAAATTATCCGCATTGGTGATAATAAAGGCGCTAAATACGCATCAGATAATTTTTGGATGATGGGTGATACAGGTCCATGTGGTCCATGTACTGAAATTTTCTATGATCACGGAAATCATATACCTGGGGGACCTCCTGGATCTAAAGATGAAGATGGCGACCGTTTCATTGAAATTTGGAATATTGTTTTTATGCAATATAACCGCGATGAAAAAGGTGTTATGCATGCGCTGCCAAAACCTTCGGTGGATACAGGCATGGGTCTGGAACGAATCAGTGCCGTGCTTCAAGGGGTTCATGCTAATTATGAAACAGATTTGTTTGTGCCGCTCATTCAATCAGCGGCAAATATTACAAAAACATCTGACATCACTCACCCTTCATTAAAAGTATTGTCAGATCATATACGCGCCTGCACATTTTTAATTTCAGATGGCGTGATTCCAAGCAACGAAGGTCGCGGATATGTTTTAAGAAGAATTATTCGTAGGGCTATAAGACATGGATATAAATTAGGTTGCAGACAACCTTTCTTTTATAAATTAGTTGATGATGTTGTTCGGATGTTAGGCAAAGCCTATCCTGACATTGAAAAAAATAAACAGAAAATTGCATTGTCGCTTATGCAAGAAGAAGAACGATTCTTCGAAACTATTGAAAATGGTATGAATATACTGGAAGAGTCTATTCAAACACTTACTCAAAAAAATCAAAAAACTTTTGACGGTCAAATTGCTTTTAAACTGCATGACACTTTTGGATTCCCTCTCGATCTAACCGCTGATATTTGTCGAGAAAAGAATATTTCAATTGACCAAAAAGGTTTTGATGCGGCAATGGAAGCACAAAAGTCAATGGCTCGATCTTCCAATAAGTTTAAAATGAAAATGAACGTCGACTATAGTGGAGAAGCTACAGAATTTAAAGGTTATGAAGTCACTGAATGCAAAGCTAGAGTGCTGGCTTTATTTAAAGATGATGAATCTAAAAAAGAACTTGTCAAAGGCGATTTAGGTATTGTCATTCTTGATGCTACTCCTTTCTATGCGGAATCCGGTGGTCAAATAGGTGACAGAGGTTTCATTAAAACTTCAAATGGTCTTTTTAGAGTTGAAGACACACAAAAAATTAAAGCAAAAATTTTTGCGCATTATGGTGTTGTTGAAACAAATAGCATAAAAGTTTCTGATGATGTTACAGCGTCAGTTGAAAATGACTTAAGAAAAAATATTATGCGCAATCATTCAGCAACTCATTTACTTCACAAAGCTTTAAAAAATACTTTAGGCACTCATGTAGAACAAAAAGGATCTCTTGTTGATGACACCAAAACACGCTTTGACTTTTCTCACCCCCATGCTTTAAGTGCGGATGAAATTAAATCTGTCGAAATGTTTGTGAACCAAGAAATACTTAACAATACAGATACCGAAGCTCAAACAATGCATTTAGATGACGCTAAGAAAAGTGGCGCCATGATGCTCTTTGGTGAAAAATATTCTGATGAGGTTAGAGTCCTTAGCATAGGATCAAGCAAAGAATTATGCGGTGGAACGCATGTAAAAAGAACAGGTGATATTGGTGCCTTTAAAATTATTTCGGAAACAGGTATTTCTTCTGGTATTCGACGTATTGAAGCCAAAACGGGATTTAATGTTATTCATTACATGAATGAGCATGTTTCAATCATTGATCGCCTAGCTCATGACCTTAAAGTGCCTTCCACAGAACTTTTAAACAAAATTGATCAAATTCAAGAGCAGATGAAGGAACAAGAAAAAAATATCCAGCAATTGAAATCAAAAATTACATCCTCTGAAAGTGGCAATTTATCTAAAAAAGCTATTTCCGTAGGAGAAATTAAAGTTGTAATGGAAAAATTAGGCGCTTTCGATTCGCAGGGCTTACGAGAGACCATTGACAAACTTAAATCAGAACTTAAAAGTGCAGTTATAATTTTAAGTGGTGTTGATCAAGGCAAGGTCACTTTAGCTGTTGGTGTGACACAGGATCTTGTAAGTAAAATAAAAGCGGGTGAAATTGCTAGTGAATTAGCAATTGCAATTGGAGGCAAAGGCGGTGGCAAGCCTGACTTAGCAATGGCTGGCGGATCAAAACCGGAACTTCTTGATCAAGCTTTCAATGATTGCTTAACTAAAATAAAGAAAATAATTCTTAACTAAAATTTATGAGTTTAATTGTACAAAAATATGGTGGCACTTCAGTTGGAACTCCGGAAAGAATTCGGGCTGTTGCAAGACGCGTAGCTCGATATAAATCGCTCGGACACCAAGTGGTAGTTGTAGTTTCCGCGATGTCTGGAGAAACCAATAGACTAATTGGTCTAGCAAAAGAAATTATGGAAGAACCTGATCCGCGAGAATTGGATGTTATGGTATCTACAGGCGAACAGGTGAGTATTGGCATGACCGCCCTTGCATTAATCGATCTTGGCATTAAAGCTAAAAGCTATACAGGCTCTCAAGTCAAAATTCTCACTGATGATGCTCACACTAAAGCAAGAATTTTAAAAATTGATCATAACAATATTCAAGATGATTTAGATAAAGGCTATGTCGTAGTCGTTGCTGGATTTCAAGGTGTAGATGAAAAAGGTAACATTACCACGCTTGGGCGTGGAGGCTCTGATACTACTGGTGTTGCGCTCGCAGCTGCTCTTAAGGCCGATGAATGTCAAATTTATACAGATGTTGATGGTATTTATACAACAGATCCAAGAGTTGTGCCTGAGGCTAAAAAATTAGATTCAATTACTTTTGAAGAAATGCTTGAAATGGCAAGTCTAGGATCAAAAGTACTTCAAATTAGATCTGTCGAATTTGCAGGTAAATACAAAGTTAAGTTAAGAGTGCTATCAAGTTTCGAGGAAGAAGGTGACGGCACTTTAATTACATTTGAGGAAAAAAACAATATGGAACAGCCCATTATTTCAGGTATTGCTTTTAATCGTGATGAAGCAAAAGTAACCATTCTTGGTGTGCCAGATAAACCAGGCATTGCTTATCAAATACTAGGTCCTATTGCTGATGCTAATATTGATGTCGATATGATCATTCAAAACATAGGCGCTGTTGGAACGACAGATTTTACATTTACTGTTAATAAAAATGATTTAAATAAGGCCTTAACAATTCTTAATGAAAAGGTTAAGAATCATGTGGGCGCTAAAGAGGTAAATGGAAACGATAAAATTGCAAAAGTCTCTATCGTAGGCGTTGGTATGCGTTCACATGTTGGTGTTGCAAGCCAAATGTTTAGAACATTGTCCGAAGAAGGTATTAATATCGATATGATCTCAACAAGCGAGATAAAAATTTCAGTGCTTATAGATGAGAAATATTTAGAGCTTGCGGTAAGAGCGCTTCATAAAGCTTTTGGGCTTGACGCATAGGCGTTAGAAATTGATTTTTAAAGCAATTTAGCGTATCGTTCGCGCTTCCGGAGAGCTGGCCGAGTGGTCGAAGGCACTTCCCTGCTAAGGAAGCATACGGGCTTAAACCTGTATCGAGGGTTCGAATCCCTCGCTCTCCGCCATGTCAATAGACTAAATGGGGCTTTTGCCCCTTTAGCCTATAAATTCCCAAAATAGTTCCCAAAGACGAATTGCTATATCCATAAATTAACCCTTTAATGTCTCTGTTTCCACAAGCTTAATTAATTTTGACGGAGAGATTTTTAAAGCTTTTGATATTTTGAAAATAGTCGTAACTGTAGGTTGATTCTGACCTAATTCAATCAAGCTTACATAGGTTCTTCGAATGTCAGCATCTAACGCTAATTGCTCTTGAGTTAGACCAGCCTTTAATCTCAATCTTCTTAAGACTTTTCCTGTTGCAGCTTTAATTTCCATCATTCCTCCAATGGAGGAATTCTTGTGTTTATGTCAACTAAAGTCTTCCTAATATATTAGGAATATATATAATCAGTAAGGTCAGCTCTAAAAATTAAGAAGTAATTATGTCTCTATCAAGAATACAAAAAATAGGAATCGTATTATCAGTAATCTGGATAATCATGTCAGGGATACTTATTAGAAACTATGATATTCGCTCTGCTCATGAAGCAAGTAGGCTCACAAATATAATTGAATGTTCACGTGATAAGTATTCAAGAAGTTGTATAGAAAGGACTCAGGAGGATTTCGAGAATTACATGATTGATTACGCAAATCCTGCAGCAGAAATAGTAGAAAGCATAATCTCATTAATTGGTTTTATTATTTTAATGTATCTAGCTGTAAAGCTATATCGTTGGATTTTTACTGAACCGGCTACTCCAGAAAAAATTAAAGAACTTAAAAATAAACTTTCAAAGCTTCGCGGTGAACTTAATAAGTTAGAGAGACAAAAAAGATTGCCATGAAAAAATTACTAGCTCTTATGTTTTTACTTTTAGTTCTTAGCGGATGTGCAGAGCATTATTGGATTAAAAATGGAGCTTCATCTCAAGAGTTTGAGATGGACAAAGCCCAATGTAATGCTCAGGCCTTATCTGTCCCTAATATAACAATACCTATGCTAGCTCTAATTCAAAATCAATGCTTAAGAGGCAAGGGTTGGAATTTAGAAACTAGATACAAACAACCATTTTCTAACAATTAGAAATAATTATAGGCAATGAAAAAATTATTACCTTTGATATTCGTATTTGTCTCAATCAATGCATTATCTCTAGAAAAAATATCATTGGAATGTTCGGGCTCGGGTGAAGAAATATTTGCTACCAAAACACAAATTATTCAAAATACAAAGTTTGATAACTTAGTAAGGCGTTATGAGTTAAGTGAAAATGGTTTTACTGAATATATTTCAACATTAACTCTCGAACATACCCGCAAAGACATTGAGAAGAAAGGCGATGAAAAATTACATCACGATGGATATTATCGTTTTGAAAAATCTATAATTGCTTATAGCGAGAATGAAGATTCTGATAATTATGAAGTATTCTCAAAAAGATACTTTCAAATTAATAGAAAAACTACTGCATGGTCATCGGTTGAATCTTATAAGGGTGGTCTGATTGCAATCTACGGTGAAGACGTAACTAAGACTTTAAGAATAAATGGAAATTGTAATGCTTGGGATAGTAAAGAGAAGTTCTAAGTGATAGTAAATATCAAGGTTTTTTCTGGATCAATGCTATTCCCATTAACAATATCTGGCTTTACAAAAGTAACTTCTATTGTCATTGGATCCATTTTTGTTCCTAAATAAATCTCTTCTAACTTTTCTACCCTTGATAATAGACTCATCTTCTTTTCTCGCTCGCTAACTCTAGAGCAACCAAACGTTTTTCTACCTCATGAACCTCTATCATTTTTCCTATCTGACTTAATACATAAACTAATCTTGTGCCATCGCTAGCTTGCAGCTCTTTTCCTTTCATTGAGCGATAGACTTTAGCCATCTCCAGACGAACATCATCTATTGATTTAAGGTCAATTTTGTTAGGGGTAGGTATAGATATCTCTTGAGAACTGTCTTGCGTTACAGGGCTGTTGTTGTCGGTAATATTATTCATAATTGATAAGATAATTCATACATAGATATGGTAAATATATAAAGGTGTACTCATGTGGGGTACGATTATTTGTGATTGCCCCCAATAAGACCCTGTCAGAATGTTTTCAATAAATGTCATAAGAGAATTGGGTCTATGTGGATATCAGTTACTCTTATATTGACACTCATACGGGGTACGATTTTAATTTGATATAACAAGTTTTTGTCTATCAATAATCATCTTAATTAAAGTCGCATCATCTTTTTCTTTTTTCCTTTTTTGAAGTTGTTTTATATCAGGTAGAGGATCTTTTTTTCTCCATGAACTTTTTGGAGTTAATGTGGCTTTAATATCTAACTTACCCTTACATTCATCAATAGCATAAAAAGTTACAGCATATAGACTACATTTATGCCTTCCGCCCTGCCTACTAACTTCAATCAATTCTGCTTCTAGTAACTCTTTAATTGCTCGATTTAAGGTTCCTTTGGATCTCCAATTCCTATCCCTGCTCATAGTGCTGAATGGCGCAGATAAATCACCATTGTTATTCCCATTATATTGAGCTAACAAATCATACAAGAGCTTTACTGCATGAGCAGATAGACTTGTATATGCCTTACTTTTAATAACGCATTGGAAGATGGATACATATGAACCGGCCTCGCCTTTTGGAATATATTTAGCCAAAATTAGTTATCTAAAATTATTTTGGATTCAATATAAGTATTTATGTCTTTAACGCGCCATACTTTCTTGTTTGAACCTAACTCTAATGGTTTTGGAAACTTTGTCTGTGCAACCCATAAGCGAATTGTTGATTTGCCGAGAGTTGTAAGTTTGGAAACGTCCTCGATATCAAGTAGTTGGTTGTCTTGGTGTGTTATTGGATTACTCATCTTATTGTCCTTTGTTAATTAAGATGAGGAATTATTGCTATTTAATAATCATTGAAAAAGGTATTAATAATTAATACTTTAAATTACTTTTTATCATGTCTGATAGTCGTGTTTTAGTTTCAGCCATAAAATTTACAATCCCAAGTTCTAATAATTTTGATCTTCTGACTTGATTATTTTTGTATTGATTAACAAATTTTTTCAGCTTCTCATATCCAATTCCATTGATAGAATCATGTGTATTTGATTCATTAACTTTGTATAATTTTGGATTGTCCCAATGCAACTGAAATTGTTTCAATGTTGGGTAGATTCCATTTAACTCTCTAATACAGTCTTCAAGGGCTTTGTGCAATACAATCTCATTGCCTTGGTCTCTTTTTCTTCCTGCGGACGAAGGCTGATTGTTCTGAGCTTCTAAAATTGTAGTATAAGAATAAAATGTATCTATTGTTTCTTTAAGGATTTCATTCTCTAAAACTAAATTATCCTTTGAAGGTTTCTTGGAAGAAATTGCAATTGCTTTTTTTAAGTTTAAATTAAGCTTCTTCAGCAGTGTTTTTTTATATATTTCATATGCTTTTTTTATTTCATTCATTTTGCATCCATTCCAATTAAGCTACTTTTAATTCTAGAACGTTTTCTTGAGGTATAGATAAACAATAATCTTGCCATTCCTGAAGTAAAGCTCTTCTCGGCTCCTTAAGGTCTCCTCTTCTGTAAGCTCTTTCAGTTTTGCTTGGAATTGTATGTGCAAGAGCCATCTCTGCCACTTCTGAGGAGTGTCCTGTCTCTTCTGAAACCCAATCTCTAAATGTTGACCTAAATCCATGCACAGTATCATTGGCATTTAAACGTCTCATAAGCATTGGCATTGCCATATTTGATAGTTTCTTATTGTTTCTAGAAAATAGATATGCACTATTAGGCTCTAATGACTCTGCAATCTCTAAAAGCTCTAGTGACCTTCTACATAAAGTTACTTGGTGTTCTTTAGAGGCTTTCATTCTTGATGCAGGAATTGTCCACACACCATTATCAACTTCACTTCGAAGACCACCAATTACTTCGCCCGTTCGCGAAGCATTTAGAACAAGAAACTCAAGAGCTAGTGCAGCCATACCTTCAGTGTCTCGAAGCTTTTTCATAAATAAAGGAATTCTCCTGTAAGGCAAGGCTTTGTGATGTTTAATTTTACTAATCTTATTTGGTGCAGGTAAAATTGTTTGTAAATGCCCTCTCCATAACGCAGGGTTAATTCCAGAGCGTAATTTTCTTGTAGTTGCAGACGAAAGAATCCATTCTAGTCTCCCTCTTAATCTTGAAGCTGTTACAGTTTTTGTATTCCATATTGGAGTTAATATTTTGAGAATATCTTCTGTTTCTATTTCATCTAGTTTTTTATTAGCAATATGCGGATATGCAAATTTCTCTATCGTATATATCCACTGATCAGCGTGTTTAGGATTTCTCCATTCAGCCCTTTTTAACTCTATACATTTAGACGCAAAGTCTTTGAAAGTAACATCTGTTTTTAATGAATTAGCCCTTTTTAATTTCCTTTGAAGGATGGGGTCTATTCCATTATTGATATCTCTTTTGAATTTTTGAGCCTTTTCCCTAGCTTCAGTTATAAGCATTGTTGGAAAGCTCCCTAATGAAATATCTCTTTGTTTGCCATTTATTGCATTTCTTAAAATCCAGTATTTCTTATCTAATGATTTAACCCACAAATGTAAGCCTATTTGTTTAGGGTCAGTATATCGACCACGTTTATCAAGGTTTTTAAGTGTTTGAAAGTCAAAATTTGACATATATAAATCTCCTTTAAAGTTCCCAAAATTGTTACCAAGCCAAATCCTTAAAATAGGATATGAAGCTTTGGAGTCAACTGTAAGGATTTGGAGGGATTGATACTAGGTATTAATAATAAATACCCTTGACAGCCAATAGGTTAAGCATGAAATAATGGCGCACTATTTGCTAAAGAGCATCAAGTCCTAATAAATCATTACAAGGTGATTTTAAGACTCGCTCTCCGCCATTATTCAATATCATTAAGTTATAATGTCACCACGCGCCCGTAGCTCAGCTGGATAGAGTACTTGGCTACGAACCAAGGGGTCAGGAGTTCGAATCTCTTCGGGCGCGCCACTTTTTATATCATTGCTACTATTTATGCGCCCGTAGCTCAGCTGGATAGAGTACTTGGCTTCGAACCAAGGGGTCAGGAGTTCGAATCTCTTCGGGCGCGCCATTTAAAAGATAAAATGCTATCAAAAAAACATAATTTATTTGATTCAACGCAACACTTAATACAATAAATAACCAACTTAATATCAATTTACTTTATTATTTCCCAATTACATATCATTGTTATTTGTTGTGAAAAAAATACCTTATAAACAATTAATTAAAATCGAAAGTAAATCTTGGTTGCTTCAGAAGCCCAAGCCAAAATGGGCTAAAGATATTGAAGACGGAAAAGTTATATATTTCGAAAGTCTTCAGTTTAAGCTTTCTAAGCACGAAAAAAAACTTTTTTCGCCTACTATCATAGAGCCCCATACAAGAAATATCAGCTTAAATTCAGATGGATCAATTAAAGGGGCGATTGGAACGGAAGAGGATATAAAGGCGCTTAAGGCAATGATCGAGCGCTTTAGAAATCATGCAAAAAATCTTATATATTCTGCATTTCCAGAATATAAGCCTTACCTAAAATTAGCACCCACAAGTTTTAGGCCTCTTGATGTAGTTTCGCGAAATACTTCTTGGCGCGCAGATGATAAAAGGTTGCATGTTGATGCATTCCCATCAAGACCAAATTATGGAGAAAGAATTTTACGAGTTTTCATAAACCTCAATCCACAAGGTGTCCCAAGAGTCTGGAGAATTGGCGAGCCTTTCGAAAACATTGTTGAGAGGTATATAGAAAAAATAAAGCCTTATTCTTATATTTATGCAAAATTAATTAACTTATTGGGTATCACTAAAGCACTGCGAAGCGAATATGATCATATTATGCTTGGACTACACGATGCAATGAAGTCAGATATGCAATATCAAAAAAAATCTCCACAAATTACAATGCCATTTAAACCCGGCGCTGTATGGATTTGCTTTTCTGATCAAGCATCCCATGCTGCAATGTCAGGACAGTATATGATGGAACAAACATTCCATCTTCCAGTTGCAAAACAATACAATCCGAAAAAAAGTCCCTTAGAAATTCTTCAAGTAAAGACCAATAAAAAATTAACTTAAAATCTAACGAAATGCATAAATTTAAAGTTAGTCTAATTATTACAACATACAACTGGCCAGAAGCATTATTTCTTGTTTTAAAATCAGTTAAAAATCAATTTAGAATGCCTGATGAAATTATTGTGGCGGATGACGGAAGCAATAAGGAGACCGCTAGCCTCATTAAAAAATTCTCAAAAGAGTTTAAATTGAGAATAATCCATTCTTGGCAAGAAGACAAAGGTTTTAGGGCAGCTATGTCAAGAAATAAAGCTATCGCTAAAGCTAAAGGCGATTATATTATTATGATTGATGGCGATATGATTCTTCATC
>JGI24890J29729_1000695_pt1 | contig 19284 bp, 7 predicted proteins | sample FreactcultureFD7_FD_29729 | JGI IMG/M metagenome (IMG submission 29729)
TTTACAACCTCCACTTCCACTGGCTTTTCTTCCACCTTTGGCTTGGGCGCGCCTTTCTTGAAGATGAAGCTTCTGTGAAGGAACGAGAAGCGTTGGTGCTCCTGCGTGAGAGTGATACTGTTCTGCTGAGCATAGTGGTCCCCGAACATGGTGGAAACAACCAACTCGTATCCTACCTCTGCCATGATGTCTTTCACTTTCTCGAACGGAACCAAGAACTCTTGCTGTGGCTGCTCGAAACTCTCCAACTGAACACGAATGGCCTTTCCGAACTCTTCCGTCCATCCGTCTCCATCCTGGTATTCTTTCACAAACTCTCCGAATACCTTCTCATCAGAACGGAAGGTATATCCCTTGTTTCCGAGAAGGAGGGAGTATACAGCAGACCCGTCCAAACACGTTCCAAAGAACATGCCCTTTCCATGTTTCACGAGATTGTCCACGAAGACTCGGAACGTCTCTTCCGATTGACATGCGTAGTGAATCGCGAACTGACACGAAATCGCATCAAACTCTTTGAGGTTCACGAAGTTCTCAAGATAAGGAGTGCTTGCAGGTTCCTCTCCTGAGAGTATCTTGATATACCGATTGTCCTGCTCAAAGAGCGGCTGTGTCATGTCGCCCTGAATAAAGAGAGCAGGTGGAAGCTTATCTTTTCCTCGCTCGTTGATGTATCTTACACACGCGCCCTGTCTTGGGGACTCAAGATTGGATTGGGACAAATCTATTCCCACAACCTTGGACGGCTTCGTCTTTTTCCACTTCTGAATATCACCGCCTCTTCCCACAGCAAGCTCCAGCAGAGTATCACCTACTTTGACCGCGGATTTGTAGAGACTTTCCTTGATACGGTTGTGAAATCCGTAGACATCGCGAAGAAGACGGTCCTTGGGATTGAGGTCATCTCGGTAATAGAGTTCGTCCTCAAAGGTGTCATCCGGAGGACTGGTAATAATATTGCGTATCATATCCTGTGTAATCGGAACATGAATGTTGGTCCAGATGGATTCTGCAACGTTGATATCATTACCAAACTGCGGCTCACCCTTCACACGATACTGGTATGTTTTGTCATACCGAGTTCGCAACACTGTCCACCGTCCATTGTCCACGTTTCGCGAGCACTCAATGATGGTATTGTCCTCTATTTTTGCTCCGGTTTCATCCACAGGCACGCCTTTTTCGTTCAATGGAAGCAGAATGTTGTAGGCATCGGGGTCGCGTGGAACGGAGGGCTGGAATGGAGATGGAACACGGTTCTGATTTTCAGCAAGAACACGCAGGTCGGACGGAAGGTCTGGAGATACGTATTCGCCGGTCAGTGTCTCGCAAGGATACACAATATCCGAACCCGTTGTGCGAGAAACATAGAGCGTACCTTTGAATACACGAGAGGACGTTACGGGGTCGTAGGTTTCGCCGTGCTTGTATTTGACAAGAAAGTCAATGGAGTTCTGACTGGCAGGCTTCCACTTATAGACCCGAAGCCACGTATTTCCCTTGCGGTCGGAAACAGGCGCAACCGCAGAGTCGCGAGGAGTGAAGATGAGACCGTCAGTAGGATACTCGAATGCAGTGTCCAGTACCTTGCGTATTGCGTTTTCCATAGCAGCTCCATCACCTGCGACAAACATCTTGGTCTCAATACGAAACGGCTGTTTGTTCATCAGAGTGGTGAACTCTTTCATGACATCTTTCACGAACGCATGAGTGCATCCGAGACGAGATTTCATAGGATTCTTGAGAATGTCATCGTCGGTCGTCATCAGTGGCAAACGTCGTGTGTCCTTGCCAAGATAGGAATACACATCAAAGATACAGAATAGGTTTCGGTCAGCAAGATATTCACCATCAATGACATCTCCGATATGTTTGTCGTTTGTAGCAGTTAGTCCGGTCCATGCCACTTGAAAGCTGGGCGTGACACGAATGACACGCTTGTCTCGCATGACAACCAAGAAGCACCGTTGACCGTCGGCCTTGTTGGTGACAGTATATCCGGATAGGATGTTGTTTGGTCTGTCCTTTCGAAGGTTTCGTCTTTCCATGGTGACGGGATTGATGAAGGGTATTTTCATCATTTCAAACTCGGTCTTGTATTTCATCATATCCGATTCGGATAGAACGAAAGGAGATTCCTGATAGGCAGCGACTATTCTCTCTGCTGCTGATATGATGGATTTCACAACATCTTTTTCGCGGTCAAGGACTTCCAACTCCAACTCGTAAGAAGGAGTCTGACGCAGGACATCAGCAAAGGTCTTGTGGTCTCGTTGTTTTGTTTTTACCAAGGACATATCAATCTGCAGAAGACCGTCCAATGTAACCCATGTTTTGCGATGCATGATACGAAGATGAGAGGTCTTGTCCATTGGCGCTCCTGAGAAGTCGTTTCGCAGTGTCTCCTCATGACGAAGAGTGAAGCGAAGTTTGATGTCGGGAACATCAATGACATCCTCTCCGTTTCCAGCAGAGGCTATGTCAAAGTATTTTCGTTTGCGTTCCACCGTTAGAGGGACACCCCGAAAACTATTGGTGGTACATACTTTGTGAATATTTTCGGGTCCGATTACGACGACTCGTAGGCCGTCGGCATAGCTGAAGGTCGCACGGTGTTCCTCTTTCGGAGTTCCTCGTGCGATTTCTTCGATGGCTTTTACGATTCTGTCGGCCACATCCTTTGTTTGAATCTGTCCGGCAAGAACCTTGCACTCTGCTTCAGCATGCTTATCTTTCCCCACGTAAGAAAGCAAGGTTTTTATTTTACCCAATGTTGTACTTGACAAAAGGGATTCCATAGTGCCTATTATTATTTACCATGACTATGTTTCCATTTTTTCACCGTCTCTCATAACCCTTTCGTTCTATCGCGTCCTGTTCCATTCGCTTGCGCTGGTCCATGTAAAAAGTGACCATCGTCTGAATCTCTTTCAAACACTCCTCTGGCAAGTTATCTGAAGAAACCAGGACGCCCGTCTGTGTCCGAGTGAAGTTGTCCGTATACTTTTTGACAATGTCAAAAATCTGAGCATGTTCCTGACTGTCAAGCTTATCAATCTGTTCCTTAAGTTTTTCTTTATTCATTTGTATTTGGTGGTACATTTAGTCTTACTCTTCTCTTACGCGCTTCGCTTGTAGGCTTTGTTTGGTCTAGCGAAACCGTGACCATCTTCTTTTCCTCTCCAGAAGAACCAGTGGAAAGAGGCGCAGCAATCATGGGCTCTGCTGCTTCTGCTGCGAGAACCTCCTGCTGTGCCGCTTCTTGAATGATTTGACGGAGCTTTCCAAGTACAACAATGTTCTCGTCGCCTTGTTGAAATCGCGAACCGACGACTTCAAAATCAACCTCCTGGCCCTCTTGTATGGACTCGAACTCCTCCATTCCAATGTGAAGGTCTCGTGGCAGGAGAATCTTGATGGGAGGCGTCTCGGCATGAAGTCCTATCTTTGAGCGAATCTCAATTTTTGCTCGGAAAACCTGGCCAGGATGTGGAAGACATACATCTGCTTGAAACTTGACAGCATAGTTGAGACCTCCCTTGATAAGGTCAGCACGACCCAAGGAATGCTCTACAATTGTTATACTTCGGGGCTGAACAAATCCCTCGGGAGCGCATTTCCCTTCATATTTCATACGAAGTTGTGCCAACAAGCTCGCATGGATATTTCGTTGAAGAAACTTGGATTCAATATGAACGTTTCGAGTGAGTTCGCGTCGTTCAAATAAAGGGTCCATTAACTCTGTTGTTATTCACTATAGGTTGTTTTCGTTTTTGAACGCCTTGCTGACTTTTGACTCATTCTCCTTGGAATACAGCACTGCAAGCTCCTCCGGTGTAATCCATACCGAATTGTGCTGTTCTCTTACCAACAGCTCCATGTACAAACACCATCCGCTTCCTATGTTTTTTGCTTCGGTTATGCCGACTCCCTGAGAATCGATGAGCTTTGACATGGCATACACATGCGGCTTGCTATTTTCGCCTGTTCCGCAAGTGGTGGGACGATAGAACTTGTCCGTCTTGTTTATGTTTCGTGTTCCGTCCTCTCTCATTTTGCTGATGGTCAGTTTCCCGGCACTGTTCAGCGAAGCATACAATTTCGTGCGGTTGGAGGTGAAGCGTTTAATCAGCTGGGCCTTCCAATCATCCAACCGTGTTCTGTCCGCACCAATCGGCTCCTCTGGAGGGTCGTATACATTGTCCCCCAGCACGAGAATGTTGGTATTCGGAACAAGAAGTTGGGGCTCGAAGTCAGGATGTGCTCTCAAATAGTCCCGCTTCTGGTTCTTGTTCAATACATGGTCAAAGGTGTATCGTTTCAGAATATCCACCGAAAAGCGCGAGGTTATATACTCGGGCAGTTTCGGAATCATCGCTTCCAGGTCAATTGCATCCGCAGGCGCAACGTATTCCTCCTTCTTTTCAAACTTTGGAACATCAACTGGTTTGGCAGCAGAAGGATTGACGGTTCTTTCCACCAACGTACTGTTCGGAACGCCAATCGGCGCGAGCGCATAGAGGTCGCCCTTGGATTCCAAGAAACTGGGTCGGCCGAACGAGTCCTGGAACTTGAATCCTGACGTGATGGCATTCTGCAGAGTGTATATCACCACGTCCTCGCTGATGTGTTTTAACGACCCCAGCAGTTCGCTACGTTCCCAGATGGGCTTGTCAATGAAAAGAGCGGAGAGCTTGTTGAGAACCTCGTCTCGCGCATCCAAATACGCGGAAAGAGGACGGGTATGCTCTTCTGGAGTGCCCACCTTCACCTTGCAGGAGGATACGTCGGGACTGTCGCTGAAAGTTGGCGCAAGCATGGATACGAGCGTGTACTGTACTCGCTCCTCGTTTTCAGAACGGATTTGTGGAATCTCCAACTCTTTCCAATCTGCAGGAAGATTGTTTACCTGATTCTGAAGAGGACAGTCCATGGCCGACTCTTCCAACACGCGGCGTACTCGTGCGATTCTCATGGCCTTACTCTCCACTTTTGTGCGGTACGTATTTTCGTCAAAACACTCCTGGTCCCCGTTTCGCACCACGTGTAAATACACGGTACAGTTTTGTTTTTCAAAAGGTAATAGCTGATGACTGCAGGTCCTCAACCCCCGACCAATAACCTGTTCGGTTCTACTCATGTTCCACCACGGGTCAATGATATGGACCTGTCTCACGAATCGGAAATCTATTCCTTCGGAGCCAACCGGACTGGTTATTATCACGCGAATCTTCTTGCCATCCTTATTGTCCTCTGCCTTTATCATCTCCATCGCGCTATTCAGCGTCTTATCCGATAACTTTTCGGTAAGCAAAAGATAATTGCCCTTGTTTCCTCCGGACTCCGCAAGAATCGTGTTTCCAACCACGGGCGAAAATCCCGACTCCTCCAACGCCATCGCAAAGAGATGTGCGCCCATCTCAGCGTAGTTGGAATACACGAGCACGAGACCTTCGGATTTTTCAATGCTCTGAATGATGGACGCAAACTTTGCAGAATAGTTTGCCAGTGATTCGGGTTTCAAAAACTTATTTTTCTTATCCACGTACGTCATCTGCTCTTTTCCAACATTGGTGAATACCTGACGAAACTCCTTGTTTCCAGGAAGAACCGCGATGGTAGGAATCATGACTGCTCGGCCCTGTTTGCTGGTGAGTGTATCCTTCTGTGCTCCCTGTACCTCTGAAGCAATCACCGAGAGATACTTGAACCTATCGTTTTTTGCTATTTCTTTTCCATCAAACCCGATTTTTAGATTGTCCGGCGCAGGATTCGGAGGCGGTAAACGAAACGGGAACGTGAACGGATTGTCTCCTTTGACGTAGGATACGTAGGTTTGGACCCATTTTCGGAAGTCCTCTTCTTTGCTGGGCTTGAGAGTGGCATCGGCATTGAAAAAGTCGGATGTTTTGATTTTGGTTGTGAATGGCTGTGTGCGGTCGTTCCACATGAAGAGGTTCATGTAATACACGATTTCCTCAAAGCTGTCAAACATGGGCGTGGCAGTCAACAGAACCAACACGAGTCCGTCTGCGTATTTCACAAGATTGGTCATTGCTTCGGTGATTCCTTTGATGCCCGAAGGATTGATGTCGGTGGGCTCGCGAATGTTGTGTGCCTCGTCAATAATCAGCAGGCGGTTGTCAAAGTTTTCGTGTACCCATTTTATGTCAATGTCCTTCTCGGTTCCGGTGAGCTTCTCGTTCAATCGGTTTCCGAAGCTGGTGTATCCCGAGAACTCGTAGAACTCGTTGATGATGCGGTCGGCCGTTTTTTCCAAGCGGGTGCGAACAGAGGGGTCGTTCCAGTTCTTGGGCTCGGACTCGATACGGAGCAGCATATCCAGATATCTGCGACCGGTACACTGTTTGGAAAGCAGGATATTGCTGTTGCCTGGCTTGGGAACACGACTCATGTCAAAAATCTGAGTCTTGAAGTTCTCCTGTACGGCACGAGAAGCGACCACCATGACCTTCTTATCCTGGAACTCGGGACGAATTATGTATTCCTCTGCAATCTGAATGGCAGTACACGTTTTTCCTGAGCCCGTTCCGTGGACCATGAGAAGGTTGCGTGTCGGCGAGTCGGGAGAGAGAACACGACGCAAAAACTTTTGTTGGGGCTGTAGACTGAAACTTCCTTTGGATGCTTGACATGCTTGATTCCGCAGTGTTTCCAGCGTTTCAAGCGATGCTCGTGGCAGAGAGGTTGTGGACAACTCCGCCAACTCGGGATGAGTCAAGTTAATCATTGTTTATTACGACGAGAGTGTTTCCGCCTGAATGTGCGACGTGTTCCACCCGCTTGTGTAGTGGTAGTTGGTTGATTAAAATTATACATATAACTAAGAGGAAGTTGATTATAAAATCCCGTATCACGGGGAATCGAATTGCGCTTCGTATAATTCGGGGATGATTTGGTTTTATATGTTAATAACTTATTCTCTACCGGATTTGAAACAATATTAATCTTTACCGACTTTCGAACTTCTCGAATCATTTTGAGATATAATTGTTCTCTAAGACCATATTCTTCTGATATAGCATTGTCCTCTATAACAATTTCATCATCCACATATCCGAATACTCTTGCGTTTTGCTTATTGACATAGCACACAAATGCATTGAATACACAAATAGCATAATCCTTTTTTCCATTTTCTCCTCCTTTTTGGCTTAATTGCTGACCAGCAAGTTCAACTTCGCGTGCAATATTTCTTGAAAGATAGTCGTCTAAAAAAACAGCTCCATTATGAAGTTGCTTGGTAATAGCAACAGCCCAACCGGTAGCACGTTGAAGAGATGTTCCAAATGTTGTAATACAATACTTTACAAAAAGATTAAGTGTTGGTGTATTTTCTTCGTTTATATATTCTTCAGCAATGCTCTGATTGTGATTACCAACAGCATAATCTTCTGCTTTTCCTGAATTATCTTCTAGTTCCTTGGTAATTTTTTCCTGATCTATTGACACCTCTCGATTTTTAAGAACTGTTTTATTTAGTTTGTTTCTAACTTTTTCTCTTTTTTCAACTTTTTCCTTAACTACTTCCTCTTTTTTAAGGGGTATTAGCTCTTTATAATCAGTTGTCAACTTTCCTTCTGCAAAATCTGTCTCATCAAAAACACTTAAGAAAAACTTGTATAATTTTGAACTAGTTATATCTGGATTTCCATTATCCTCTGGCTTAATATTTCCATAATAATATTTGAATAAATCATGAAGTACAATTTTAATACTTCCAGAAAATTCTTTATCTCCAAATAATACAGGCGATTTTTTAGGAATATTTGCTAAAATAACACCATCTTCATAAATAACCTTATTGTCGGTAAAAATTGAAGTTCTTTTTGGAGAAAACAATGTAAAAAGACGATTTGCTTTTGAAGAAATGCGTATTTTTTCAGAGACATTAGGTGTAGCATCAAACTCATCAAGAATATCATAAAAGTTAAGCAAAACTTTAAATTTTATTATTTCAACTCCTGGAATAAGTTTTTCGGTAAATAAATTTCCAGCAAGTTCTAATCCAAGGTCTGTTTGAATAACTGCATCTTTTCCTTGAGAAAGTTTANATACTTCTTTCTTTAGNTTTCCATTCTCAATACATGATTGAAGTTCATTAATAAGAGTATCATAAAGTTCAACAAATTTATTTTTTGTGCTTATTATTGTCTCTTCAAGTTTTTTGGCAAGTTCATTTTCGTTCGTTGGCAATCCAGGTATGAATTCGCATCTAGAAACAATTTCAAGCGCTTTATCTGTAATTATTTCTCCTCCTTTTTGTTTTTTTGCATTTGAATTTTGTGTACTGTCATTAGGACGTTTTTTAGAAATATTTTTAGGTTGTTCCAGTATACTCGGAACGCCTTTTATAAACGCACGAATGTGATTGAGTCTGTCAATGGTTTTAAGAACAGCCACTTGTGGCTGTGGAACAACTTCTTTTTGATTCTCATCTACCCATTTTCCTTCTGTTAAATACGGATTGTCAAACACACCCTTTCCGTCATTCGTTGGAAGTTTTGGCATAACAGAAACAACCAAAAGAGTATCTCCTAATGATTTTCCGATTTTGTATTTAATATCTGTTTGTTTAATTGCTTTAGCAATACTTGTAAGAAACCCTGAAGGATAGTTGATAGGTTTTTGACTCAATTTTTTTATTTTTTCATCCGATTCTTCGCCTATATTTTTTGTTGTTGTTTCAGGATTCGTTGCATCATAAACAACTTGTGGTGTATAAAAAANACAACTTACTTTGTCCATCTTCAAATCCTTAACCATAACCGCATCTATAATGTTTGGGTCAAATCCAAATGAAACGAGTTTCAAANAAAGCCGATTCCGAGTATTCTCATTATTCTTGAAATATATTGGGTGTTGGTCTTCCGATAATGGTTTGCAAGCAGGGTCAATGATGCTTCCAAAGGTTATTAGATTATATGCTCCGAATGTATCCGCAACAAATGTACCAGCATCATGAACTATTCCGACAACACTATTTCCTACCGACGATAAACAGTTCTTTTTCCACTCCTGAAAACTCTCCGTTCTAAAACTGTTAGTAAATTTTGTAGAATACTCAAGTCGTTGTTGTCGCAAAGGAATGATATTCTGAGGGTCTGTCTTGAAAAAATCTGAAACGACATCTTCATTTTTCATGGTGCTTATCGTAAACTCAGGATGTTGGATATAGTAAGGCGGGTTTACAACGCCAAAATCATGTTCTACGTCAGCATGAAGATGTAGTCCGTTTAGTTGTTGTTCTATTGTTATTTCTTCTGCTCCTCCTTTTTTAAGGGACCGATTCCGTCTCCTTGTTCTCATTACTCTTTCCTTTTGAATTTATATTTACCATTCCATCAAGATGTCCTCCATTCGGCAATCCGTATCCGGTACATTTGCCAACCGAGTATTCACTTTGTCAAGCACACTCGTATCAAGTTCCTCCTCCTCTGCGCCCTCTGGAAGTCGCGATTCGTCAACGAGAATATCCACAAATCCTGTTCCGCACGGTGGCTTCTGACCGAACATGATATTTGCAGACACTCCTTTCATGCTGTCAATCTCCGCTCCCATCGCAGCATTGAACATGATTTTCGACGTCTCCTCAAAGGAGGACTTCGCAAGAACACCCGTCTCATTCTTGTTCATACCGAATCGGCTGACCGGAATGACACGCCCTCCGAAGGTCATGGAATCCACCAACACGCTCAGATGGTGATAGTTTACCTTTTCCGTCGCAAAGACCTCATTGAACTCCTCGTACAACGCAAGTCGAGCTGCCTCTATTCCGAATACATCATTGATTTCATGAATATCGTTTGAGAACGTTCGCGTGCCATCCACGCCTGGGAATACAAGTAGGTCATACAGATTGGTTCCCTCAGTATCCAACACGAACTGCTCTTTTGGAATGTATCCGCCAACATCCTCGGCATACACCAACTCGCTCTTGAGCTTACGAAGATGTACTCGGCCGATTCCATCCACTCCTGTGAGAACAGTGTCCAATACCTTGTCCTCCATGAATCGCAACTGAATAGGATTCTTGATAACCGCAGGGTCAAATCCGATTCGCATAACCAACTTCTTTGCTGAAACATCCGAGTGTTTGCATTCCACAATCTTCAGAAGAGGATTGTTGTGCAACTTGGTCTGAATGTTCACCATATCCATATTATCGTGTCTGACCTGTTCCATATGGTCCAGTTCCACACGCATAATCCAGGGAGACTTACAATCCTCTCCCTCTTCCAACGCAAACTGCTCGTACATCGCAAGCAGCTCTCGGTCCTCCTCCACTACCGTAGACGCAGCACGAGGGTCTGGGTCGTAATAAATACGAACCGACTTCGAGATGTCCCTCAACGTGGTCTTTTGTATCTCTTTCAATACCTTGCTGGACTTGTTTTCCTTATCCTCTCCCTGACCGATTTCAGGAAGAAGGTACACGGTATTGCCAGGCTTCTTTGGATTTTTGGAAGCCGACAACAGCTCCTCAATACGAGGCACTCCTGCCGTAGCATTCGCCTTCACGGTACCAGCACTGTGGAAAGTGTTCAGTGTAAGCTGTGTCGTGGGCTCGCCAATGGACTGAGCCGCAAGTGCACCTACCATTTCCCCCGCATGGCACTGAGACTTGATGTACTTGTGCTTGATATCGCGAATGAGTTCGTCAAACATAGCCACCGTCAAACGATGAACCACAATCGCCTTCTTGGGAGCGAGGTAGAAGCGGAGAAGAGCATGGAAGACCTTGTTCTGCGGAAACTCTTTCACGAACCGCTTGATTCCGCCCACAGCATACGCAGGAGTCAGGTCGGTCTTGGTGGCATAGGTATTGCTGTACTTGTCCAACAATCGCTTGAGATTGACAGGCGCTTGAATGCTGTCCACCTTCTTGAATCGGAAAGCGTTCGCCACAAGCATATCACGGTCTGCAAGTATTTCCTCCACCAAATCCGGAGACTCCGATACGGCTTCCACGAGGAATGGATTCACGTCCTCGGGAGTCAGTGCGAAGTCGCGGTAGATGGATTCTGAAGACATGAGTGCGAGGTCGCATGGTTGGTTCTCAATACAGGTCGTATCCACACCATCTTCACCGTATCGGAACTGAATGATACTGCCGGTTACGTTGCGAACGGTTCCATCGTATTCCAAGTGCTGGTCCTCCATCATTTTCATCATTCTGCGCTGAATATAACCAGTATCCGAGGTCTTGACAGCAGTATCAATCAGACCCTCACGCCCTGCTTGAGCGTGAAAGAAGAACTCGGCTGGCATAAGTCCTTCTATGAACGAGTGCTGAACGAATCCACGCGATTCCAGTCCATCGTCGTATCTTGGAAAGTGTGGTAGTGTTCTGTCCTGCAACGTGTACTGAACACGCTTGCCCTCAATCAACTGTTGACCGAGCAAAGCAACCATCTGGGTTATATTCTGAGGACCTCCCTTGGACCCCGAATCTACCATCTGTACGATTCGGTTTGTTTTTGGCAAGCTGTTGATGGCTTCGTTGTTGATTTTGTTTGTGATTTCTTTCATTGCGGAAGAGATGTCCTCTTCCAGTTTTTCACCGGTTGACATACTGGACTCGTTCATGAACTTTCCGGAATGGACGTCGTGAAGAATATCTGCAACCGCTTTTCTTCCCTGAAGAATCTGCTCGTTGACATAGTCAAGAGTCGCAGCGTTCGCAATCAAGTCTGACGTTCCCACAGAGAATCCTGTAAAGAGATTGAACTGCGTGATAATAGCCTGAATATCGTTTATCATCTGACCGCATCGTTCAGGACTGAAGTCCGAGAATACGATGTGTACAAGATTTGCCATGGGACCCTTGCGAATAATGCTTCCCTCTTTGAGCTGACCGTTGCTGAGAGAAAGACCGCCCTTGAGAGTCATCAATGGGAATGCCATTGAGATAAGCTCTGTTCCTGTCCAGTTTCGGTTCTTGCGTGGAATGTCGGTGCGCTTGATTTTTGCAAGAATGTTCATTGCAACATGCTCAGGAACAGAGACGCCTGGTTGACTGATACGGTACAGTCCCGTCATCGTATCTTGAAAGAGAGAGATGATAGGAGATGCAGTACGAGGAGAGATAATCTGCTTTAGCACAGTAGCAAGGCTTCTCAACTCAATNGCAGCAGAGATNGATTGAGGAACGTGCATATTCATTTCATCACCATCAAAGTCAGCATTGTAAGGACGAGTCGCAGATACATTGAGACGGAAGGTGGAATACGGAAGAATGCGAATACGGTGCGCCTCCATAGAGGCCTTGTGAAGCGAGGGCTGTCGATTGAATAGAACGATGTCTCCGTCAATCAGGTGGCGATGAACGATATCGCCCTCATGAAGGTCAAGCATGTCAGGAGGAACGTAGCGAAGATTCACTGGTCGTTTGTCTCGCTTGATATAGACCGACTTTGCTCCTGGGTGTTTGTCAGGTCCGTTGCGAATGTATCCCAACAAGCGTTCGCGATTGTAGATGGATACGGTTTCTGGAAAGGTAAGGTTGATTGCGATTTCTTCTGGCACACCCAACTCGTCCAACTCAATGTTGGCATCAGGTGTAATGACAGACCGGGCAGAGAAATCCACACGTTTGCCCATGAGATTGCCTCTTACACGACCGGTCTTGGCTCCGAAACGGGACTTGAGAGTGCGAAGAGGACGTCCTGACCTCTGTTGAGAAGGAGCCATTCCCTTGATGTCGTTATCAATGTAGGTCGCAACGTGGTACTGAAGATTGGCAGTGTATTTGTCAATCATGTCGGCTGTCTCGGATTTGTCAATCTTGTCCCTCAAACGGTCATTGGCACGAAGAATGTCAATGAGTTTGTGAGTGAGGTCATCCTCCATTCTCTGGTGGTCGTCCATAACGACGGACGGACGAACGGTGAGTGGCGGAACAGCAAGCACGGTACAAATCATCCATTCTGGACGGGAATACATAGGATTGAATCCGATGCGGGTTATGGTTTCGTTTGTCATACGTTGGAATGCGCGGAGAACGAGCTCTGTTTGAATGAGAATGGGCGTGGCATCCTCTCCGAATCTCTGGCCTTCGAGAGTGGCGGCCTTTCCAATCACCTTTGCAATCTTCTTGAAGACCGGCGTTTGGCATGTGCGACACACGAGCACCTCGTCCTTCTTGGGAGCGGGACGAACCTTGCGGACATCGTTGAGACGGTTGAGTCCTGTNGACTTCATTCTGTCTATTTCTGACTCTTCGGTAAGAGTATTGGAGCAGGAAAGGCAGATTACGTTGCATATTTTTTCAATCGTATCAAAGAACTGATACAGATATACTGGACGGGCCAGTGTTATGTGGCCGAAGTGACCGGGACAGAACTGGTTGGTCTGCTTGCAGGTCGGGCACACTTTTCCGTTCTCGATTACACCGAACCGATAATCGAATACACCGTTTGCTACGGGTTGATTGCTTTGATAGGTCTTGTCAGTTGTTACTTCTACAACCGAGCGCTTCAATATGTCATCTGGATTGGCAATGCCAAATTGAACACCGACGATTGTATCTCCCATGTTTAATACTTATTGTCTTTCTCTTTATATTATTCCATTTTGAACTAGTACGACGTCAGTTCAAGCGTAACGTCCCAGAACTCGTCTTCGTCAACCAAAAACTTAATCAACAAAAGGTCATACTTCTTTTCTTCCACAAGATACTCTATCATTTTTTCATACTCCTCTCCTCTTCGTTGACGAAAAAGAGCGGGCTGTTTGATACCCCTCTCGTTCTTTCTACGAATGTATCGCAAAATATCGGTTGCACACATTTCTGTAGTCTTAGCAGACTTGCTCTTATCTTTTAGATAACGCAGAACCTGTCCCCAGTGTTCTGCAACTAACGCATACTCCATTACTAATCTAATACAAAATCATCTAAATCTTTTAGATACATTGGTGACGCGGGTTTGTGCTTCTTTTTTTGAATGTGAATGAGCTCCCTGTCGTAACTCGGCGACCGTTCCTTTGGTTTTGGAAAATGCGGAACGAAGGATTGGATAAGCTTTACGATCTCGTGGGGCAGATAGTATCGCTCTTCAATCTCAATGGGGAGTCGGGGCTTCACCATTATTCCATCCGAAGGCTTTATTTAGGGTGGTAGTCCTGGAGGGCCTCCACCACCGCCCCCTCAGTGACTGTGTACGCCAACGAATACGCATCGGACAACGAGTTGTTTGAGGTTGCTACAACCACCACATTCAACAGTGTCATAGGAATCATTGTTGAGATTGTCACGGAACTTGTGGATATGATTGGGAATGATGAGCTTGTATTTGGAATTGGAGTGTTGTTTAGCAAGTACTGTGTCACATCATAACTTGTTACATAAGCATCCGTAACAATCAATCTTTCACTTGCAGAGGACTGTGTCAATGCGAGGTTGTCTTCGTTGGACGTGTGAGCAAGAGAATAGAAGTCCATTTGTCCCGAGAAATACAACGTATTTGAGTACGTCGTTCCAGCGGTCATAGGTCCCGGAACAGCACTGATGGTGGAATACGAGAACGAGTATTTGTTTGTACCCGAGCCCTCGCCAATGATTGTAAAATAGAAGCTATGTCCTGCTTGAGGCGTTACTACGTATGTGACTGGACTGTCTCCCGTTCCCTTGTTATTGAAAGATTCGTACACCGCTTCCAAGTTCGTTATTCTTCTGCTTCCGTATTGAACGTCTACTCCTGCCATTGTTCCGCTGTTGATTGTCAGTGTAAAAGTGAACTGTGTATTTGGAAATCCTGATGGCGGTGAGAAAACATAGGTATTTCGTTCATATTGATTGATACTGATATATCCTGAAATAGGCGTTGTTCTTATATAGGTTCCACTGTCGTAGCTCGAGTTTGTGTCATCGAGTGTGATTGGACTGTCGTATGTAACTGGAGAGAAATGATAGGCGTTTCCTGATCCTGAGGTGCGGTATATTATTATATGAAGCACATCGCCTGTGGTCATAGATGTTGAGAAATATGTTGGATCCGGTGTTCCATGATAAATAACGTTTGTATTGTTGTATTCGTATTTTGAGGACATTATGAAATCTACGGTTGAGAAAGCTGCTGTTGATACTATAAAGAATGGTATATCAGCGTTGTCTGCAAGAATTTCGAAATCCTGGGTTCCAGTTGATCCTGCTGTAAACTTCAAGTAGTCCGCAGTAAATGCTGTGGATAGCGTATTAGTTGTGATGCTTCCAAGTGAAACAGACGTTTCAGAAGGATAGAATACTCTTTGAAGAGTGTACGGAGAACTTGTGTTTGGTACGGTGATATACACTGACTGATTCGCCGATAAGNTGATGGATTTTTTAGTAAGTTGTGAATATCCACTGTCTACCGTTGTTCCAACTCTGGGTACAGTCATGGTTCCGTATAAAAAGTTGTCCGTCAGAGCAGAAATATCGAGATCGGAAAGACGATATGATGTCATGACCATGCTTAATAAGCTAGAATAATCGAGTACAAAGCTCTCTGTTGCAGAACTTTCTCCTTCCGTATAATTGAACAAATCAAGATGACCGCTATTTCCGCTATTGGTATATGTATTTGTAATTGTGAGTGGTGTTAAGGAATATGAAAGAGGAGAGAGCTTGTAGGAAGGAGATCCTGAAGTGACGATCACAGTGATGTAGATTATTTGGTTATTTGCAATGTCTGTTTTTGTTATTCGTCCTGTGCCTGAAATATAGCTCACACCAGACGGTTTTGAAGAGCTCCAGTTTTGGATTTGACTTAGTGTAAGTTCCGTGGTTGATATTGCAATATCGAGACCTCCGTTTCCGAGTATGATACCAAACTCCTGCGAAAGAGTATTTCCAGTTGTATTTGTGAACGTATACTTTTTGTAGGAGAGAGCAAGAAAACTGACAGTATCGATATCTCCAATCGCCAATGCCACTGGAAGATTGATGCTAGTATACGAAAGTGATACATACGAAGGGTTGTTTACATCCATATTTGTGAGTACAATATGGTAAGTCGTTGTAGAGCTTAGTACACCAGTATTGTATGTTTCTGTTCCACTTGTGGGAGTGTTGTAGAGCGAGCCCAATGTTTGGTTGTATTGCCAAATAGAAATATCACTTGAAGTTAGTTTTTGATCAGTAATCAGCATATCTGCGTTTCCTCCAGTATTTGTCATGGTAAACAGGTATCGATCAGCTGACACTGTTACGACATAATACAAATATGAATGGTTTGTAAGTGTACTGGAATAAGGAGTGTCGATGCTCATATCAACTTCTGGGCTTGCTATCGAAAACATGTAGCCTGCTTGATTCGGTCCTCCTCCGCCAGTCGGTACTGTGAGTGTCGCAATGACTACTGCATGAACTTCGTTGCTTCCGCTTCCAGTTTGGAGATTTATATTGGATTCTGCAAACGCACCCAAGAGTGGGACGCTTAAATCGTATGTTTTACTGGGCGATTTTGTGAATCCATCATACCACATACATACATCCATATAAGTCAACTGTTTTCTCGAAAGAAGGAGATAACACTGACCGANTAAACTGCTTATTGAATAGTNGTATGTTCCCGAGTCCGTAATTACATAACTTTTGTAATAAGGAAGGGATATTGGGCCCGGTCCTGTATAAGCAATTGCTCCAGTAAGCGTACTGTTTGCGCTGCTGCTAAACTCTGAGGAATAATCCGTGACTCCAACTCGAAATACAGCATCAGTGGATGTTGTTGGAATAACAGAAATATGGATCGGATCGTTCACGTTAATCGAGTTCGCACTCACATCAATTTTTTGCAGGATTGTGTTACTATTTGTGAGTGTCGTGTAGGAATATTTTGAAACCGAGCTCGGAGATGCCAAATAGTTTGCCACATCCAGGAGTGCGAGCTGTGAAGATGTCAATAAAAAATCGGCATCTCCACCAGTGTTGATAAGTTGAATGTATAGTATACCTGTTGACAAATCGTTTGAAAAAACATAGGACGATTCGTTTGACAGAGATACTGTTTGAAAAGAATCTGAAAGAGACGGAACAATCGTGTCTCTATAAATATCTGTTTCAGAAGGATACGAAAGTGTTTTGAGCGTATATGTCTCGTTCAATGTGTATCCGTTTGTTGGCACAACTGCAAGATGAATCGTAGAAGAGTTGTCAACCGTACTGTTGTTGGAAGCAAGGTATACCGAAAGATTGCTTTGATTTGAAGTTATGCTCCAGTAGCGTGTATCAAAGTTTGTGAAGTTCGAGTACGAAAGAATGATCGAAGCATTCGCACTCGAAGGACCTGTTAACGTAAATTTTGTCCTGTTTCCGATTCCAGTGTATTTATAGAAGTTCGGATACACATTCGATACATTTGAAGCGTAGTGAGACAGCGTAGTCTCTGATGGAAAGGAAGCGGCTTCAAAATCATAACTTCCTTGAGTAGTTGTCGTAGAAATGGGCGTAACATAGTAGTCGCCAGTTCCTGTAATTGTTTTCATCTTTACATGACCGATCGAGGAATCGTTGCTTAAAACTATGCCCGCGAGAGAATCTGTCCCGTGGGAATAGTTTGATAGTTGACTGTTGTTGAGAGCAACAGTCGTTATTAACATGTCTATATTACCACCTGTATTCAGCATGGTCATCTTGACAGTCGGCATTTTGCTTTAAAGCGTGACTTTATATACACAATATCTTCCTTGTTTTGTAAATGTCGCAATGTAGTTCTGATTGATTATTGCCGATACAGGTTCTTGTACCAATGTCAACGAGTCGGGTAAGATATAGGAATAGTAAAGATAGTACTGCAGAGTGCCTGATGTTGCTGTTGTATACACCGTAGCATTTATGTACCAGTTCGTTCCATTTGAATTGAAATATATTTCTCCTAAACACGCCTTCGAATCCAAACTGATTCCGCTATAAGGTTTCCATCCAGTGAACCATATTGCATAGGTATCACTTATTCCAGTATCCACTTGTATGGTAGCTCCATTGTCCGTTGGCAAACTATACGATACTGTTTGAACTCCTGTAAACGGGTAATATTTTGTACCGGTATATCCCGTTGGNCCTGTAGGTCCCGTGTACCCTGTCGCTCCTGGATAACCTCCCTGACCTATTCCTCCTTTATCTCCTNTTGCTCCTTTCCGTCCTTGAGGTCCTGTATACCCTGTCCATCCCATCTCTCCCTGTCGATTGCCTTGCGGTCCTGTGGGTCCTGTGTACCCTGTAGGTCCTGTATGTCCCTGTGCTCCATTGTTCCCGAACAGTGTATTTCCAACCCAACCTTTGTATCCCGTGTATCCCGTGTACCCTGTCGCTCCTGTATACCCAATAACTCCTTGCAATCCACTTCCTCCAGTATACCCTGTATATCCGGTATATCCATTGATTTCTGGATTGCCAACATATCCTGTATAACCAGTATCTCCTATATAACCGATATACCCTGTGAATCCTGTACTGCCCTTACTTGCAGAGTTGCCCGTGTAGCCTGTATAGCCTGTAGTTCCCGTATAGCCTGTGTATCCTGTGAATCCTGTGTAACCAGTGTATCCTGTAGCTCCTGTATACCCTGTACTTCCTGTATATCCTGTGTATCCTGTATTCCCAGTATAGCCTGTGTAGCCTGTATTGCCTGTGTATCCGGTATATCCTGTATTGCCTGTGTATCCGGTATATCCTGTGTTGCCTGTGTAGCCTCTATATCCTGTGTATCCGGTATATCCTGTGTATCCAGTATTTCCTGTATAGCCAAGGTATCCTGTGAACCCAAAATATCCTGTATTCCCAATGTACCCGGTATACCCTGTATTGCCAGTGTACCCGGTATACCCTGTATTGCCTGTATATGCTGTGTATCCTGTATTCCCAGTATAGCCTGTGTATCCTGTACTTCCTGTATATCCTGTGTATCCTGTATTCCCAGTATATCCTGTGTAGCCTGTATTGCCTGTGTATCCGGTATATCCTGTGTTGCCTGTGTAGCCTCTATATCCTGTATAGCCAGTGAATCCAATAGCTCCCGTATTTCCGGTAGGACTCGCTCCCGTATATCCCGTTGCTCCTGTCGGTCCTGTGGGTCCGGTATATCCTGTATTTCCTGTCGGTCCTTTTGAATTGCTTGGTCCTATCGGCCCCTTTGGACCCGTATATCCAGTGTAGTTGATTCCAGTAGGGCCTGTATATCCAGTTGCTCCTGTCGGTCCCGTAGGTCCGGTATATCCTGTATATCCTGTATATCCTGTGAATCCTGTGGCACTTACGAAGCCAGTGTATCCTGTAAACCCAGT
>JGI24890J29729_1000696_pt1 | contig 19244 bp, 38 predicted proteins | sample FreactcultureFD7_FD_29729 | JGI IMG/M metagenome (IMG submission 29729)
AGGCAATGGGCCTTCTGAACGAACGATTTGGAATACATAAACACCAGCGTATGGAGTTACTGCACCAGATGTTGTGTTAGCAAATTGAAATGACAATACGCCAGCGTTGTAACAATCACATTCAGCAGTAATAATGCCTGCAACTTGAACGCCTTGTGCGCCAATAGCTAAAATAATGTCGGTTGTTTTCAAGCCTGGAATGTTAAATGTTTGAACTGCCGTTGTGTAAGAGGCAACTGAAGCTGGTGTTATTGATGGGGCAATGTAAAATGTTTCTAAAGCGTTGCCACGAGTAATTGTGGTAGATGACATGATGATTTCCTTTGCAAAGAATTTCTATAATTATAGTCTTAAATAGAAAAAAAGCTACCCTAAAAAGAATAGCTTTTTCTCCGTTTTTTTACATCTTATTGTGCTGTTAAATCATAGCCATAAACATATACATCACCAGTAGCAGCAGCACCTTGCGCTGTGCCTACGTTGAAATATAAGTTCTGACCAGTTTGAACTGCTGTAGATGCTACTGTACGTTCTGAAACAACTGTAGGGCCAGTTAAAGCTGACAATGCAGCGTTAGCAACAATACCTGTACCACCTGCTGATGGAGCTGTAAACAAACCAGCAGCAGCAGAAGTTAAGCTGATAGAAGCGTTAGTCACTACAACTGTTTTTACAGAGTAGCTTGATGAGTTAATGATTGGTAAAACTGTATCGCCTGTAGCGTTTAAGTTTACACCTTGATACACCGCCAACAAACGCAATGCTTGGTTAGTACCAAGATTGGAAGGATGGGATGAGGTTACACTTGCTGGGCCTGGATTAGCCATAATATTTTCCTTTTCCGTTATCAAATAGGGNAGAACTTAATCTCCCCATCATTACTATGCAGCTACACGACAAGCCAACTCTGGNTAGAGTGGGGCCCANCCATATAACACATCAAGACGAGTAGGAATTGAATCGTTGTTAATTGTGTATTGACGAACTACACGCATTGACAAACCAATTTCCTTATCTGAAGCACGACCAGCAAAGTGAACGCCATCTGGCAACTCAAGATCGGCTACTGCTAGAGTAAACGCATTGCGGTGCATGATGATGTTTTGTGGTGATACAACACCTGTGTTGTTAAATGGTGTAACAGATTGTGAACCAGATGATGTTACTGAAACGTTTTGGAATTGACCAGCAGTAATAACAGCAGGTGAAACGTTTACAGTAGCTGAACCAGATGAAGCGATAGTTACAGCAGAGTTAACAACAAAATTACGCAACTTGTTAGAGCCATATGTTTGACGATTTTGTGGGTTGACTGCATAAACGCCAGCAATTGTAATTACATCACCTTGATTCAATGAAGCTGAAGCAGCAGATGTTGCAGCGATGGTGATGTTAGAACTTTGCGCCCAACCTGATGTTAGGAAGCCAGTTGCAGTTGTTACGTTGCATGACAATACTGCTGAAGAGTAAGAACCAAACGTGTGTGAAACAACGTTTTGATCCATTTTCCAGTTCATACCGCCAGAGTCACGACCCATCAAGCCTTTACGATATTGTTCGCCAATGGCTTCTTGTGGTACAAAAAGACCTTTTAAGCTGTCAACAATAGTAGCTGATGTAAATGGCTCAACTGTACATGATCTACGGCCATCACGAGGTGCGCCTTCAGAATCAAGATAAGCACCAGCAGTTAGATATGTAATCAAACCTGTTGGTGGTGTACCTGCTGTACCTACGATGTTTGCTGTAGAGTTTTTAGCTAACAATAAACCATCTCGGTCAATCTTATTGGCAATAGCAGCAACTGCTGGTTTCAATACACGATCAGAGAACATATCTAAAGACAATGCCAAATCTTGTGTAGTGAATTGTGTGTCAACGTGGAACTGTGTTGACAATGTTACTGGTACTGATGTTTCGTTGAAATCTTCAACTTGAAGTTGTGGGCCAGTTGTACCGATGAAACGGCCTGGTCTACGAACGTTTACTGTGTTACCAATTTTACCGCCAACTACAGCGAATTGGTCATCGTAGTTACGATCTACTTCTGATGTAAATGTTAATTCATTTTCCAAGACCATTAAGGCCTCATTAGTAATTTTCGATATCGTGAGCAAGTTATTAGCCATGATTTTTTCCTTTAATTAAGTTAAAAACCAGCTATCTTAATTTTCCAGATTTACGAGATTCTTTCCATTGTTGATATGTTCCATGAAATTCACCATTAGTGTCCACGCCCACATCAACAACGCCAGATGATCCCTTAATAGGATTAATAGGTGCTGGTGCTTTACTGCGAGCTACAGAAGGTTTAGATTCAGCGACAGGAGCTTCTTTCTTCTCAAACTGTGCTTCCAACTTACCAATTTGTCGGAGTGCGCTAATCATAGATCCAGCATTAAGTTTTTCAGCAACATCTGGGTTTTCTGCCAAGTGATATAAAATTCTTGGCCCAACATCTGACTCCAGGATAGCATCACGAACGGCATCACTTACTTGCACATCCGAGCTGGCCACCATGTCTTCATAATCTGGCAACTCTGTTTTTGCTGCATCCAAACGTGACTGCCATTCATTTAGCATCTTTTGACGATCCTGATTGGCTCTACGTTCAGCTTCTTGCTTATCTCTATTAAGTAAAGCTTGTTCTGCCGACCATTCTGACAAAGCCTCTGCATATTCAAAGGCATCTGTAAATTGGTGTGGCTGTGGCTTTTCGTTTTCCTGATAAACAGGAGTTGGATTGGCCCTTTGCTCTAACTCTTTTAGTCTGCTTTCTAGTTGCTCACGTTGCTCACGTTCTCTTTGCGCTTCTTTACGCGCATCTTCACGTTGCTTGGTAAGCTCACTAAATCGCTTCTCTAACTTTGGGTTTGGTTTCTTTTCTTCTGTTGCTTTAATTTCTTCAGATTCTTGTCCACTCTGTTCTTCAGCTTCCTCAATCGGCTCTGACTCTGGAGTTTCCTCTACAGGATCAGCCTCAACTGGTGCTTCATCAGCTAGACCTAATCTATTACTATAAAACTCTTCTGAATTTTCAGAAGTTAATACGTTTGCTGCTTGTTGCTCTGACATGGATTTCCCCAAGATTTTTACCCAATGAACCCATTGGTAGGTTTACTGCTTTATATCACAATAGTTTAAATTTATCAACAAATCTAAACTAATAGTTTAGTTTTATTACTAATTTTTTTCTTCTACTTCATCTCTGTGCATACTTTCAAAATGATGAGCAGCTTCTTTACGAGTAGATGTAGGGAACATTTCATGCCATTTATCACTTTTTGAACCATTTTCTTTAGTATAAGATTGTGCAGCACGATCAGCATGATAACCCCATAATTTACGAGCCTTTTCTTGATCATATTGACCTTTAGCCATTTTCTTTTGCAAGTTTTTAACAATAGGTATATGGCTTGATTTGTATAAATGTTGGTCATTGTCAGCATGAAGCACTAATTCTTTAGCATCATCACTCATTTTGTCATAGTCTGGCTCATCATAAGATGATTTAGTATCAGATACAGTTTGTTTACCAGCACGTTTTTCCATGTGTTCTTGGTCGTGCATTGCTTTAGTTTTACTTGTTACGAGTGCCATTATATTGCCCTTTCAGTTGTTTCAGATGATGCTTCTCTAGTTGCTGCATCGCTAATTTGTGCTAATAATAACGCAAATTGACCTTTAATGTGTTCAATTTCTTTTTGCGTTTCAGTTTTAACTACAGTATCCATTGCTTGGGTATGTGTCCGCAACTCTGTATCGTGCCTACGTTCTGCATCACGCATCTCAATTTCATGTGCTTTAGCAGTTTGTTTCATCAACTCACGCTTATTAGCACCATCTTGTTTGATTTGCTCTGTATCAGTACGATCTTTAATAATGACTTGCAATTGTTGTATAGTTTGCTGTGCTTGCTGTAATTGTGCAGCTTGTTGTTTAAGTTGCATTTGTACTTGTGGTGGTATTTTAGACTTATCATCAACTTGTGCAAGTGGATTGTTTACCGCCAATCGGTCAGCTATTGTTTCTGCACCAGGGAAGTCCATATTGCGGAATACCAAGTCACCAATCTGTGGCATCAATGTTGGATCGGCAGCAATCACAGCCATCATAGAATCAACAGCTTCTGAACGTTTACTGTTATAGCCTGGGCCAGTTTCCATCACGACATCATATTCACCAATGGTCACATCATTTAATACTCGGTTCACACCATCTTCATCTGGGCCATAACGATTAATAGTCAATAGNTCTGGCTTACCATCATCACCAATAATGCGTAACACACGTTCTCTNTCGTAAATCTTTGGGATTAAATCAAGAATCACACGGCCACATTGACGAATTGAACGAGTNAAATTGTCATAGTANTGGAAGTTAGTCATGTCAACTTGTTGTTGCTGACCTTGTAATGCTTTACCAGAGATGTTGCCTGTAGGTAATTGACTAGGATCAAAAATACCTACCACTTGTTGCAAGTCTGCGGTAATGCCAGCAGCAGCAGCCATAATACCTGTCGGTGGTGGCTCTGGTTGTAAGCGTGTTGGTGCTGGTGCTGGCCTGCCATCAATGTCTGTCTGTTTGTAACGTAGAACTGGCATTGATTTGATGTTAGCCATTGCCCATTCATTTTCATGGCCTTCATCTTGGCCTTCAGCAAGCAACCATTTAGCTTTAGGTGCGAGAGCAACTGATTCCGTGATAGAAGTTGTCCAAAAGTTATACATACGTTGTGGATCTTTAGCCATACGCACCAGGCCAAACTTCTTACGCTTGTTCTCTACAGTTAGCATCTGACCATATACAGGAATAATTGGAATATATTTACCAGCCCATACTGACTCTTCCAATATCTCAATGCCTGTCAATTTAACCCATTTCACCACCTTGCGAATTGATGGCCGTTTGTCAGCAATAGTGATGCCTTGCTTTTCCATTGCTAGTTTAATTTCGTCTGTGATTTCGTCTTGATAAGCTGTTGTGCCATCAGACAACATGACAAGTGTCGCTGTTTCACGTTCTACATAAAAGTATTCAGCGATGCGGATATCTTCTTTCATCACCCACTCTGCGTTTGTGTCACCTGTGCCACGTTGCACAAATCCTGTGCCGTCATCAGCGTTTGGATATTGTTTACGGAACGCTTCTTTGCTCATTACTGTAGTGATTAAGACCTTTTCCGCATCAGAGCCATCTGGCATCGTTGAATTTGGGTCAAAATAAACTGTAAACGGATTATCAACTGGCTTAATATAAATTTCTTGATCAAACGAGTCATCGTTACGATAGTCAGTAGTAATGCGGAAAAAACCCCAACCCATACGAACAGCAAAATCAAAAGCGGTATCATAAGCAGCATCGGCATCAGATTGCACCTCAATGTGTCTAAATATTCCAGAGATAACATCAGCCATGTGAGCATCGGCTTCCGTGTTCATGCCATGCGCTTTCATGCGAGGGCGTTGTTGGCGTTGTTGATTAGCTATCTGTCTACAGTAGGCATCAACTTTATTGATGGTAAGACATGGCCTGGCTTCTAACGTGCGTGAGTTTTGAATCTCTACTGGCCATTGATCCCCAGCAGCAAACTTTAANTCTTCTAGGGCCTCGCTACGATTGTTTGAGTCAGCATCATTAGCAAACTTGAGGAACTGTTTAGCNTCCTCAATGCGTTTGTCGTAGTCATTAGATATTGTTGTCTTTTTAGCCATTGTTAGCCCATCCAGCTTACGCCATAATTATTTTGTGGTCTTGGTTTCTTGCGTTCTTTTGTATCTTGTATCATCAGCCCAATGTAACGAAAAGCATCCGCACCATGAGAATAAATGTCATGTAGTGGAACACGGCTGAACATTTTAGTGTCTGGGTCAACATCATAGCGATAATGCCGAAGACATTGTAATCCTTCCTCACAATTTGTTCTGTCAAAGTAACAGCTAGTAAAGATTGTTCGTGCAGCGTTAATAGAATCTGCAACAGGAACTCTCGGCAATACATTAGTTTTATATCCAGCATTTCGTACAATCTCTTCAATACTTCTACCATTAGAGCCAATAGTTTTACTTTCGGCATCGTGTGGTAGATGTAGTGTATCATAAATATAGCCTAATTTTTGCATTTCTGATAGATAGTGCGTAATCGTCTTTTGACTATCTTGCATATAATTGATCAGTCTAGTTTCCATTCCAATGAACTGCACAAACCAAATCGCAGTCATATCGGCCCAACCCAAATCAAACACAGCGTGTACAGGCTTGCTTGCATCATACGGCACGTTAGTTATCCTGCCCGTTCCTTCAGCAGCTTGCATTTCACGAGCAAAGATAGCACCATCAACAGTCATCCTACATATACCCTCCCAGACAGTATTGTAGGCTTCTATATCTCTGGCCTTTAACGCATCTTTCTCTAGCTTTAATGTTTCGGGAAACCAGGGATTGTCTGACCAATTAATCTTTTGTACAACTGCGTTTTCTGGTGGATGGGCCACAAACCTTTGAAACGTGTCATCAGACTCTAGCTCTGGGTTAAATGATACCCATATCTCTGAATCTTGTTTACGGATGGTAGGAATTAAGATATTCCATGATCGTGAGCTAACAGTCTGGGCCTCTTCTACCCAACATATGTCCACACCTTCAAAAGACTTTACATTCGCTGTATTGTTCTTTAGGCCAACAAAGCTAAACTCTGTGCCGTTTTTACCTCTGATACTGGCCTGTGTTATCTCATAAAATGATATTAAGCCCAAGTCTGTAATCTGATCGCATAACAGCTTATGAACTGAATCCTTCATTGAGGTCATGAACTCACGAGCGCAAAGCACACGCAATGGCGCATTAGCACCTTTAATCAGCAACCCTCTAGCAATGCCCCAAGACTTTGCACCACCTCGCCCACCATACAGTATGCGATATCGTGACTTCTCTGGTTCAAATAATACTTTTAGCTTGTCTGGAAAGTCAGCCCAAGCAGATGATGGATCAACCTGGCTCATTCGTTTCTGGTGGTTTCACAAAGTTTACAGCAATGGATGTAATGAGGGCCTCGCCATCTGCCCCAGTAATCTCTTGAAACTGTATTGCCTTACCATCCACACGATCCATTATTTCTTTAACGGCCCAGGGTTCTCTTGCAATAGCAGCTTCAATCAACCCCTCTGCAATGTCAGTCAACTTTTTAGGCTCTTGCACCAATACTTTACGCAAAGCATCGTAAAACATTTTGCCTTTTTTATTGTTTTGATTTCCCTCTGGAGCTGCCATATTAACTCAATAATTATCTGATTGATTTTTAAGCAGTTGTTATCTCTACAGGAGTAGCTTCTTGGGCCACTTCTTCTGTAGGCTGATTGATTTGTACGAGTGCTTGATCACGAATTTTGCAGATAGCAGGTGACACTTCAATAAATGCGCCAGCAGCTAAATGTTTTAAGACTAATTCTACATCAGCAACTTCTAGTTCTAATTTAATGCTCATACTTTCTCCTAATGACAAACAAATAGACCTTTATCGTCTATGCTGTCGTTAATAAAATCTGCTGCTTCATGTAATGTATTGACTAGGATGGTTTCGTCTTCAATAAAAGATGTTAGTTCAATGTATCCATCATAATCAACTGTAGCGATAGCGAGCGTGAAAGAATCTTCATCTTTTTCTGCTTCATATGACATAACTATTTTAATTAGCTGTGTCATCTTCAACGAAACACACATCTTTCCACTTACTTGTAGATTTCTTTAATGGCATAATTATTCCTTATAAATTTTCTTTAGTTTTAAAATTAAGCCACTTTAAATCGGCTTTTATATATTTAAATAATCCACGACCAGATATAAATAATAAGTTTTTACATTTGATTCGTAACCCTTTTTTACATCTTAACTCGTCATAAGCTGGATCAGGATATTTTACATCTAATGAATATTCATCTTTAGAAGCATAAGCCAACTCTAATTTACATATTCTAAAAGTAATATACATAATTATTCGTTTATAAAACATACGTCTTTCCAGCTCATGCAAAGATATTTAACGCCATCTTCTACATAGGGAAAGTATTTAAGATATTCATCTTTTGGATTATCGTTCATAGTGCCAAAACGAACTCTTGCGCCTACTTCAACTGGCATTTCCTCACGTTTGTCATCTACTAGCTTAACTCCTGGGCCAACCGCTACAACTGTACCCATGTTTTCAGCTTCGTTGTTGTCATAGATAATCACACTAGACAATTGTCTGACATCTGGCCTAACGACAATTTTATCTCTAATTGGTTTCAGTTTCATTTATCACCTTTTGATGGTCTACCAGGCTTACGTTTAATTGGCTCATCTATTTGAATTGCATCATAGATGTTTTTAATTTCGTCATTAGCGTAAATTAAATCATCAACTGAAATTGGAAAAAGTGTGTATTCGCCACACCAGTCATTGTCGTGCTTGTTAACAGCTTGAGGGTATCTGTGACATTCACCTAAAATGCCTCCAGAAATAAAGAATTTACAACTTGCACAGTTTTGTTTAGTATTCATATCAGTCATGCAATGTTTCTCCACATTGTTTGATTAGAACCCTAGCTGGCCTCTCCACCAGTCTAGGGTTTGTTTTTTATTTACAATCGTTTTGTTCGTGTTCTACACGTTTGTGTTCATAAGCAACGTGTTCTTTAGAACCGCCCTTAAGTTCACCTAACTTACCATCAAACTTACCAGCGTGGCTCATTGGGCGTAAACCCATGCTGTCTGCTTTACCCATTGCAACGCCACCAGTTAGCTTCATTTTACGTTCGCCAGATGTGTCAGATGCAGTTGCGCCCTTTGGCAATTTCTCGCCACTCATGCCTTTAGCAGGCTGTGTATCTTTAATACCCATGATATTTCCTTTTAATTTGCAAATTAATATAAATTATAAATCACAATCTATAGCTTGTGAGATTTTATTTTAGCAGAATATTCTCTCTTTAGTTCAATAATTTGATCAACTGTCAAATGTAATGCTGGATGTGGCCCTTCAACCCATAACACCTGCTGCAACCCTATTTTATTGATCAATGATTGACGATATTTAATAATATTTCCAGATAAGAATGAGTTGCAATGCTCGCATTGTGCGTGAACATTCAATTCATTAAATCGTAACTCTGGACAAGCACCTACTGATCTGTAATGGCCAGCATTTATTTTTTTGTGCATTGGCTTTTGACAACTGATACATGGTAGTCCTTCATCTCTTAATCTAATCCAACGATTAAATATAATTTGAGCTTCTCGCAGCCAGTCACCTTTGGTCTTGAGTTTTTCTTTAATGGCCTTGTATTCTTTACGTTGTTTATTTTCTTTGTTCTTTACAGACAATGCAACCGCACAGGCAAAACCACAAACTATCTGCGTGGTTTTTATTGGTTCAAATGATTCTTTGCATATTTTGCATTTTTTACGTTTGATTGGCTTCAGCATTAATTTTTTCCAGTTCAATAATATACATCTTGGCCTCTACAGACGATCTAAACGTTAATAAATTATGTGATCTGTGTGTGTCAGATCTTTTATTATACCCAGTCAATCTAAATACCTGGTACAGATAATCATCTGCTGGGCCAGACTTTGCTATTGAATATTGTCTACACTCACTAATTAAAGCGTATTCACCCCATTTTTTAAATTTAAGCATCTTTTAGCTCTTCTATAAAGTTCATGTATGGAATACGAATATGTTTATTAAAAAACTCTGCTGCTGGTGCGTTTGTGTTTAATTCTTTACGAGTTTCAATGTTACAGATTGCTTTAATCGCATCAGATGCTGACTCTTCAGAATCTATGTCTTCACCAAACTCATCTTCCAACCATTCCCAGAACATTGTTTCTTTACACCAGCGAACAGCCAACAATCCCAGGCCATTCATTCTATTCTCTTGCGTAACAATGTTAGTTCTCATTTGTCGTGCAGATGCTTCTTGTGTCATACGCACTATTGCAATTGGTGTGTCTATAGGAAAATTTGTGAGAAACACATCTTTAAACTGCATATCTATATCAACAGTTACACGAATTGTGCCATCTGCCATCTCTTTCATCTGCCTTCTAGTGCCTGTGATTGCATCCATTATGCGATCCTTTTTAAATTAAGTTTAGATAACACTTCTTGTAATTTGCGATGATTCTCTTCTTTTTGTTCTTGCGTAAACTTCTTACCAATAGCCATAAAGTCTTTATGAGCCTCTATGTTTGATTTACATTGTGCTTTAAACTGATCACATGATGGTGCGTAATCGTAATTATGCTCCAGGGCCACTTTAATTCTATCCCCAGATATTCCAGCTAGTTCTTCAGCCCAAACCTGTTTAGCGTTAGCTATTCCAATGTCCATACCATCAACTATTTGGCCTAGCTTAAACTTGTCTGTAAAGTTATTACCAAAACGGCCATGTAATCGCATGAATATACGATCAACCCATTCATTAGGTAATCTAGTTTTCATTTTTCACCTCTATCTCTTTGTTATCAAAATAAGAAACTCCACTAGAGTTTTTAAATATTGATTGAGCTGCTACCATTGTGTCGTGTTTGTAAGACTTTGCTTTATTAATGGTTGCGCTTTTAATATCTAACTCACTCGCATTTTTTAATTGTGTTTCTATAACTTTTAACAAGTATGCAAACTTTTTCACATTACAAACTTTAGCTGCATCAACAAAGTTATCTATCGTAGCACCAGCCTCAATTAATTTTAATAAAGTAGGATGTGATGGACTGACATCAATAATCCCATTTTTTTTAATGGCCAAACAAACTTCTCCAGCAGAAGGTTTTTTCTTATCTAATCTAATCTCTTCTCTTCTATTCTCTTCTTGCATGATGCCGTCATGACGATGACATGATTCTGTTTGTATCATAACGTCTATAGATGTTTCATGAAGTGTTTTATGACTGGTCTTTATGTCTTGAATAAGACTACGCATTTTGGGATTGCTGGTTGCGCTAGTCATTAATCTTCTGGCCACTTTCATGCAAGTAATTCTTCCATCTTGATTCTCAAACAAACCAACATCCACAAAACGCTTCATCATCTCTTCAACTTTCTGAACAGACGATCCAGTATTCCGAGCAATGACACGAGCATCATGTTTCAATTCAAAAGTAATGTTTTCTGCTGATACTTTGCCAACAATCAACTCTATGCAATACCAATACAAGCCATATCCCTCTAAACCATAGTCCAATAATACTTCTTGCAGCTTCTCATCTAAATTAGCGTTTGCATCATGTTTGAACCATTCCATATCATTCACCAACATTCTTAAAGAAGTTATAAAGAATATCTATAATGTAGGGCCGTACATTCATACCATGCCCCTGGTTAATCTTATATATGGTTGCATTACTAACACCTGTAAGCCGACATACCCCACGAATATTAAATTTTTTGCTTTCTATCTGCTGCACTATGTAATCAATCTTATCTTTCATATAAATCTCCTTTTGTTGATGTTTGAAGTATAAGCGAATACAATGTAAAGGTGCAAGCAAAAAAGAATTAAAAAATATATTAAAAATATTTTGCACAAAGTATTGCATTTCGTTTTTGGCTTCTGTATAGTCGTAACTGTAGTAACTAATTAACTTTGATTGGAGAGTCAAAATGATCAACAACCTAAACGCAGTATTAAATCTAATTAACGGCATGACTCACGATGAGTTGGCTTCCTGCCTCCGTATGGATGAAGTTGAAGAAGTAAAAGACCTTAAACCATTTGTATCAATTAGTCGTGATTACAATCAAGAATCATTAAAATCTGAATACGATGCACAAATTAAACTTGAATCAATGATGGGAGATATTTAAATGATTGATAATCTTATTATTTTGACTTTAGGTGGCATTATTGTTTGTGCTATTTTTATTGTTGGTGAATTATTAGCTAAATATTTTGATTGGAAATAACATGACATACGACATTTATATGGTAGACGAGGCTCGCCAAAATCAAATTGAAGATTTGGCCGATGAAGGTGATTGTGTTTGGGATCTATTGGAAATGGAATATGTAGATGCAGCTCAAGCTAGAGCAACATTACGAGCAATGTTTAAATCATATTGCACACGGATGCACGGCACAAAATCTAATATATGCAATCAAGCTGACCATGACTTAATGATATTTACCAAATCATTAATGCAATCTATGTATGAAGCAGCTGGTGATATTGTTGATAAGAGGAACGAATAATGTCCCAGGCAATGTTTCAAGCGCAAGTAATGGATCAGCAAAAAATGGAAGATTTAAAAGAATTGGATTACGATGCAATGTTTGACAAATATGAGAATCGCTTTATAGATTGGATTTATGATAATTATCCAATTGGTAATGGAGATATGTTGATTCATCAAATGGAAGATTCAAGCAACTTTGAAGATTTTGTGATGGATTGTTTAAGTGAGCAAGAATTAATTTATTTATAGGAGAGTGAGATGGCTAAAGAAGGATTTGTAAATATTCACGGCAAAGAATACAAAACAGTTGCCAAACGTGTGCAAGAGTTTAGGGAGTCAGTCATTTACAAAGAATGGTCAATTATGACTGAAATAGTAAAGATTGATGATGATCAATGCGTAATGAAGGCCATTATCATCAGCCCAGAAAACAAAGTGATTGCTACTGGTCACGGATGTGAGTTTAAAACATCTAGTCAAATTAATAAGACTAGCTATGTAGAAAACTGCGAAACATCAGCTATTGGTCGTGCGCTTGCTTGTTTAGGATTAGGCGGGACAGAATTTGCATCTGCTAATGAAGTTCAAAATGCAATTCATCAACAAAACACACCAACACCAAACCCAAACCCAAAACCATGTGTTATTAAAGCAACCGATGGAGCTGGTGAAACATTATCAGAAGATGATAAACAATTTATTCGTGATTTAGCCATAGAAGTTATTGCTGTTCACGCAGATAATGATGTTGCAGAAGCCCACAGAATTTACACAAGCCTTAACAATGAAGAACGAGTATTCATGTGGACATTGCTAGACAGCAAGGTTCGTAGATCAATTAAAGATTACGCAGGAGCAAAATAATGAACGTATTTAACGCAGTTGGCCGTGTAGGTAAAGATGCAGAAGTAAGGTTTACGCCAGCAGGAGATGCTATTGCTGGTTGGTCATTAGCTGTTACACATGGCTATGGTAAAAATGAGGGAACTACCTGGTTAAATTGTAGTTTGTTTGGTAAACGTGGTGAAGCACTTGCACAATACATCACCAAAGGCTCACAAGTAGCGATTACAGGCGAGATATTGTTAAATACATACAAAGGTAAGGATGGTACAGAAAAATCAAGCCTAGAGTGTCGTGTAAACAATGTAACGCTATTGGGTGCTAAAACTGAACCTAAACCAACATTAAGATTGGTAGAGAACGACACAGATTTATCCGATGTAGAAAACGACATTCCATTTTAAGGTTTATGGGGGAAAGTGCATCTGTTATTTTTGAGAAATCAAAAGACAATATATTGTGATTATTATATTAACCGCACAAGTACCCCACCATTATTGGAGAATTTAATGGTTGATTTATACGAAACTTATGTAAGAACAGATTTATTACGAGAACAAGTTATTAACTTAATTAAATCTCAAGAAATGAGTGTGCCTGGTGCGTGTCATGTTTTGGGATGGGATCCAGTTAAAATGGCATGGATATTTAATCGTTTAATAGGATCTGGTCATTTAGTTAAGATTCATCAAAAACGTATGTGTCCAATTAAGAAAAAGAAATACTTTATTGTAAAAGCCACAGGATTATCTTTTAAACCAAAGTCTGTAGATGATGTGTTTAATTATTTGTCAGTAAAAAGTAAAAGGTCTAAAAGAAAAAATAAAGATGAAACATCAGAATCAGAAATCATTAACCATCCTAATGGCCGTGTGATTAAAATGCTAGATAGAAAAGCATCAGAGTTTGCTTATCAGTCAAAGAAACAAAAAACTGTATTTGGTATTGGATCATCTTTTTTACTTATGGAGAATTACGCATGAAAATAGAATTTAGTGCAGATGACAATGATGCATTGTACGAGGTTATGGATGCAGTATTTGTTGCACAATTAAAGAATCAATTAAAAAACTGTCGTGAAGATTTAGCAGCTTCAATTCTTGATGAAGATAAAGATACGAATCAAGGTGTCATCAATGCTTGCTTATGTTTGCTTGCTTATTGCACAACACAAAGTGAGTTTAATGATTTAATTGATGATATAAATCTTATCCCTTTAGGAGATTAAAATGAAATTAGAATTGTTTTGGTTGTTCTATTGGTTAGCAGTTATTGGTTTCTTTATATTGATCTGGGCGATTGTGAATAGAAAATGATTGATGAAGAAAAACCTTATGCCTATGCTTATGTGAGAGAAGATGGGGTTGGTCAGCTCTGTTGGACTAAAAGGGATACCAGCCTATTTAAAGATGTGCTGGAGGGATGGAAAGAAATTCCACTCTACACAAAGGAAAAAAATCATGACTAAAGACGAAGCATATGTTACAAGCACATCAACATCACATAGGAAATGCCAGCATAAAAATGGTTGGTATGCAAATGTAAAGTTTTGGATTTTTACTAAACGCATCTACCTTTGTTCAAATTGTGGGGAAATTATTTATGTCAAATAAAGACGAAGCATTATTGATGGCGATTGTTGCTATGAAATCAGCATTAAGTAATCAGGGAACAATGCTATTAAGCGACCCACCACAAAGCGCATGGAAGTTTTACGGATGTGAAAATAAACTTAAAGAAGCATTTGAAGCTTGTAAAGAAGCATTAGAACAAAGAGATTTATATTCAGAAATAAAAGAAGGTTTTGATGCTTTGAAACAGCCAGCACAGGAACCTGAATGTAGTAATCATCCCGATGCACCACACGGATTTTGTAGAAATGCAAGCCATAGTGCAGATAGATATGTTTGTGAGTGTGAAGGATGGGAAGCAGAACAACCAGCACAAGAACCTGTATCAGACCATGAACAATTTATGAATGAAGCAAGAAAAGCATTTGGAATTGCACCATCATGGCAAGGATTAAGTAATGATGAAATTATAAATATAATTGATATTGTTGAAAATAAGCATTCTAAATCTGCTGTTAGGGATATTATGTTTTCTCGTGCTATTGAACAAGAGTTAAAGGAAAAGAATAAAGTTACCGAGCAGTAACATTGTTAGGAATTAAACGCAAAAAAGTGATATATGTTACCGAACGGTAATTGTTACCTAGCAGTCACTTTTATGTACGATAATGGATGATATGAGGCTTATAGCTAACATTATGTCCACTATAAAGGAAAAGAATGCTAAAGGAGAAAAACATGGGTGTGTTTAAAGTAAATGAGTTTGATTTTGAAGTCATTAGGGTAGAGGAATATGAAGATGGTTCGGCCGATTTGGAAATACACATGAATGAGGAGTCTAAACGATTTTTAATTAACTATGCGTTTTTAGACATTATTAAGAAGGCAGCAGGTCAGTTTGAGGAGCATTTTGATGATAACATTGAAGCCATACAAGTTCCCGACAGGCCGATTGAATTTAACTGGTCGCATGAGAAGGGTGCGGAGGTCAAGCAGGATGTCAACTAGGGCAATTCAAAACTGGATGAAACGCAGAAATAAGTGGAAATGTTAAAATTATCCATTGATAAAAATATTATAGATCACGCAGTCTGGCTAGTAGATCATGTTAATTATGGCCAACGTGGTGACGCTGATGGAGATAAGAAACAACAAGTGCGTGGAATGATTGGTCAATGTATGGTGATGGATATTTTAGGATATGATTTACCACAAATCACACATGAGCATGATGGCGGTATTGACATTAATTACAATGGCCTGACTATAGATGTCAAAACGATGGGAAGAAATTGTGATCCACGCCCAGAGTATGTAAACAATCTTATTGGCCTTCAATCACACTTTGATGTAGATGCTTATATATTTTGCAGCATTAATCGCAAAGACATCACGCTGACGATATGTGGTTGGATTGCTAAAAATGAGTTTTTAAAGTTGGCAGAATTTACGCCCAAAGATGGATATAGAACTAGGTCAGATGGAACTAGGTTTCAAACTAAAGCTAATTTGTATGAACTACAAAACAATATGCTAAACAATGTAAACTCTATTGATGAATTAAAAATAGGATTAAACAATGAAGCTAAAAACTAAACTTGCGCTTATTTTTATTACTATTCCATTGTGGATGCCAATTGCCTTAATGATTCTTTTTGCAATAGACTTTTGGGATGCCGTGATTGATTAGCATTTATTACAAGCTAATTTTTTTGTGTCTAACAATTAACGATTTATTACATACAAACTAATAGTTTGCTACAATTGTAGATAGCGGAACGGCAACTTCATTAAAAGAGCCATCTTTAACATCGTTTAATACATACAGCCCTCTAAAATGATTATTGCCTTGCGCCCCCAAATACGCTTCATCGTGTTCGTAACAACTGCCACAAATTATTGCACATAACGGCTTTCCTGATGCCGTTTTACCATAGGCCACTTGTCTGCCTTGTTGATGACCCGCAAAAGCACTCATATGTAATTTGTTAAGCATTTGTTGAGCTGTACCGATTGGTCGGCCCATTGGCCCAGATGTGAAGTAATGAGAAAATGCCACGCCTTCTATAGTGACAACATCTAAAAACGGATAAACTTCCCAGTCTTGATAAGGAAGATCATCAATAGAAATAAGGCCATCTAGTTTTCTATCGTTGTTAATTGCTGTCAGTATTCTTTGCTCATGGTTGCCTAAAGTAAGCACCATACGTGGTTTATATTGCTTGTCTTTATTTTTCTTGGCCTTTGCATTAAATTCATACAAAGGTGTCAGCAACGCATCCATAGCTTCTCTGGCAGCCCAAATATCTTTTTGATAACTCCTACCTTCAAAAGATTTTTTACCAACGTCATATGAGCTTAAACTTTCCATATCAGCCCAGTCCCCAATGCACACCACGGCATCTGCTTTCTCTTTAAGAATAAAGTTGCCGATAGAAGTAAGAAACGAAAAATCTACACCATCTTTAGCCTGGACATCTGGTAACACTATGATCTTCATCGGGTAAAGCCCTATTGAACAGTTACTTTCGCATATTAGGCAAGGGATGTGCGTTTTGTAAAGAAGTTTTTTCGTGCTTTTTTAGCTCTTTCTCTAAAGCCATCACGTGTTCACGTTCTTTCTTCCATTCACGCACCATTTCGTAGTCTTGCTTTTCATCACGAATTGATGGTTTTTCTGCTTTGATTTTAAAATTTGTGGCCATGATATTTTCCTTGTTAAGCTAACGTACCGCCAGCGTTTAAATAAACTTCTCTTAAATCATCCAACTTGTTTGTATGTTGACCATATTTAGAGCCTGGAAGCGATGCCCAGATAGAACAACATTTATCTACAGCAGAATCAAAGTTACCAACATTAATGTCTGGCAATGCGCCCTTCTCTTTAATCTGTTGCAATGCAATTCTTTCTTGAGAATCTGGACTAAAGTCTGGTAAATTCAAACTTTTTTTGTAAGCATCAAAGTATCGGGCCAACAATTGAAACTTACCTGCTGCGGTAGAAGCTAATGTAGGGGTTAAATGAACAAGTTTTCTAGGATGGTCAGCATAACTATCAAACAAGATTGGTTTGTGCGCTGTAGACCCCACTATCACGTTAAATCCACCATCAGAAACGTCAATTAACGCATGGCCTAACTCTGATACTGCGATCATCTGTAAAAAAGCTGCTTGGTTATTGTTCAGTATCATAAATCTTTACTTGTTCTTTGGCCCAGTCTTGGGCGTTGTCTAATTGAATCGTGGTGGCCAAACATTGATCTGCTAACGAATCGTAGTCGGCACGAGATATTGTGTTGGCGGTTTTTTCGTCAGACTGTCTGGTAGGATCGGAAACGATGGACATTTTGCCACTACTGGTTTTTGTGGTTGCGTTGAGCAACTCGGTAGCATAATGAACGCCAGGCACAAAATGAGTGGTATAATAATCTTTTGCTGAATCAATAATGTGAATGAATTGTTCATTAGCTAGTCCTGTTTGTTTGTTTGATTGAGTGACAATCGTTGCCGTTTTATTATCAGCAATTGCAACTGCTTGAGCATCTACTATCTTTTGTTGATCCCATTTAGCTTGAATACTTGCTTTGCCCTCTGTATAACCTTTGTGATAGATTAAACCGATAGACAATAATAAAGACAGTCCAACAACTATTTGTTTCCAATACATTGCGAATATCATTTAGGCGTGTCTTTTTTCATCATGGCAGCACCACCGCCACCAGCTAACAAGGCCCCAAATCCCACGCCAAAAGATTGAGGGTCAAAAGCGTGATTATTAAAAACGTGTATGAAAGAAAGCCATAGAAACGTAACAGCTCCCATACCAATAAGCACTTTGACCAAACACCATGTTTCATTATTAGGCTCTGTAAAAAGGTTTTTAAAAAATGTCATTATTTATCCGCTTTGTCGTTTAGTTTATCAAACAACTTATTAAGCATATCTTTAATATCACGAATGTCATCCCGATAATCGTCTTTAACTACATATTGTCTTGGTAAGTCTTCACGCAGTTTAGACAAGTCAGATTTTAATTCTTTGACTGCTGCCCATAGTTCTCTTGCAAACCATCCTACAACAGTTAGGCAAGAGCCAAAGAATAAATTAAGAAGTGATTGGTTGTCCATGATTAAGTCTTCATAATGTAACAAAGTGCATAGTAAGGTGGTAAGTTAGCGTTAGTACCACTAACAGAACCTGATGGAGCTGCTGTTGTTGTTGCTGTTGATGTTGATGTGGCAACTGAAATTCCAGTAAATGCTGTATCAACTGTAGTGACACCAGATAGACTTGCACCATACAAACCATTTTTAAATGTAGAACCTGTGCTGTTATTTACGCCAGTATTATGAGTATGTCCAGGATCGGTTACTACTGAAGTAGATGTTGAAGTAGAAGTTGCGCTATGCGTATGCGTTACAACAACAGCATTTGCACTACCACCTGTTTGTGCTACGGAATAAGCATTACCTGCACCTATAACAAAACGATCACGCAAATCTGGTGTACCATTTGAACCATCACACAATACCCATCCACCAGCAATTGAACTAATTTGACCAATTGAACCTGACCAAATTAAAATCATTCCACTTGAAAATGGTGATGTAGCAGC
>JGI24890J29729_1000697_pt1 | contig 19242 bp, 35 predicted proteins | sample FreactcultureFD7_FD_29729 | JGI IMG/M metagenome (IMG submission 29729)
TGCTCCTAGTTAAGTCTTAATATAGCGGTTGTTGATGTTGGTGTAGGGAACGTAACCGTGAACGTACCCGCCTGTGTATTTGTTTTATCCGACCCAAAATCCAATACAGCAACAGCAGCTCCAGTAGTAGCATTATATATCAGTGCTGCCCTAGCAGTAAAGGAAGCTGGGTTCCAAGTTACATTAGCAAAGTTAATAAACGCAGTGTCGTTTGAAGCATCGTAGGTAGGTACTTGGGACACAGTTAAGACTTTACCACCTGCAGCATACCCAGCCCCGGTAATTTCCCCAGAAGTAGTATATGCAACAGTATCTGGGGTCAGATTAGCCAGGGACGTATACAGGGCAATCTTATAGACGTAGCTAGTACCAGCGGCAAAGTTCTCTAGCCCGCTAAGTACGTTCTTTTTAAAGATATTGCATTGGCCTTGTGAAATCATAGCTGATTATAAGGCAGACTTGTCTGCCCCCTGCGGTATGCGTCGTTACGCTCCAAACCATCGCCGAGGCGTTTAAGTTGTCCAAGAGCTTCTTGGTACATTTTTTCGTAATATGTAACCATATCTTGCTCGCCCTTCATAAAAAGGACTGCTTCCCGCATAGCGCCATAAAGCAATACTGGGTCATAGTTATCACCAAGCCAGCTTGTACCATCAGGGTTATCAATAGCTCCAACGGTATAAACAAAGCCAGAACCTGTACCACCAATATAGCTAGAGTTAATAGTTAGTTGATTGCCGACGATATAAAAATTTCCGCCATTCTGAATAGTCACAGAAGTAACAACACCGCCAGAAACAACTACGTTAGCTGTAGCCCCAGCACCATTGCCTGTAACGCCTGATACGTAACTAAGTGGCACGTTAGCATAAGAGCCGTTAGTGTACAAAGACCCGCCTGTAAATGTGCCAGTACCAGATAAAGCACCCTGAACAATAGAAACAGGGTAGTAAAAATAATGTAGCTCTACGTTATAACTTGCATCTGGAGTAGGGGCCATCATAAAAGACAGCTCATTAGCGCTACTGTATTGAGAACCAAATAAAGCGTAGTATTTTGGTGTACCTTGCGGTGTACCCTGATAAGCTGGACTTGTATAGACTACTGTAGGGTATGCTTCACGAAGGAAGTTAACGTCTTTGTTTAGCAAGAAGTTGTAATTATTGTTTGCATCAATAACAGCTAAAGAATAAGTAGATAAATAGTCACTTGGCGCTGATAAATACTGGTTTCCGGATGTGAGTGTTCCTGTCACGTTTTTACGCAATGAAGGAATTTGCACGCTGTTATAAACCCTATCTTCTGCTTCTCTTACAAAGCGCGGGATATTATTTATGAACAGCGGCTCACTATTTTCACTGTAGTCAATAATTGCTTGGTATAATTCGGTATAGCGCATTAGGTATAAACCTTATTAGGCCATTGGCCCGCGAGCAGTGCGGCCTTTAGTTGCTGCGCCGTTACCACGAGTTTCAACACCAGCGGTTTTAGTAGGCTTATAGTTACCTTTACTTACTGTGCCTACAGAAATGGCAATGCCTTTTAAATATTCAGCGCCAGATTCATCGGACATAGCCGGTAACTCGTTACCAACAGCTTTACCGCTCATTGTATGTGGCTTTGCGTATGTAGATGCAGGTTTGTTATTGATAGCCATGATTATTTTCCGTTCGCTTTTGCTTTAGCCATATTACGGCCCATAGACATCATGTCTTCGTTGGTTTTACCACCGGTAATGCCTTTAGCAGGTTTTTTACCAACCATAATGCTGACGTCAGAACCTGAGTCACCTAAATTTTTACCTTTTGTATGGCCTTTTTTAGCAACGCCATTTGCTCCGCTTTTAAATGTCATGTCCTACTCCTAATTAATTGTTACTGTTCCTACTGCTGTCTGCCCAACCAGATAGTTAGGTGTTTCGTTATAGTCGTACCCTTGGCCTACAGGGCTCCAACCCCACTGCGTATCACGGCTACCACCGCTGGGATACCCATTAGCATCCAAACCAGACGCTAAATAGCTGTTGTCCCTTCTAGGCTCCCTGACTGCTTGCGGATCATTTATGGGGTAGAGACCTAATTGTAACTGAGGCTGATCTGGATCCCAACAGGTTTTACAAACTTTTAACTGATATGGTTTGGTTTTAATAATCTCCGTGCGCAGCTCAGTCAGCTTATATCTAAAATCGCAGCGGTCGCACTGGGCAATCGCATACTTACCAGAAGCAAATTTATTAGGCATTAGCCACCCCCAATAAACATCCTGCGTGGTACAAAACGTATTGGTGCTTTCTCTCTATCTTCATCGGCAGCCAACTGGAACTGCTGCTCATAGTCAGCTTTAAGCATTGCACTTCGGCCCGGGTCTACACCTTCTAACTTAATGGATAAGTAATACGCCAATCCAGCAACCATACAAGGAATAAACCTAAATGGGATGTCTTGAGTATTGATACCGTTGCCAGCGTCTTGAATACGGCGTAAACGCCAATAAACAAACGTGTACTGCTGTGAACCATCTGGGGTAGGCCAGACTGTAATCTTTGGGGCGTCAATGCCTGTAACAGGGTCTGTACCATTAGGGCCGGGTAGTGGGTACTGCGCACCGGACATACGTTGAATCCAAACCTGAATAGGACGACCTTGGCTTAACTTATTTGGGATTGTGGCATATGTTGAAACACTGATACGGCTGATAGTAATGTCGGTTTGTGTTGCTTGATTGCCGTTATTTGTACGAATCTGGTGTTCTAAAAGGTCAATGGTATCAACTGGAAGGTCATATGTGTTAATGCCCTGTGTAAGCGCAATCTGTCCCTGCTCAATCGTCCACATATTAATGCCACGATTAGCCCACTCAATAGTCAACAAATTCAATGACCGACGTGCCGTACGCAAGTCGTAACCAGACCTCAGCTCTTTGCCGCAGCGCTCAAACGCCTCTTCGACAATGTCTGATAGTTCTAGATTAAACGCTGATGCGCCAGAAGTGGTCATTATTTTTTAAACCCTTTTAAGGTTTCCGCCAAGACAGCCCGCTTACCCACCTTACCGGGTTTATTTGCAGCTGCAGCTAGTTTGCTTGACGGAATCTTTTCACCTTGTGGTACGCCGAGAGCTTTATGTAGAGCTCCAGGTTTTTTGATAGCACCCGCGATCCAACCACCTTTTTTCAGGGTGGTAGTAGCCTTTGGTTCTTTGGCCGGGTTAATATCACCCATGCCGCGGGAAGCTCTCATTACTTCTTGCCCTTAGCCATACCGCCGCCGCACATTTTCTCTACGTGGTCGTCGTGCATTGTGTGTCCCGCGCTATGAACACCAAAAACTTCTGCATGTGGTTTGTGGCCAGCAGCGTTTGTTTTCAATGCTTTAGCCATTGTCTCGTGTTTAATATTTTCTACACCAGCTTCTAGTGCTGGTTGACTTTGAAATTTTTTCATACCATTCTTCCTTTAGTTTTACCTTTAGTCGCAATACCACAACCGCGAACTTTACCACCAGCTTTAAGCGTGATTTTAGTACCTTTACCACCTTTGTGTTCTTGAGCATCGTGCTCTTTGAACGCTTTTTTAATCATAGCGACATCTTGTTTCTTGTCCATCGCCATTTCTTTTTTGGTTTCTGCTTTTGATTCCATATCTTTAGCCATACCGCCTCCTTTGAGTCCTGCGTATTTATTAAGGTTAATATTAGGTACTTCTTTTTTATACCCAAATACAGAGCCTTCTCTAGTCTGTTGTTTGTTGGCCTGCTTGTTTCCACCTTGAGTGTACTTAACGTCACCACCAACACCAAACTTTTTGCCTTTATCTGCGGCGGCAAAGTCTTGCCCCACAGACTGTTTAATTCCTACCTTCTTAGCAAACGCCGGTGAATGCGCAACAGCTGCCATAAAGTTATGTTGTTTCTTAGATGTGCTAGGCATTACTTAACAATCTTTTCAAAAAACCAACCCAAAGCACCGCCAATAACTGCAAAGGCGCCACCAATCATAATAAACACTTTCCAACCGCCATGAGCTTCATCAAGAGTCTTGCGTATAGCGAGAATGGCCTCTTTAATTTCTTTCATCTCCTCTACCATTTTATCCATATCTGCCTGTAAATGTTGGATGTCATTAGCGTGGGTAGCTAATTCTCTGGCTGTTGTAATTGGGTCTATTTCAATCATTTTGAACCGCACTTCCAGCGTTTTAAGGAAGCTGCCTTACGAGTTGGCTTACCGTTTTCATCTTTCATTGGACCGGGCATACCAGACATACGAGCACAGAACGACTTTTTACGAGGTCCACCTTCAGGTTGTGGAGCCTTTAGATTAGAGCCTGTAGCAGCATTATATTTCTGGCGACCTTTGGCTGTGAGACCAGCGCCCTTAGATACAGGCAACTTCTCGCCACGACCAACCGCAAGAGAGACTCCTTTTTTCTTAGCCATAGCAAACTGTTACAGATGAAATGTTAGTGCCAGTTACATAAATACCATTTTGGCATAGCAAGCCTTCGCCCGGAACTAAAACTTGAAAAGGCTGTACACCAGTAGAAGTTTTTTGTTGCCAGACTATAGGGCCAGAAGTATCTGTACCATCATAAATAATAATGCTTCCTGCAGTACCATTACCGATCAAAACTATTTGTTTTAAACGAACGCGTCCAGTAAATAACTGGGCTGGTAACGTACCTGCATAAGCCGATTTTACGTCAAACTGCATTGTCATAATTAATCTCCTAAGTTGAAAGAAAGGTAGGGGTTTACCCTACCTAACCAGATTAATTTTGGAATGTAGTTGGACGTTGATTACCGTTTGTATCACGAACTGCGTAAGTAACGATAATAGTAGCTGCGCCAGTAGTCAAAGATGTACCAGCCAATGTGTAGGTGATGAAAGTATCAGTAGCACCAACGTTTAACCAACCAGCTGGAGTAGTAGCATTTGCACCCAAAGCAACAGAGCCAACACTAGTAATAGTACCTGTAGTGGTGAAATCAGTACCACCAATGCTTAATTTAGCAGTTGTAGCGGCGCTAAATACAGTTGTGGTAACAACTTTAACGTCAATGATTTGTGCGCCAGCAGGAACAGCAATCAAATTGCCAGTCAAAGTACCATAAACAACTGGTGCGGATTGAGAAACGACTGTGCAGCCTGTATTAGCTGTAGTAGCGGCAGTTGTGCCTGTTGTGTAGCGATTTGTGCCCAATAACCAAGGGCCTAAGTGAGTAGCGAAACCCATAATTTCTTCCTTTTGCAAAAGTCCCTACACCATTCTTGCAATATCCGCTGGGGCGGTTGGTATAGGTATATCACCCAGTTAGTGCTAGTTTACTCTTTTTTAGTTTTTGTGCAACAATATTTAAGTAAAATATGTAAAAAGGAAAAATATGAGTTCATGGCTTATCATAGTTACTGGATTAATTTACGGGTATATATCGGTAGAACAAGGCGCTAAAGGTAATTGGGCAATGTCTATGGTGTATGCGGGTTATGCTTTTTCTAACGTAGGTCTTTACATATTGGCGACAAAATGACGACTATTGTGGGCGATTGGAATAAAAAAATATTGGTGTCTGATAGCCAGTTTTCAGACGAAGACACAGGGATTAAATACTTTGATGAAAAGATTGTTCCGATAGATGGTGGGTGGTTAGGTGTGGCGGGGAACTGGTGCGATTGCGACAAAGTTGTTGAGTACATAAACAAAAAAAGTAAAACAAAACCTAAGCTAAAAGCCGATAGTTCTTTTATTAAACTAACCAAAGACGGCCTTTTTTATTGTGGGGATGACCTCGAGTGGGAGAAAGCTAAAACTTTTATGTCTATTGGTTCTGGTGCCATGGCCGCGGAGGTGTGTATGCGTATGGGGCTTAGCGCCGAAGAAGCCGTTAAATGGGCCTGCAATGTAGATTTAAAAAGCCATGAGCCAATTAAAACTTATTCTTTAGACATTAAAAATGCCATATAAAAACCCAGAAAAACAAAAAGCATATTACAGAGAACGCAGCCGTGCGTACTACGAAAGAAACACAGAAAAAGTACGGGCAGCAATAAAGAAAACAAACAAAGCAAATAAAGAAAAGTGGCAAGAGTTTAAAGCCACTCTAAAGTGCGCGGTATGTGGGGAAAACCATCCGGCCGTTCTAGACTTTCACCATATAAATCCAGCTGATAAAGAATATTCAGTAAGCCGCCTAGTGAGCGATAGAAGCTATATAAAAGCTATGGAAGAAATCCAAAAGTGTATTGTGCTGTGCGCTAACCACCACAGAATACATCATTGGAATGAAACAAAAAACCCCGCCTTGTGAGCGGGGTTTTTATAGGGTTTTACCAGATTAGGTAGAACCGCTTGAGCCCCATGCTCCGAGTGGGTCAGACCAACCGAAGCTATAACGCTCGCGTGACTTGTAACGTACGTTACCGGTATCAAAGTCGCCGTCCATGCTGTTTTGCAGCGGAGTACGTTCGAACATTTTTAAACCGTTAGGTACATCAGTCAACAAGAACCAACCGTTTGTATCAGTCAAGAAGTGGTTAACTGTGTAACCTTCTGGAATGGTACCGTTGTTCTTGATAGCGTTGATGTCGTTATCAGTTGTACCAACACGGAGGTTAGTCTCGAGCAAACGAGTTGCAACGAACATCAAGTTTGGAGGAATAACCAACTTGCGTGGCTTAGCAGCGATCAAAAGGCCGCGCTCATCTGTCCAAGCAGCGATTTGAATTGTTGCAGCTTCTAAAGCTGTTTCGTTCAAGTCTACTGGTGTTGGAGGAACGTTGCTGTTTGTACCGCCGTTTACCAATGGGTGTGCTGCAGAGAACAAAGCAACGCCGTCGCCACCTTTGTAGCTAGATGAGAAACCATTGTTCAATACAGATGCACCTTTAACTTGCTTAGTATAAGCCATAGCACGAGCCAATGCTTTAGTGTAACGAGCAGACAAGCTGTCGTACAAGTTATCTTCAATCGCTTCTTCAGTGATTGAGAAACCTAAAGCAATAGTTTCGTGTGAGTAGCGAGCTGTAAAAGCTTCTTGTGCATTATCGTAAGAAATTGCACCGCCTTCGTTCTTAACCGGAGCGGCTGAGAAACCAGACAGTTTTGTTTCTTCTTCGAATGAACGCTCAGAAGATTCGATTTCGTAAAGCTCTTTGTGCTCTTCGCCATAGCGCTTGTACTCTAAACCAAACAATGCGTTTAGACCCGGGAGTAACTCTTTTAGGAGTTGTGAACGTGAAATAGCCATGTTATAGCTCCTTTATTAGTTAGCTGTACCAGCAGATTGGTAGTACTGATGCACGCCAAAGTTCAACTTGACGATAACATCGGTATACGCATCACCGGGGTTAGATGGGAAGTTGCCGCCGAATGTAGAGCTGGAGTTAACCAAGTCAACAATCTTAACAGCAAGAGCGCTTGTGTTTGCAGCTGTAGAGGCCATAGCAACAACAGAGTTACCTGAAGTGCTGTTACCAGTTGTAGAGCCTGTACCAGCAGTAAAGTTAGCCAAAGCAGCTGTTTTACCGATGGAGTCATAGCCAATAGAACCCAAAGATTGAACTTGAAAAAGTTGATCTGGGTCTTCTACTACACGAATGAAAATGTTGGTGTAACCGGCAGTCACAGCGTTTGCAGGTAAATACTCTGCATACAAAGGATAGCCAAGTTGCTGACCAGATAACTGGTAGCGAACGCCAACGCAAACACCTGCAATACCTGCTGAGCTAGTTGTAGGAGTAGCTGTAACAACTGTTGGTTGTCCTGCTACTGCTGCACCTAACTGCACCAAGTCGCCAGTATAAATTGGCGCGGTGTTGTTTGTGGTCAACAAATACTCACGGATTGTTCCGCCTGTAAATGATTGACCGCCGATCAAATTGATCGGTTTAAGCCCGTACGGGGCCGATACTGTGCTCATAAAAAGCTCCTATTATTTTGAACCGTTTCCAAACCCGCTACCACGGCTAACAGTGCTTTTACGCTCTGAGAACAATGGCATACGGGCATCGTTATTCCGCATGAAATGGTTATCCACCGAATCCATTTGGTTTTGAGATTGCTGCTCGTAATACTCTTTTCGTGCTTCCATTTTTTCGGTAAGAATTTTGCAAAGCATTAAACCACCGATTTCAATGTTGCCGTCTTTATTGCCCTGAATCATCATCTCTGGGTGATCTTCCGCCTTTACAGGTTCCCAACCATCACGAAACTTCTGTGATACGTTAGTCGGATTATCTTGACCATTAATTGCAGTTGCGACCCATCTAAAGCTATAGCCGGGTTCTGGTGCAGGTTCAGGTAATGTAGCGGCTGGTTGATAGATAGCACGAGCTGGATTTTTTTCGCGTGTTTCCAAGTCACGAGGTGTACGACTATTAGCCATTGCGGGCCTCCTGTTTTAAAAATTCCTTAGCATATAAATCACGGGGTATTCCAAGTTTGTCAGCCAAAGCTGCTTGGGACTTCGTGAGCGTAACTGACTTCTTCGCTCCCGTAGAACGAGACGCTGAAGCGACTACTGTTGCTGGCTTTTTAGCAGGTTCCGTTTTTTGGCTTGCGGTATCCTCGAATACTTCAGGAAACACCGTCTTTAAGCGAGAGTCGATTCTCTCGAAATATTCTTCACTGCGCGGGTCAACACCCGTAGAGACAAGTTTTTGGTGCAGTCCAAGCGCGAAGGCTGTCAACTCTTCATATCCCGGTTGTCCAAACCACTGGTTTTTTGCTTGCCAGCGCAAGGTTTTTTCGTCTGGTTTTGGGACAGCTTGTGCCGTTGGTTGTATTGTTACATCCTTTTCCTCTGTTTGTAAAGGGGTAGGCTTAAAATTTTTCACTGCCTCTAAACGCATCTTAGCTTCGGTGAGTGCTTCTTGTGCCTCCAACTTTGCATCAGCATCATAGGATTCTTCCGCTTCTTTGTAACGGCGACGTGCCATTTCCATATCAGCTTCTGCTTTTGCTTTTAATACTTCAGCGTGGTTTGACTCGCCTGTATTTACTCGCTCTTTAAGTTTGCGGTTTTCTTCAAGAATTTGTTTTGTTAGACGCTCAAGCTCTTGCTTCTCACGCAATGCAGTTTCTTTTGCACGGCGCTCGTCGTGACGGGCATGGGTTAACTCTTTAATTCTTGATTGAACACCTTTAGTGTAGCCTTCAATCTCTTCTTCCGAAGGGTCTGGGACTTCACGATCTAGGGGTTGTGCACGGCGGTCACGCTCGGGAGTATCGTCTTCAATAATAATCTCGGCATCATCGCCTTCTGTTGTTACAACTAGTTCTTCCTTAAACTCTGCGTCGCCGCTTTCGTCAGGAAATTGGAATTGCTCAGCCATGGTAGCTCCTTAATTAAACGCGTGAAATGCCACGGGGGTCAAGAACTGTGCCATCAACTTGGTCGTCGTTGATGATGCGGAACTCTTTTCCGTGAATCTTAATCCGAGTGCCGGTATACGGGCGGGTAAGAACAAAATCTCCTTCTTGGCACCAAGGCCCGTCTGGAAAACGCTCTTTGTCTTTATACGCTGAAACACCAAGCTTCATAACAAACAAGACCGGAGAAGTTAATTCCTCGACCGTTTTTGTTTCGTCGGCTTTGATAATGCCGCTCTCGTACTTATCTGTTGCGTCAATTAAAGCGCACAAAATTTTATGTCCTGATGGACTCGGGAGCTGCGTTGCTTTTTCACCGTCATCCATGGCTGCCAACTCTTCTTCAGTTGGTGCTTCGGCTTTGGTGGGCATTGTAATACCCGGCGGAAGGATTAAACCCTCTGGCGGTAGTGCGATGGTATCACTCATCGTTGTCGTCTTTCTGTAGATACTCAGCGAGGTCAAGTAAGTGGCGCTCTGCGAAAGCTAGACCTCGAATCACTCCGCAAAGCTCTTTGTACTGCTCAAAGGTGGTGCACTGACCATTTGCCAAATCGTCAGTGTAGTTATTCATATCTGTGCGGAACTTGTCACGCAGTGCGGCTATGAAATCAGCCGTTAGGTTGTCAATCACTTGGATTATTCTCCTTTAGTTTGTTTACGTTTCATTGCAATCTCTGCACCTATCGCTAGGCCATCTTGTTTAACCCGCATACCCGCTTCTTTAGATTTAGCTAAACCTTCAGAGATTTGGGCTTTCTTAACAGCAATTTCAGCACCGGCTTTCATACCGTCTTGTTTAACGCGTGCTTGTACTTCTTGCTCTCTAATTGACAGTTCTTTGGCTTTAGCTTGAGCATCAAGTTGAACTTTCTGTGCTTTAGTGGCGGCGTCTTGTTTCTTGATTTGAAGCTCTTCCATTTGCATTTGCAGTACTGGGTCTTGTGCATTTTGTTGAGCTTGATGCTGCGCAACTGCCGCTTTGCTTTGAGCCAATATTTGTGGAGCAGCTTGAGCCATGAGGCGGCTAACTTCTTTTTCCATAGCGTCTGGCATTTCATCATCTGGAGAAGGTAGCGCAATACCGAGACGCTCTTCAATTTTCTGACGATACGCATATCCAACGTGTTCAGCAATATGTGACTGTAAAGCCTGTGCAATCATATTTGCCTGTGGGTTTTGGCCAATAAGCTGTTGAATAACTGGGTCTGACATCATAGATTGATGAACAGCAATATGCGCTTCATGGTCTTGGAAAATAAAAGCTTTAAGCGGTGTACCTTTTAGCACGTTCATGTTTTCAGTTACAGGGTCTTTTGGCTTTTGGTCGGCCTCCAGAGGCACCAGTTTGTCGGCGTTTTTAATTCCCAGAACGTCAAGCATTTGCCTGTGGAGCTCGGGTAAGTTATAAATCTGGGGTGCACTCTGCGCCAATTGGATAACAGCTTGGTACTGGACCACTCTCTGAGATAGTGTGGCTGCATTAGGGTCGGATACAGGCAACACATCCACATGACTGTAATCGGATTTTTTGACGTAGATGTCGCCGCTTTCGGGCTGGTAGTTGTAGTCATCATCAGTGTAATCTCTAATAATACCAGCAAGCAGCTTGAGTTCTTGTCTTAAGGCGTAGTGTACTCGAGCTTGAACGGCAGACATCACCTTCAAGGTTCTTTCCAGAATTGCAAGCGTTGTTCCAACAGGTGCGTTAGCACTCATATCAGAGATTTGCATATCCGAAGTTGCTGCAAAGCGACGACCTTCTTCAATGATTTTATCCATCAAGCCTGCTAATACAGCAGATGGTTCTTTGTATGGAAGAGGTAGGATGTTATCGCGGATTGTGCCACTGCCAACATCTACGTCTCTAAATTCACCTGGAGCAATCGGCGTATCATCGCCTTTGATTCGTAGTCCTCTGGACTTTAAACCACCCGGTAAATTGGAAAGAGTACCCGCATCAACCAACTGTCTGAGGATAGAAGTCGCAGATTTGGCAAAACCACCAATAAGATGGAATAAGCCAAAGCCATATGCTCCATAACCGGGGATGTATTGATAATGGACAAAATGCTGGCGTTTAAGGCAGAGCGGGTCTTCCTCTTTCCAGTTTCTACGGATTGCAAGAATTTCATTGGTGCCTCTAACAAGTGTTACAACATAAGGGAGCGCAATACCTGTTGGTTCGCCGTTCTCATCTTCGTCTTCATAGCCGGGTAAATCTAAATCTACGTGTGCTTCATACAGCTCAAAGCGATCATCATACGTAGCAGTAAAACCGGTCTCTTTGTCTTTCTTTTCTTGAATCTCTGTTTGAAACTTTTCTGGTTCACCCAAGTCGGCGTCTTTGTAAAACCCTGCTTTTTGTAATTTAATCAGGTCGTTCTTAGTCTTGCGCATGCGATGTGTTACGCGATGGCAGGAGGCAATTTCACTAGCGCCGTACGGGAGAATAATATCTTCAGCAGGAATAAAAATGGAAATCTGACGTCCGATGCTTGGGTCGTAGTAGACTTTCTTAAACGCAGAGCCCGCAGATGGTAAGTTCCACAGCATACGCTCATGCTCATTACGGAACTCAGGCATTTTCTCTGTGAGCTGGTAGTTCATGTCCATCTCAACACGCTGCGCTGCTTCTACTTTGTCGCGGGTTTCTTTACCAATAATCTGTGTCTTTACTGGGCCTTTGGCTGGGAACGTCTCCATAATGGCTTCAGCTTGAAAACGCACCACGGCTTCGGTAATCATTGGGTGGAACACGCCACAAGCGCCGTCCCATGGTTCGGTTCTTTCTTCAAACTTCAAACCAAGCAGCGTAATGCCATCTTTGTACATCTTCTCCCAGTCTTTGCGGGAGTTCAAATCGTTATCAATATCGTGTGCAAGTTCTGCGGCCAATGACTCCAGCTCGCCTTCATCCATTTCTTCTGCTAAGTTGGCATTAAATTCAGGAGTGCCCCCTTCATCGTCCATTTTTTCTATATCAATCTCCAGCCCATCCAAGCCAATGTGAACCGCTTCTGGGTCTTCAACTTCAACAGTAATATCCGGCTCCATGTCGTCTGCCAGTTCTTGAATTCCCTTTGGTGCTTGGTATAAGCCTTTATCAATGCCCATCATTATTCCTTAGTAGTATGCTGCTCTTCTTCGATACTTGTACGTCAAGTCGTCATCGCGCTCGTCCGTATTTAAATTAATAAACCCACCCTGCCTATAACGCAGTAGCGCTTGTGTTGTTGTATCCACGTAGTCATCATGCTCGCCTACAGGGAATGCCGCTATTTCTTCTACAACATCTTTAGCCCAACGTCTATCAGGTATCCAAACACGGCCAGACGCAAATAAGTCCGAAACCGCATTAAGTCTAACTATTTTATCGTTGCCGCGGCTGGGTGTAAACTCTTGAATCGGAATCCCCATCCTGCGTAGTTCTTGTATTAATGGACCACCTGACGCTTTTTTCTCAATGATACACGCATCTGGCTTCCACTCTTGATAATGTTTGAGTGCCACAGCCTTTAATTCAGGGAACGCCATCCGATCTTTGAACGCATCTAGGAGAATTAAGTTAGGGCTGTTACCATCTTCTTCGTTGTACCAAACCCCCCATGTTGTGCACGCGGAGTAGTCAGATGTGGTTTTAGTTTCAAACGCCGTATCCCAAGACTGAATAATGTATTCAACCGTGGGCGGGTCTTCTGGTTCCCAAATTCTCCAGTCGCTCCGTTTTATCAAGGCGCTGGTATCGCCCGTGGGGTTCTGCATGTACTGTGCGTTCCAGTACCGTGGGTCCATCTGTAGGCGTTTGGCTTCTAGCTGCTCGAGGGGCCACTGTTCAGGCCAAAGACTTTTCCCAGATGGAAGGATGGCTGGTAGTTCTACCACTTCCCAAGGTTCTGCTTCAGGGTTTTGTATGGTGAAGTTTACCAGCCGCCCCGTCAAATCAACAAGCGACCACCTCGTCATAATGACGATAATCGCGCCCCCCGGCATTAGACGCTGCAACGGTCCAGTTTGAAACCAAGACCAAGCATTATCAAAAGTTGCTCGGCTGTTAGCCTTTATATCCTGTTCGCTATGAGGGTCGTCAATAACAAAAAGGTCAGCGCCTCGTCCGGCAAGAGCACCCCCGACACCCACAGCGTAATACTGGCCACCAGCACCAGTCGACCACTTACCAGCTGCTTTTTGGTCGTCGGCGACGACTGTGTTGGGGAAGACATCTGCGTATTCATCCGAATCAATTAAGTTCCTCACTCTCCGTCCAAAGTCCTCTGACAACCCCGCGGTATGCGTGGCCATAATGATTTTCTTGTCAGGGTATTTACCTAGGAAGTATGCCGGAAACAAATACGAACTAAACTCGGACTTGCCCATACGTGGTGCAATATTAATAATCACGCGCTTTTTCTTACCAGCAATCACATCCTCGAAGATTTTAGCTAGTTTGCGGTGGTGAGGCCCCACTTTGAAACCCGGATACACGTATTTGGCAAACTCTATGGGGCCTGTCTGTGCACCTTTAAGCTGCACGCGCCGTTCTTTTTCATTTAGTTCTTCTAAGAATGCCGCCTTTTCTTGGGTGGTCATATCTTTTAGCGCCATTCTGGCCGCCATAGCTTCGTCTGGGGTTAAAAAGTCTAGGTTCATTCGTCGCGGGTATCCGCTTTGATGGTTTTTACAATGCCTATCTCTTCAATGTCTTCTTCTTTTACCTCAGTAACTTCGATGACACCCATGTACTTCTCAAGTTTTTTCTTAATCTGTGCTTCGAGCTCTTGGTCTGTGAGTTCTGTCTTCTTAATCTCGACTCTATCTGTAAACAGGGCAACCTCGGTTACTTTTCCAAGTAACTCTAAAGCTTTTAAGCGGATGCGAGCATCTGGGTGGTCTGTTTCTTTAACAATTTTGGCCACGCTCATGGAGCGCAACTCTTGCGCCTGCTCTACAAACTTCCACTGATAGGCCGTTACCATGGACACTGCACTCTTAACTTCTTCTGGTAGTTCCAATTCTAGGAATCTATCTTTTGTATCAGGGCTTTGTGTTATTAATGCGCCAAATGCTTCGCCTACCCGTTGTTCTTGAGCTCTGTCTAACAATTCGTCATCGTCGTCGATAATTTCTTTTAGCCAATCGGCAGTATTTACTTGCGCGTCTATGGTTTCTTTTACGGAAAGGTCTTTTATAGGGACGAACAATTCCCCGTCCGGTATGGTCTCCGGAGCAAAGTCAGCTGCAGCAGCTGAAACTAAATGATCTAAGATCAAATAAAACCCTTTCTGTTGCGTGATGGGGTCACGATTGGGTTTGATTATAGCTGTTTTTGTTTTGTTTGTGTATACTTATTCCTACCGGCGGTTTTACTTCTCCTTTCGTTGTGCCGTCGGTTACGTGAGTTGTGCCCCCGGACTTAAAACGCCCGGGGGTTTTTTTTTTTATTTAGCTTTTAAAAGTTTGAGGGTATCAGCAACTACATCAACCCAAAAATTGTAAGCGCCTTTAATTGCTTTTTCGGCTTGTTGGTAGTTTCTGTCTAGCTCAAACGGTTTAAAAAAATCGTACATGTTGTTTCCTTTAGGTTAGTTGGGGTTCCCCTATGGAACCTTTTGTGTAGTTTATTACACATTTTGCTGCACCGCAACATGGGGTTTTTGGTTTTTTGTAAAGTTTGAGAAACGTTTTGGGTGGATTGTAAAGTTTGAGAAACGTTTTTGACTCATAAATGAGTCCGTAAATAGAATAAAGCCTTATTAATGAGTCATTTAACATACTTTTTTTCTGATTAACATACGGTGTGTTAATACTTTTTGCAGTTTTGTAGACATATTGGGTGGCTATTTACCATTTCGTTGACAAATAGAGCTGGTTTTGGGGCTTATTTACCATTCTGTTGACAAATAAAGCCTTATTAAAGAGTCATTTGATATATGACAGTTTCTTACAAAATGTCCCGTTCGGGAATATTTCCTTACATTTGCCTACTTTTTCTTACAAAATGCCCCGTTCGGGTAACTTTTTTATTTGCTTTGTTATTGGGTTTAAATTTACTTTGTTTTTATTAAAGTTTCATGCACCTGATGTCACACGTTTGCACGGAATTCTTTTTTGTATTCATAGGGTTACAGCGTTTTTTCTGGGAGGTGGTGTTTTATTTTTATACCTATAGGTATCAATTGGGTGCGGGGTTTTATGCCTATGGGTATGTATAAGATTTGACATTAGCTTGTCCGAAATTTGCTATTTTTTTGAGCCGTATGTTGTTGATTTAGTTACGTTTTACAAAAATTTGACATTTTTTGAGTTGCGCCAGAGAAACAATGATATATGTCGGAGGGGGCATGGTCAGCAAAACGGGGACATGGGGGTAGGGTGGGGTCAAAACAGAGCCATATTGCTACTAGCCATAGTACCCCATATGTTATAATAGAGGTATCGGTAAAGGGTTAGCCCAAGCCGATATAACCTAAACAACAAGGAGAAGTTATGAAACAAGTTACTAAATACCTATCAGCAGTAGAGCAACACATTGAAGGCTCATTCAATCTCGGTGATGCCATGCAGAAGTTCGCACCTGTATTCAATGCCATGCCCATCACGCAACAGCTAGAAGTGAGAAGCAACATAGCACGCATCATTAGCATTAAGAAGAAGGTAGCCACAATCGAGATTACCAAAGGTTCTTACGCAGGTTCGCTAGGCTTTGAGTCTGCTAAGAATGGTGCGAGTGATGAGAGTGAGCAAGCTAGGGTTATGCTTCGTTACTATATGCCAAGCCAAGTGGAGAAAACCTCCACCAAACCAAAGGCAACTAAGAAGCCTGATGCAGTAGCTAAACTCATTACACAGTTCAAGGCTCTCACAGCATCACAACGCAAGGCTTTCCTCGCAAAGATTTAATGCAGTTTACAAAGATGTTAGGAAAGCGTGGGAGTGCGAGGCTTCCACGCAGTTTGTTTTTATGTCAAACGAAAGGAGAAGTTATGTATGAATCAGGCGGTAGATACTTTGAAACACTAAGCGAGGCTAGCGCCTACGCAAACTGGATAGCCACCATATCAGGCTTAATCATCGCAGTAACCCTAGTGGAGAAAACCTCCACCAACACAACCAAAGGAGAATCAAAATGAAAAACCAATCAGTAAAGAACCCAATCGGCTATGTTGTTGTATGTAAGCGTGATGGAGTAATCATCGAGTTCAAGCGCAACACTAAAAAGCAAACCCAAATCTACGCCCATGCACAGCCCGCTATCAACGCCGTTAAGAAGTTAAGGGCTGGGTATCAAGACGCTGGCGAATGGGTCGCTATGACCACGATAAGGCTCGCAGAGATACATAGAAAGGAATGGGAATCGGCGAGGGTTTAGATGTTAAGGGTCGGACTGGTGTTATATACAGTAGTCCGACTTTATCCCCCTGTTTTTGCGTGCTGGAAATGCGGTGGTCGACCGCTAACCCTTATGCTATATATGTCCTGTCCACTTCATCCCACAATGTATATATATAATTAAAGATAAAGATATTTATATATATAGGCTTATATAAGTGGACATCTTTTCACCTTGTCCTTTGTCTTGGTGTTTATCTTTTCCTGTTTTTTAGTGGACATTGGGACAGGCTTGCGACAAAGCGTTATAGTATATGGGTTAGCGGGCGTCTCCTACACACACAGACTTTAAATAAACCAAGGACGCAAGTGGACAAAACCCGAAATAAGTAGGACAAAACATAACTTAGTGGAGAAAACCTCCACTAGAAAGGAACAAAATGCGACACACACCCTACACTAAGATTTCAAAAAACCAGTTACACAACCTCTTAACAAAGCGCAACTTACCCGACTTCACAGTAAACCAAATCAAAGAGGATGTAGCACTACGCAAGAAACAGATCAACACCACTCGCATAGAAAACAAAGTTAGATACAAGCGGTGGGCTGACATGATTAAACCATTGACCAGAGAAATAAACATCGTCAAGGCGAACATCAAGTACCACGCTACCGCTAACCCACAAACCCATCAGTTCTACCTCGACTACCTCGAAACCCTACTCGACACACGCATACTATTAACCCAGCACAAACTAAAGCGAGAGGCTACGCCAATAAACACAGACAGGGATAAACGAAGCTGGGTAGATTGGGTTAATAAGATAGAAAAGGAGGAGCTAATGCAGAGATACGAGTGCCTACCCTACAACTACAAAGCCAAACGCAAGACCATCTTTCCAACACCACGAACAAGAGAATCACTAATCAAACAAGGAGAAACAAAATGATGACTAAAGAAGAAGCAGATGCACTAGGAAGGGTGACGGCTTATCTGTTAGACGAGGATAGGCTAGTCGAATACAAGGGCTCATTCCGTCACCCAAACAATGATGTAGAAATGCTGAACGATTACTTAATAGGACTACTTTCAACGGAGAGCTACCCAAAATGAAAACCATGATACTAAACAAGCAGACAGGTAGAGAAGTGCAAGAGAATCAATGGGTTACATTAAAAGATAGAAAGGGGTTTTACAGTAGGTATGAGGTGCTTGAGCTATATGAGGACACCGAGGAAGCAAGGGTTAAGTACATAACAGGGGATGACGGCACGCTTTACACAACGCAATCATTTTTTAAGTTAGGTCTACGAAAGGTTTTGTTATGAGGGTAATTAAGTTATATAGGAAGCCTGATAAGCCTGAGTTCTTTATCTATGTGAAGCGGGTAGGCGATGAGATTCTTTTGGTCTATCCACTTGATAAGCCTGAGCGCAAGCGCATGGCTAGGTGGCTGGGTTTGGGTGAAGTTTATGTTGATTGGGTAAAGGAGTTTGTATGAAGTATGTACTGATTGCAGTTTGGTTGTTTATGTTTATTCATATCTTTCTTTTTACAGGGGGTTTTTATGGTAGGTGAATATGTATAACTGGCGAAAAGAATCAGGACACAACGCACGACTAGCGCAAGCTAGACGAGAGAAGCAAAGACAACTAAACGAAAGGAAACAACATGGTAGCTAATAGGGTGCAGTTCTTTAAGGTAGCTGGGTTGTTGTTAGAAGTAATGGAGAACCCAACAATTAAAACAACAGAGGCATATATAAGTAAGGTGCTAGATGTAGTAGATGAGGTTGATGAAGTAAACGAGATAGTAGGGTGTTTAAACAATGCCTTCTATCAATACACAATAGACGCAACAACAAGGGAGAAACTAAATGGGGTATAGATCAGAGGTTAGTTATGTAATTCGTTTTGAAAGTAAGGAGGTTATGGATACCTTCATTGGGGTTCAGCTAGTTAAGAAGGACACGCATACAACAGATGCACTAAAAGAACTAGCGATTGTGGAGGGGGATACCCCTGTTATTTTCTTTCATGCCGATGATGTGAAGTGGTATGACGGATACCCCGATGTCAAGGCGCACATGGACTTAATAGATGATGCGGTAGATAACTACAAGGCTGATGCCCTATTCCTGAGATGCGGTGAGGATGCCGATGACCTAGAGGAAGAAGCATACGGCGAAGGTGGGGTGGACTTGTATGACTACATCAGCGTAAACCGCCCCAGTATTTGCATAGATACAGGCAACACTAAACCAATTTTAACAACCGAAGGAGAACTAGCATGACCACATTTACATTACAGGACTTAACAGACAACACAAACCAAGTGGAGATTTCCTCCACCAACGACACAATCATACAAGGCGCAACGGGAGCGCAGTATACCCCGATGGACACATCACCCCAAGCGCAACAAAACCAAAAGGCAATAGAACAACTCCTTAACAACTTAACATACACAATACAAGCCATCATCAAGCTGAGTGTGGAGAAGTATAAGCAACCAGTGTCAGAGGGTTTATCCGAAGCGGTTGGG
>JGI24890J29729_1000698_pt1 | contig 19234 bp, 17 predicted proteins | sample FreactcultureFD7_FD_29729 | JGI IMG/M metagenome (IMG submission 29729)
CGCAGTGTGGACACACAGATGCTAGGACTAATCATTCAAAAGGTAACCGGAGGAACCATCTCTGATTACTTCAGTAAAAATGTCTGGCAACCCATTGGAGCGAAAAATGCCGCAACATGGAATGTTGACCACAAAGGTGGCCATGAAAAAACTTTCTGTTGCTTCAATGCAACAGCGCGTGACTACGCTCTCATTGGCCAGTTACTTATAAATAATGGCAAGGCGCAAAGCCAACAAATTATTAGTCCTCACTGGATGAAGCGCTTTTCTACCCCTGTAGTGAAGTTAGATTACGGCTGGGGNTATGGTGCGCAGTTGTGGCACCCATACCCTGGAATTGATTTAGCGATGGGATTACATGGCCAGCAGATTTTTACCGATCCTGCTACCAAAACAGTCATCGTGAAACTAAGTGATTATCCAAATGGTGATGATCCACAAGACGCTATTGCTGCTGTTCTCTATCCCATTGTACAAAAAAAGTAACGCTGCTCTAAGTGCCCCGAGGTACACTTAATGTGTGATCATTCAAGCCAGCTCAGCTGTAACAGATAATGGACTTGCTGGAAATACATGGATCGAAATCTCGGGCAANGTAATCCACTCGGTAAACTCTGGATTACACCAATCTCCAGATCAAATAATCGATGGTGTTCTTATTCCAGGGTTTGTAGATATTCATTGCCATGGCGGTGGGAGTAAATTTTTCTCCGCCTTAACAATGGATGAAGTTCAATCTGTAATCGAAACTCATCGCGGGCATGGAACAACTTCGATGTTAGCCTCATTAGTAACCGAACCAATTGGAACACTTAAAACCCAGGTAGCACGATTAGTGCCTTTATATAAGAGTGGCCAAATTCTTGGAATTCACTTGGAAGGTCCATATCTTTCACATATTTATTGCGGAGCACATGACCCTGATTTACTACTTAATCCTGATCTTGTCGAGATTAAGGAACTTCTTGCACTGGGCGATGGCGCAATCAAGATGATAACTATTGCTCCTGAATTATCCGGAGCACTAGAAGCTATTAAATTTTTGACTGCATCAGGCGTNAAGGTGGCCTTAGGACACTCCAATGCATCATTTGATCAAGCTGATGCTGGCGTAAATGCGGGCGCAACTATTGTCACGCACTTTATGAACGGTATGAATAAGTCGCAAGTGGATGATACGTTTGCAGCATTTGTGAGGGCAGATGAGAGATTAACAATAGAACTGATTCTAGATGGTCACCATATTCCTTTTTTAACTTGTCAAGAAATNTACTCAGCGCTAGGTTCACGTATAATTTTCATAACTGATGCGATGGCAGCAGCTGGATCAGTTGATGGCTCGTACACAATGGGAAAGTTACCTATAGTTGTGAAGAATGGAGTTGCCCGACTAGTTTCTGGGGATTCACTTGCTGGTAGCACACTGACGATGGATACTGTCTTTTTGAATGCAGTAAATATACTTGGCCTATCTGTGATGGAAGCGGTTGCAGCGACTTCTACTCGTCCGGCTAAAACAATTGATCTAAACGATCGTGGTGTTATTGCCGTTGGTATGCGGGCAGATTTACTCAGTTTTAATCCAGCAAGCAACACAATTACCCTTATTAGTGAGTAAGTGTAACTTTCGATAATCCTTCCGGTGCATCTGGATCAAACCCAGAAGCTACTGCAAACTCCAAAGCAAAACGCTGCAGTACTATCGCGTCAACAAGTGTTGAAGTGATTTCATCATCACAATTTGACCCTNGCAAAACTATGTCATTTCCATTTGGGGTTCCACCATTTCCAATCCAGAAAATACGAGAGGAAATTTGTCGAATTTTTGTAGTTGCTTCAACAATTGATTCCATCGGCATGTGTGCTGGTGCCACGATAAACAGTTGGGTATTTGCTGTCAGTGCTGATATCGGACCGTGCAAGTAGTCCGCGGTAGATAAACCTTGAACCGAGACTTTGCAAGTTTCTTGAATTTTAAGCGCGGCTTCACGTGCATTCGGATAAGAAAAGCCACGGCCCAAAATTACTATCTCCTTTGCCCTGGAGGTGTTGGCGACCGCTTTTTCGACAAGTCCCACATCATTGGCAACCCGTTGAGCCTCTGAAATTATTTGGGCACTATTAATTACCTTCCCTGTCCACCTACTTACCAATAAATATGAGTTTAATAGTTGAGCGTTATAAGACTTGGTTGCTGCTACAGCGAATTCTGGGCCAGCGAGTAGGGGGAAATGAGTATGAGCGATTTGAGCTAATGGCGATTTATCATCGTTAGTCATAGAAATAACGTAAGCATTTGCTTCGCGTGCAACAGTTGCAAAATGAACTAAATCAGGTGACTGTCCACTTTGGCTAATTGCGATGACAAGGGTGTTCTTATATTTCAACTCTGAGTTATAAATAGTTACCGACGATGGNGAGGTAAGTCCGACTGGTAAACCGATTTGGGTTTCAATTAAATATTTCAAATAATGCGCAGCATTATCGGAAGTTCCACGCGCCAGAATTAAGATTGAATGGATTTTTTCCTTGACTAAAAGATTCTTAACTGAATCGAAAGCAGATTGGTTATCCAGAATTGCCTTAAAGACCTTGGGAGTCTNTGCAATTTCCGATTCCATCAATTTGCCAATTTTGGACATGTTATATTTTCGCATGAAAAGAAAGAGCTTTTGAAGGATTCTTGACAAATATTGTGGAGATTTCATCAGCAGTTAAGCCAAAGTTTCTTAGAACAGTACTCCANCTTAAAATCATCCAAGCTAGTCCTGGCGTTCCATTGTGTGCAGTCCAAAGGGTTCTTCTTGCTCCATCGGTTCCAAGCATTAACTGTTTGATGAAACCACCTTCAACCATTTTCTTCATCAGGTGCGCACTTTGAGGATTTTCATCTTTCGCTTGGCGAAGAGCTTGATCAAATTCCACATAAACACCCGACTTGAGAATTTCCTCAATATACGATGCGTCTCCACTCTTGTCGGTGTGTGAAATTGTTACGTGATGCAAAGGGACGTCGAGACGTAAAAGCAAATCTATTTGCTGCAATGCACCAGCGCCTTGTTCACAATGAGTGAGAATCGGCGCTCCCGTCTCTTTATGGGCGGTTGCTGCGGCTGTAAAAAGACGCACCTCTAAGGGGCTTAAAATAGTTCCTTGCGTAGCGATCTTAATAATTCCCGCTCTCGATTTTGTTTCTTGCGCTNCTTTATTAATGTCATGTATAAATCGCTGTGCCAGATCTTCTGAATCTAATGAAAGATAATCAGAATCATTAGCATAATACTTTTCAGTATGCATTCCTGTCGCTGCCACAATATTTACGTTCGTTTGTTCACTAATTAACTTTAGTTTCTCAATGTTTCCACCCGACCCCATTGGCATGCAATCAACAAAAGTCCGGACTCCTGCTTCGTGGCAATAGCCCAGTTCAGTAACTGCATCGCTTACTGAAGGCAGCCAAATATGCTTGAAATTCTTTTCCACAATTTCTGATTCGATAATTAAGTGCTCATGCATGTAGGTGACGCCTAAGGTGTCACTTNGAATATCTCCACAAACAGTCCGCACAAAACCCATTATGCTTTTGGCATTTCAATGATTGAACCCAGGTCGAGCAAGCCCTTTCGAATATGCCCAAACTTTACACTCCTGAGATCTTTGGCTTCCTTCGTGGCAAGTGCAGCGTTCACACCAGCCGCAACTCCCATTGCCATGCATTGTGCCATGGACCGGATGCTTGCATGCGCATCATGTGTAGCGGAAAAGCATCGACCTACCACTAAAGTATTAATGCTGTCCTTTACCAAAAGTGCCCGCATTGGTATCCCAACTGTCTGGCCATCTGGGATGTAGGCCCAGTTGGTGCCTGTTCCACTGTGGTGATCCTCAATTGGAGCGCCACATAATGCAATCTGATCATCGAATTGTGTAGCTCCCAAAACATCATCTCGAGTTACTCGATAGTCCCCGTAAACCCTTCTGCTTTCACGTATGCCGAGAAATGTAGAAAGTCCATAAAGTGAAGCATTTTCATATCCGGGCACTTTATCAACTAAGAATCGAGCGTACTCAATGGCTTGCTCTCTTCCTTCAATTTCTGACTCTGATAAGAAGAATGGATTATCAAGAACTGATTCCAACTCGCCTTCATCATTTGTTCGAGTTGATTCAATCCGTGTCATAACGGTAGCCATAGTATTTTCGACTGTAGTGATGTGATCAGATCCCTCGCGACGAGGTAACTTATAACCTTCTGTAGCAGCAGCCTCCATTAAATTGTGAAGTTGATCCTTGTTCATTGACTTACGTTTGTGAATATTTACATTCACCATACGAAATGTAGTAGTCATGGTTTGTGCTGGTGAAATTTCTCCTGCTTTTTCAAATGCAAATTTAGAAAAATATGAAAGGTCCGCATCACCAGTCGCATCAATAAAATATTTACCTGTGACTGTTATTAACCCTGATCGAGTCGCCAAGGTGAGACTTTTGATGCAGCCATCAATTACTGAAACTTCTTGCAAGAGACTATGCAGCAAAATGGTTACGCCAGCCTTAGCTAACTCACGTTCCCAGACAGTTTTTAAATGTTCAGGGTTATAAGTAATACCCGTTCCAGCCCCATATGTATTTGGTCGTTCGACAACATTTCCCAATCCTCGAAGACCCGAAATGATTTCATCTGGAATTCCGGCCACAATCTTCGTGGATTTTTCACCAGGCGTATAAAAGCCGTAGAAGGTGTCTAACACCCCTGTGCTTGTTCCTCCCACAAATGGGAGCCGATCAATTATTAAAGTCCGAGCACCGCTTCGCGCAGACGCGATAGCAGCGGATGAACCTGCAGAGCCGGCTCCAACCACTACCACTTCAAAATCTCCACTATAGCGGCGGTTCAATTTACACTCCCCTTCCAGGAAAACAGCACTTGCTCTCTCAGTACGAGTGAAATTAGTCTATACTACTTCGAATCAGTACTACAGAATTACTTTGGGAGGAATTGTGAAGGCTCATAAAATAACAATGCTCGGCACTGGTTTAATAGGTGATTTTTACACTATGACTCTTCAAGGCCAACGAAACAGAGATTCGGTTGCTGTGGTTTATTCGCGCTCCCCCGAACGTGGTGCGGCTTTTGCTGAACGCTGGAATGTTCCTAATTACACAACGGACATTGATGAGGCCATCAATGATCCGGAGACCGATGTTGTGGTTGTTGCGCTGCCCAACCACATGCACGAGGAAGTTATTACAAAAATTGCAAAAGCAGGCAAAGCAGTGCTGTGCACAAAACCATTAGCAAGAAATGCAACTGAAGCAAAGAGGATTCTTGATGTAGTAGAAAAGGCTGGAATATTTGCTGGGTATTTGGAAGATCTTTGTTATACGCCCAAAACACTCAAAGCTGTGAGGTCTGTACAAAATGGAGCTGTTGGTGACGTGCTATGGGTTCGTTCGCGTGAAACCCACCCTGGTCCGCACAGTGCATGGTTCTGGGATGATAAACAAGCTGGTGGGGGTTGCATAGTCGATCTTGGCTGTCACTGCATTGAAATCATTCGTAATTTTGTAGGTAAAGGAAATAGACCGGTTGAGGTACTTTGTTGGAAAGACACAATGGTGCATCCAATTAATGCGGAAGACAATGCAATCGCTCTCATTAAGTTTGAATCTGGTGCTATTGGGCAGTTCGAAGTGTCTTGGACCTTCCGTGGCGGCATGGACCTTCGTGATGAGGTTGCCGGAACCCACGGAACTATTTGGTTGAATCACTTCTTACGGACAGGATTTGAAATGTTTACTGCGGCAGAAGGAAATTCATATGTTGCAGAGAAATCGGAAACAGCAACCGGCTGGCTCTTCCCTGTAGGTGATGAAGTCGCTGAACTAGGCTATGTTGATATGTTTACGGATATGTTTAACTCTATGGAAAATGGCAATGACCCGATGGAAACTTTTTACGATGGTTATGTCGTCAATGCAATTATGGACGCTTGTTTCAAGTCTGCCGAAGCCCATGCATGGGTACCGATAGATGTTGAATGGCGAGGTGGAGTTACTCCTCGAATCAGCAATGATCCAAAATTTTTTGAAGGTCTCATCATCATCAAGCAAGAAACCCTTCCTGATGGAAGAGTCAAGCTGATATTGAAAGATCCTAAGACTCATGAATTTAGCGACCGCATCGTTGCAACCGTAAATTNATAAGCTTAAGATGATTCTTTCCTTACATAGGTAAAAGCGGCGCTATCTGATTTCGAGCAATGATAAATCCTTGCTTCACTAACTCGTCGCTTCCTTCATATCGGCGGTCTTCGTGTTCAACACATAAAACTCCGTCATAGCCGACTTGTGAAAGAGTGGAAACAAATTTGGCCCAATTTATCTCGCCATAACCAGGAAGGCGAGGGCGTTGCCATCCAATTCCAGCGGAGATGATTCCATTTTCGTATAAGCCATCTCGATCGATTTCCATATCTTTGATATGTGTGTGATAAATCCTGCTACCAAATTCGCGGATTACTCTTTCAATGTCAATCATCTGCCATAAAAGGTGTGACGGGTCAAGATTTAACCCCACGGTTGGCCCAAATAATGCAAACATCTCACGCCAAATCTTTGGAGAATAGGCGACATTATGGCCACTAGGCCACTCGTCTTTACTAAAAATCATTGGGCAATTTTCGATCGCAATTTTGACATTATTATCTGATGCATACTTAACAATATCTGGCCATACTTTCTGTGCATCTTCCCAATTTTGCACTTGAGTCTTCGATGCATCGGCCCCAATGAAAGTGCTCACGACTGGAACATTCATGAGACCGGCAGCGCGAATTACCTTCTTGGTATGCTCATTAACTGATTCACGGTGTTTAGGATCAGGGTGTAAATTGTTTGGATAATAGCCNAGCGCTGACATTGTGATCTTGTGACTTGCTAACTCCCCCACAATTTGAGCGCCTTGTTCAGCACTGAGATTTTCAACATCAATGTGGGTGATTCCAGCATAGCGGCGGTTAGCGTCTGCGGATTTTGGCCAACAACACACTTCCAGTGTTTCAAATCTTTGTTCATGTGCCCATTTAGCAATTTCCATCAGGGGAACGCTTGGCAGTGGTGCAGTGAGGAGTCCTAGCTTCATTTTATATCCTTTTCATGTGTTGAGACTGATCCACATTGATTTTTGTGAACTTACTGCTATTGCATCTGTGATTTTCAAACTACGGACACCGTCTTCGAAGGTTGGATACTTCACAGGTAGTGAACGATTTTCAATTCGGTTATAAATAGTTTCNAATAGTCCTCTAAAAGTTTCACCAAACCCTTCTACATGGCCGCCTGGGTAAAAAGCGATTGCGGCAGCTTCAGGGGAAAGAAGAGAGGGATCTTTTAGGAGGACTGAGTTAGCGGTTCCCCTATTTCCAAACCATAAAGNTTCAGGTGACTGTGCATCAAATGCCAAAGTCCCTTTCGCGCCAGAAATTTCCCATTTTAATGAATTTTTTGAGCCTCCTGAAATTTGAGAGATAGATACTGTAGCTCGAGCGCCATTCTTAAATCGTAAAAAAATTCCTGCAGCATCATCAGAAAACATTTCTACTTTTTCACGTAAAACATTCCCAGAAGAAGTAAAAGTTTTAACTTCGCTCAAAGGGCGATTGCGAATCTTGACTAGTGTGTGAAGTTCTGCAAAAACCGATTCGATTTCTTCGCCAGTGACAAAACCTATCTGATCCAGTAAATGAGACCCAATATCTGCAACAGCCCGGATTTGCCCAGCTTGATTAGGGTCTAGTCGCCAATTCCAGTCTGTATCGAGCATCAACCAGTCTTGGTGATATTGAGCATTTATATATCGAACTTCTCCAATTTCACCCTTTTTAATTCTACTTTTTGCTTCATGGACCATAGGATAAAACCGAGTATTAAAACAAACTGCATGCACTACTGCCGCTTTTTCAGCTAAAGCTAATAAATGCGCACCTTCTGCCTCAGTAAGCGCAAGGGGTTTCTCACAAACAACGTNCTTGCCAGCAGCAATAAGTTTTTCTACTTGTTCGACATGAAGTGCATTAGGACTTGTGACGTGAACTACTGAGATATCAGCATCACCACAAATTTCTTCGACCGACTTATACGCCGTATCTAATTTTAACGTTTCAGCAGCTAGTGCTGTGCTCTTGTGCGATNCCGATAAAGCACCTTTAACATAATTACCGGTACGCCGAATCCCTTCAACATGAATAGTTCCTATAAAACCCGTACCTATTACTGCAACAGCATTGATAGACATTGCCATCTAAGATTTCTCGGTTAGCTTTGAGTATGTCCACGCTAACGTAAGCACAATAAAGCCATAAATCATTTGCTTTACTGCTTCGGAAGAATTGATCGTTGCTAGGAGGTATGAAAGAACAGTGAGAATAAGCGCGCCCATGATGCTACCGGTGTAACTTCCGATGCCTCCCATGATAGACGTTCCACCAATAACAACAGCTGCAACAGATGGAAGCACTAATGAATCAGCCAGACTCATCGCAACTGCTCCGGACTGTCCACCTATCATCAATCCAGCAAGTCCACCTAAAAGCGCACAAATTATGTAGGCAGCTAGCTGTACTTTCCATACTCGAACCCCTGCCAGACGTGCTGCTGTTGCGTTATCACCCACTGCATATATCAATCTACCAAGGCCAGTTTTCGAAAGTAGAAAAATAATTAGCCCACCAAAAAAAATCCATAGTAAAAACGGCCAACTAATGGGATCAATAATTGATCCAGAACTCAATTTAATAATGATATCTGGCATTGTTGAACTGCCCTTAAGAAATGTGGTAATTCCAACAGTGAATACTCCGATAAGCACAGCATTCATACCGAGTGTCATGATGAGAGGGTTCATCCCAAATAATCCAACGGCAAGTCCGTTAATTGTGCCGATAAGTATGCAATACAAAGTTGCATACAAAATTGCTAAACCTAATCCAGATGATGACTTAATACTGACAATAAAAGCAGCACCAGTTGCAATCATTGCAATCGAGAGATCAATTCCACCAGTGAGCATACATATCGTCTGACCTGCGGCTAAGAGACCTAATGGAACAGCAAGTTGTAAAGTGACGCCGATTGACGAAATTGTAAAAAAGTAGTGATCTACCAGGCCAGTTACCACGAACAAGGAAAAAAGTATTCCNCAGAGACTTAACATCGCAACTGAAAAGCGGCTTTGGACTTTCTTAAGAATGTTGCTCATTTACTTCTTCTTTCCGCGATTGCGAATTAAACCGCCGGCAAGTACAACAACGATCGTGAGAGCTCCTGTAATAATCTGGCTATAGGCAGGATCAATCCCGTAGTTCAAAAGTATTGTTGGTATAAAATACAAAATTAATGCTGCAAGCGCGGGGCCAGTAAGTCCTCCAACGCCGCCAGAAAGTGCGACGCCACCCAATACGGCCCCTGCAACGGAATTAAGAGTGGCGGTATTGCTGATGCTGGCAAATGGACTTCCGCTGAGTGTTATAGCCGTAAGAACGATGCCAGAAATCCCTGCAAATAGCCCTCCCGTCGCATAAAGCTTGATACGTGTCAAGTCAACGTTAACGCCTGAAAGAAATGCTGCATCTTTATTTGAGCCAATTGCAAACATTGCGATACCCATGCGACTGCGATACAAGGGGATCCAAATAATTAGCAATGGCAAAATTAATACAATGAGCGGNGGAAGGAAAGCAGAGCCTTTACCAGAAATGAGATGAGCAAGGGTCAAATTCATCCCACCTCCAGGTGAAGGTTGGATATACATGGCGAATCCAATAAGAATAAAACTAGTTGCAAGGGTCACGATGATGTCAGCAATCTTCGACCTCGAGATTATTAAGCCGGTTAATGCTCCAACGCATACTGAAACAAAAAGCAAGGCTAACGTTAACACAATCGCAACACCAAAGCTTTTGTTCGCCATAAAGCGTGCTGCTAGGCAATTTATCAAGACCGCCTCTGCACCAATTGCTAAGTTAATTCCCCCGCCAATAATAATGATTGCTTGTCCCATAGAAAGCAAGGCAATAGGGAGAATTCCTAAAAGAATAGTACGTANTTCATAGGAACCAAAAACTGGCAGGCGATTAATCTGCCAAGTCCCTAATCCTAGAGCAATTATAACAATGCCNATATTCCATGACTGACGCTTGATCTTTATTAAGTTCATTTACTTGCTCACAATTCCATGTGCGGCGCTCAACAATGATACTTCATCACATTTTTCAAAAGGCAAATTTGCTTGGACTTTTCCTTCGTACAGAACAATGGCTCGATCACATGATAATTGAATTTCTCTCAGCTCTGAAGTAAAGAGGAGGACGGACTTCCCTTGATCAGAAAATGTACGTATTAGATCATAAATTTGAGCTTTAGTACCTACGTCAATACCGCGCGTAGGATCAAAACATAGTAGTAAGTCAAAACCGGTTGTAACCCAACGACCAATTGTTACTTTTTGTTGATTGCCACCTGATAATCGCTTTACTTGTGACTTAGCTCGTGTATCTATTTCTAAGCTTTGAACCGCTCCATCAACCTTTAATTCTTCTTCACCAAAATTAATCTTTCCCCAACGGCGCATTCCTCGATATCTGGTTAGCGCTAAATTCTCTCTTATCGAACGCTGAGGCATTAATGCAGTCTTGCGATCACCAGGAACATATGAAATTCCGTATGAAATTGCATCACTTGGGTGATGGAACGTCACCTCCTCGCCGTTCACAAATAATTTACCACCTGTTGGCTTACTGGCCCCTGCAAGAATTTCAAAAAGCAAATCCTGNCCTTGCCCTTCTAGGGCGGCAACCCCGAGTACCTCGCCACGCTTGATCGTAAATGAGACATCTTTAAGGTGTTTACCGCCAGAAAGAGATTCAACTCTCATAAAATCATCGGTAGCAATTTTATTTTTTTGCTTTGTACTATGAGTAGCAAGGACATTTTTGTCGCCTAGCATGGCAGCGACTATCCGTGCCTCACTCCCTTGGGTCGCGTCGAATGTGTCAACATTGGTTCCATCGCGTAAAACAGTGGCACGATCACAAATCTCTTCAATCTCTGCCAGTCTGTGCGAGATAAAGATAACTGACTTTCCGCGGGCTTTGTGAGCTCCCATTATTGATATTACTTTTTCAGCCATATCAATCGGAAGTGCTGCGGTAATTTCATCAAGTATTAAAAGCTCTGGGTCATGTGCTAGTGCACGTGCTAAATCGATCATTCTAAGAATTGGTAACTCTATGTCACTTGCTAATTGATTCAAATCTACTGACAATCCCATAGCTGAAATCTCAAAAAGAAATCGATCTTTATCTGTATCGGTCAAATATAAATTACGTTGGATTGATATGTCAGGAATGAGCGCAGGATCTTGGAAAACTGGTGCAATACCATTTTTACGAGCATTGTCAGGCGATGAAAAGGCTACTTCTCTGCCATTAAGTTCTATGAGGCCCTGATCCCCACTAATTACACCCGTCAATATTTTTACGAGAGTCGACTTACCCGCCCCATTCGCTCCCAGTAAAGCATGTATCTCTCCTGGTGATATGGAAAAATTGGCATTACGCAGTGCAACAACTGAACCATACGATTTGGCCAGATTTGAAATTTTTAATAGGGCTTGCTGACTCAAGATTCTCCTCTTAATTATTACTTGTATCAAACCAAGAGGAATCCCGAATAAATTCGAGATTCCTCCGGATTCTCACTGTTTATTTAGAATATTCTAAATATCAGCTTGTTGTTTCTGGATCATCTTGTGGGGCACGGCAACGGAACAACTGCGCTGCGTTGAATGTCGTGTAACCCGGTAATGAGATCGTTGATGAGAAGTTTGCATCTTGCGCTGCAAAATACAACGAGTCGATAAGTGTCTTATCGTGGGCATATGTCAGCGCAACAGGATGCAAAAGATTTTTTGCAGCAACTGTCTTGCCATCAAGTGCGTCTACAGCAACTTTAAGAGCTGCTCCACCAACGATTGCTGGGTTTGGAACAATAATTCCAACGAAACCCTTGCTTGCAAGGCTTGCAGTCATACCAACAAACTTATTGTTGTCAGCACCAACTACTGGAATGTACTTGCCCTTAAGGCGTGTTTGCATTGCTTGAACAACAGGGTAGTCAATNCCTGAAGTCCATACACCTTGGAATTTTCCTGGTGCTAGCAATTGGTTAGCAAGTTGACCGCCCTTGGTCCAATCCCACCCTGTGAAAACTTCCTTGGTTACGTGNAGGTTTGGATACTTTGCAATAACAGAACGGAATCCAGTATCACGATCCGTATCTGCACCTGCACCAGAGATTCCACGCATATACAGAATATTGCCCTTATAGTTCATAGCTTTTGCAAGGGCGGTAGCACCTGCTNCTCCATAAGCAACTTGATCATTTGAGACCAAAGTTGTATTTGGTGCAGTGATGGAGTTATCGACAGCAATCACTTTGATGCCAGCAGCAACAGCTTCTGCGATCGCAGGATTGTTGGCTGATGTATCACCAGAGTTAATAATGATTGCATTCACACCTTGTGTGATGAGGCTGCGTACGTCTGCTGACTGACCAGCAGAGTCTGTATTACGTGAGAGAACTGTAACTTTTGCAACCTTGCCGCTAAGAGTTGCCTCTGCCTTGATTGCGCAGACCATCTCTTCACGCCAAGCGTTACCCGCCCAGTTGTTACTAACACCAATTTTATATGTACCAGCTGCATCAGCAGGTGAAAGAACACCTGACATCGTCAAGACGAGACCAACTGCAGAGGCAATAGCAAAACCAGCCTTAAAACGTTTATTACTTAGCTTCATTGCTTTCCTTTCGTTATTGTGCTTTCAAAACAATTCTTACTTATTTAAAGCAAGAATTCAATGGTTTTACCATTTTGTTATAGAAAATATATAAACAGAGGAGCTCGCTTATATATCTTTTAACTTATGCTTTCACCTCCCAATTGGTGGAAGCACCAGTTAAACGTAGTGACACCCTGCGGGCGTGTTCGGCATAAGCAGCGTCAAATAAACGCTCGCTCTCTTCTGTGCCAACAACCGAGGGGCTGCTTATCACCTGTGGAGTGATTCCGTGGCGGACTAAATAATCNGCAACCTGCACTTTAATTTCATTAACAACAGCAATCGCAGTGATAGATGAGCCGGGGCCCACTGGGGTTGCTAGCCCAGGTATATGAATGAGTGCGTCGCCGACGGGTACCATTAAATCAATGACAAGATCGGCATTATCAGAAAGTGTTGTTCCCGATGAATGTGTTGGTTCTCCGAACTTATTCTGCGCAACCGATGTCACGGCAATTACCTTTATACCTTGTGCACGAGCACCACGGGCCATTTCAATCGGTACTGCGGTTTTTCCACCAACGCTAAAAACNATTAAGATATCCTGAGATTTAAAATCCCAATTTTGTAAAATCTGATCAGCAAATCCCTCTACCCGCTCAATAAACATCGCTTGGCGTTGACCATTGGACCCAACAACTTGAGTATGAAAAGTCATCGAGAGTTCAGCCAGCGGATTAAATCCTGGAAACGACCCATACCTAGGAAACATCTCCTCTATAGACATGCGAGAGTGACCTGTTCCAAATAAATGAACGACACCGTCAGCTGCAATAGACTCTGCTGCCCAAAGAGCTGCTTGGGAAATTGCCTCTCCCTGCGTAACTAGGAGATCTGAGAGTAACTTTTGTGCGGTACGAGTCCACGAACCAGCAAGGCTGCTCGATGTTAGATCTCCTTCAAGGTGTGATTCCATTACGCTCCCTGTTTCGTGTATATTTACTTTAAATGTCTATACCAATCTTAGGGAAATGGGTGTGGTTTTGTGAAGGGCCCAGGGCAAGAAAAATCAAGAAAGATTGAGCACCTATATCAAGAAATTGAAGGCTGGCTCCGTAAGAAAGTAGCCCAGGGCAAGACTGGCGACTCTTTACCCTCGGAAGTAGATATCGCTGCCAAGTTTGAGGTAAGCCGGATGACAGCTCGACATGCCGTCATGAATTTGATGCGAGAAGGGCTCGTGGATCGCAAGCGAGGGGCAGGTACATTCATCGCGGAGAAGCCACTCCACCGGCGTGAAGGCGTGCTCCTCTCATTTACCGAAGATATGGCTCGCCGAGGTTTAGCCCCGAGCTCAAAAATGATCTCTGGAAAAATTGAAGCTGCATCTGAAAATGACAAATCTGCTCTAAGTTTAGNCAAAGATGCCAAATGTATTGTTGTTAAAAGAATTCGTTTAGCAGATAACAGACCATTAGCCTTAGAACGTGTAGCCCTTGTCCCTGCGGCGAGTGAAGTCCTAAAATATGATTTAGAGAACNGATCACTTCACGAGGCACTTCGGCATATTGGACTTGCTCCAATCGTAGCAAATGGTTGGTTAAGTGCTCGGGTAGCCAGCGCATCTGAGGCCAAATATTTAGAAATCTCCGTGAAGTCGCCGTTATTAATAGAGACAAGAATTATCGAAGATATAGATGGCAATCCACTTGAATTTACAGAAACAGCATATGTTGCAACACGTTACGTTGTGGATATCAGGTTGAATTTAGCGCCTGCATTTATCACACCGTTTAACGCGGCACCTATTGAACCTGCGTAAATTCCTAACGCTGCTGGTACTATTTTTATAGAATCTATTGGAGTAAGTTTTGATCGCTCTTGTGCTTCCTTAAGAATTAGTTTAAGAAAGAAATCACCAGATTGCGCTACACCTCCTCCTATAATAAAAATTTCCGGAGAGAGAACCGCCATGACGTTAGCAATACCAATACCAAGCCACTTTGCTGCCTCTTCAAATGCCTCGATCGCTTTCCGATCACCACTCATAGCTCGGGCGAAGGCCTCTTCTGGAGTATTGGTTCCAGCCCCTCTTGAAATTGCACTTGCTGATGCCATTGTTTCAACACAGCCTTGAGCACCACACCCACACATTTCCCCCTCAGGGTTCACAATTTGATGCCCAATTTCACCGGCTCCAAGAGTCGACCCCAAGTGAATTTTCCCATCAATCACAATTCCTCCGCCAACGCCAGTACCTAGGACAATGCATGCAACAGGGCTTTTGCCTTTTGCCTGGCCAGCATGTGCTTCAGCCAATGAAAATGCCCTCGCATCATTCAAAATAAAAACAGGAATATTGCAGAGCGCTGCTATCGGGGCTTTCATTGGTTGGTTTTCCCAGTTGCCCGGTAAGTTCGGAAATAAAAGTATTTCCCCTGTTGCGTGGTTGAAAATCCCCGGAACGGCAACGCTAACTGCCTCAACATCATGATACTTCTCGTTGATATAGTAATTAGCAGTTTGTGCTAACAAATTCACTACATACTCTGGGCCTTTTGATGCATCCGTAGGTATCGAAAGGTTTTCAATCACCCTACATTCAAAATCAATAATTTCTAGCACGCAGATTTTGATATTTGTCCCACCAAGATCCAAACCTAAAAACTTAGTCACGGCCAAATCTTGTCACATATTCGTCCAACATGACAGAAGTTGTTGTAGCTCCAGAACGTGTTACCCCAGCGTCGAGCATATCTATCAAGGCATCCAGAGTCCGAACACCCCCTGCACTCTTTACTTTGANATGTGGCGATACGCTCTTCTTCATTAGCCTAACATCCTCTAATGTTGCCCCTGTCGGTGCATAGCCTGTTGAAGTTTTCACATACTGAGCGCCAGCTTTTTCAGTTAATTGACATGCGATGACTTTTTCTTCATCTGTGAGATATGCATTTTCTAAAATTACTTTGACCATTTTTCCTGATGCAGCGCCCACAACAGCTGCAATGTCTCGCTCAACTTCGACGTAATCACCGGACTTAAGGAGTCCAATGTTTAGCACCATATCAATCTCTGTTGCACCGTCGATTACTGCCTTTTGAGTTTCAAAAACTTTTGTCGCTGTAGCCGAGGAGCCGTGTGGAAATCCAACTACGGTACCTACTGCAACATCAGTTCCNTTAAGAAATTCAACACAAAAGTTGACGTCACTTGGCTTACAGCACACAGATGCCACATTGTATTGTTTCGCAATCTCGCAGCCTTCAGCTACCTGAGCTCTTGTCATTTCAGGCTTGAGCAACGAATGGTCAATAGTCTTTGCAATTGTCTCATATGAATATTTTGGATGTGCCATCGATCTCTTCCTATCTACNTGAAATAGTGGACCATCCACCATCAATAGTTAATATTTGACCCGTTATTGACTTATTCTCCATCAGAAATAAAAAACCATCTACCACATCTGAGATTGGAAGTTGGGCCCCGGCCAGAGGTTGTTTGTGTTTGGTAAATTCCACTATTTCTGGATTGGTAGCGGCCCGAGCTGCCATTGGAGTGGCCACTAATCCTGGTGCGATTGCATTTACTCGGATATTGCTTCCCACATATGAAGCAGCTAATGTCACCGTAAGCCCAGCGATGCCAGCCTTTGAAGTCGAATATGCATGTGTCTGGAAAAATTCGGGCGATGGTGACGCTGCCAACACCGAACTGGTGAGGGTCAATGATCCTCCCCCATTTTTCATTAATGCTTTTAACGCCTCACGCGCGGTCAAAAATGTAGTTGTTAAATTAAGCTCAATGGTTTTATCCCATGCTTCACGAGAAATTTCATGCAGTGCACCATCTCCAAAACTTCTTCCAGATCCACCAGCAATCGCAACTACATCTGTAATAGGCCCAAGTAATTCAGAGGCTCTCTGAAATCCAGCTTCTACTGCCGCTTCATCACGCAAATCAATGGGATCAAAACCTAATAAACTAGGAGCGTGTGTCATCAGATCTCTGCCCTCAGATTCTTCCCCACCTAATACAAAAGTATTAACTCCCTGNCGGTCGAGAGCTTCCACTAAACCAGCGGCTATACCTCGACTCCCAGTTACAACTACTTTTCGCTGGGTCTTCATGGACAAAAATTATCATAAATGCAAAAAGTTGTCTATACTACTTTAAAATTCTACAGAGTGGCTCGGGCTTGCGCTCCGATTAGTTCCCAGTTGTTCGCGGTAATTTCTTTCGATGGTGCGACCCACGAACCTCCCACGCACACCACATTAGGTAAATCCAGATAATTCTTATAGTTGCCAACATTGACACCGCCAGTTGGGCAAAACTTCATGGTTGCCAGAACCGATGAGATACTTTTTAAGTAATTCAACCCTCCGGAATCCTCCGCAGGAAAGAATTTAGCAACATTCACATCATTTTCTAATAANTACATTGCTTCGGATACCGTAGAACAACCTGGCAAAAATGGAATACTACTTACTTTAAAATATTGTAAAAGCGAAGGCGTTATACCTGGTGAAACAAAAAACTGTGCCCCTGCATGAAGTGCTTCTTCTGCCATAGAGGTATTAAGGACCGTACCTGCCCCGACTATCGCTTCTGGAACTTCTTGTGCAATCAGCGTTATTGCTTGCAATGCAGCTTCGGTACGTAACGTTATTTCAATCTTACTGAGCCCCGCTGCAATCAATGTTTGTGCAAGTTTTACTGCTTGGCTTGAATCATAAATTGTCACAACCGGAACGACTTTTTGAGTGCTCCAAAAACTGATGTCTTTCACAATTCCTCCATTTAGGGCAAATCTAACAACTTCAACCAATTTTGTCACCTAAATGGTGTCTATCTACTCATTTCATATAGTACGGCACGATAAATATAGAAAGAGGAGACTAACCAGTGAGTTGAAAATAACCTAAGCACAGTAAAATTCTTAGTGGNTTGTAAATGACCTACCTTTATCAAAACCTACACCTTACTTTAAATCACAGAAGAGTTGATAGCTATCCCAAACTAGTTGTTCTACGGGGTGCTTGAATAACGGTCATACACCTTCCCAANTCAAACAAATCTCTATTGCTGATGGCATTCATACTTGTCATCATTGGCGGGGAAGGTCTCACAATCGCACNTAGGATTGCAGTAACACCACATTATTAACGTGCCCCGAGTGGGGGTCGAACCCACACTTGGAGGATTTTAAGTCCTCTGCCTCTGCCATTGGGCTATCGGGGCGCACGTGAAAAACAGAGTCTACTAGGCAAGATTGGCAATTCTTAGCGGTGTAACCTTCATGTATGAATCATGGCCTCACCGCAAACAATTCTGTGGGGCAACAACGTAAAACTATTAGAACACTGAGCGCAGCGCAGGTTTTAAACGGCTTAGGCACTTCGGGAACCACAGCCGCAGGCTCACTCCTTGTAACCTCGATATCTAAATCAGAATCTCTCGCAGGATTAGCACAAACCACTACCGTATTAGGCGCAGCGCTTATGGCTTTGCCTTTAGCAAGATTGACGCAAAAAGGTGGACGTCGTCTTGCACTAATGAGTGGGCTTCTGATTGGAGCAATAGGTGCAATCCTTGCCATTCTTGGCGGCACTCACAAAACATTATTTCTTATGCTGGCTGGGACATTCATGGTTGGGGCAGCATCCGCATCCGGTTACCAAGCTAGATTCGCTGCAATTGACTTAGCAACTACTCAGAGTCGATCAAGAAATCTTTCAATTGTTGTCTGGGGATCAACAGTTGGCGCCGTCGCTGGTCCCAATTTGATGCAACCTGCTGGTGACTTTGCTCATTTTTTAAGTCTCCCTCGACTTGTAGGGCCATATTTTATAGCTGCTACGACTTTATCTCTGGCGACTATTGTCATTTTCTTTTTCTTAAGACCTGATCCATATCTCATCGCAAACTTATCTGCAGATGGTGTCACTCAAAATAAGCATCAAACAACAAAAGCTGCTCTTAAACATATCCGACATATTCCACAAGCGCTTTTTGCAGTATCTGCAATTGGTGTCGGCCACTTGGCGATGGTTTCTATTATGGTTATGACGCCGGTTCATATGTCACATATGGATGTAACGCTCTCAGTCATTGGTTTAGTTATTAGTGTTCACGTCCTAGGAATGTATGCATTTTCTCCTTTAGTCGGGGCCCTGAGTGACAAATTGGGTAGGATGAAGGTTATCCAAATTGGTATTTTAATTTTGCTTGCTGCAGCAGCCGTTGCTGGATATGCACCAGCAATGAATACAATTCAACTTGGAATTGGCTTGTTCTTCTTAGGGCTTGGTTGGTCCTGCACTTTAATTGCTGGCTCAACGTTTTTATCTGAATCTGTTTCAGTTGAGATGAAACCATCATCCCAAGGCGCG
>JGI24890J29729_1000699_pt1 | contig 19199 bp, 21 predicted proteins | sample FreactcultureFD7_FD_29729 | JGI IMG/M metagenome (IMG submission 29729)
TGTCGCGGGGGAGGACGATGTCGAGAGTGGGGGAGGCCGAGGGTACCGAGCGATGAGTGATAGAGATGAAGGGTTTGGAGACTAGCTCGTGTCGTTGTGATACGAGGATTGCTTCGGTAGGGTAAGACGGAGAGCAGGAAGCGCTTGTGGGGAGATGGAAAGCGACTGGAATGACATGGTAGCTGTTTGCGTCCGACTCGAGAGTGAAGTTTTTGACAGTTGCGAGACCTAGTCCGAATTTGCTAAGGAATGTTACGATACCCTGCCGACGTACGAGTGTCAGTATCAACATGACCATGAGGGGGGAATGACGAGAAGTACTCGAAGGTGGTTCTCGAGGAGATCTTTCGCTCCGAGAGTTCGCTTGAAATCACCCAATACACCTCCCTTTTCTTTGACGAACTTCTCCCAATCGTACTCGGGAGCAAGCATCTCATCTAACCATTGCCAAGGACCGTCCCAAAAGTAGAACCAGGAATCTGGGTCGAGAATCGTAGCTCCCGCTTCTTGTGAGAGATAATCTGTAGCTTCCTCAAGCTCTACTTCGATCATTTCCCCGGTGATCCTACTCCATATATCTTGTGGAAGTCTCGAAAGATGAACTGGAGCTGATTCGTTGTCGAGCGAGAGGTGATCTCCATCACGAATTCGACGACGGAGGAGTTTCTCGAGATTAACGTAAGCTAATGCAGCAACACATAGCTCTGTAGCCCCTATGAAAGTGCCGTAGAAGTATTGCGTATCGCTTGAGTCCATCTGGCAATTGGGAAATGTAGAATGAGAGTTGTCAAATTGAGGATGAGGGAAGCTAGAGTGGTTTGGGAGTACTCGTGGGGCAGTCTTGAGGCACCTCTTAAGTGTTCGAGAGCGATAGAGGGTCGATCGAAAGTGAATGTGAAGTGCAGGGGACTAAGAAAAGAATCTAATCTCTTTCGCACTGCTTTGTCGAGGTGGTCTGTCCTGTGGAAGTGGCTGTAACGAGGTCTTTATGACGCCTGTTCTCTCTCTGAATAGCTATAGTCGATCTGGAGGAACAGACATACAAACGCTTCTTGCCTCGTTTTCTTTCATCGAAATTCGTTTGAACGTTTGAACCCCCTTCGCTGCCGCTCTTGAACTGCGAAGCGCGGCGTCGACCTCCGATCTCGGAGTAGCAGTGATTTTAGCAGCAAAGAGCCCAAGAGGATCAGTATAATGATAGGAATACAATGTTTCGCAACAACAATAATCAAGAATAAAGATTTACTCCCCTCTCTCACTTCCCCCCTCCTCCTCCTTCATTCCCTTTCCCCTCCAATAAATCCTGAAACACTTTCCACAATACGCTGAACAAGATTCCCTGCAACCCATTCGCCAACAACCTCGTCTTCAACCCTCTCCCAAACAAACCCCTTGCTCCTTCTTTCCCCAAGATCTCCCGAATCGATTGTCGGTACCCTACGTCCCCCTGCGCGGTTTGTCGATACGTCTTGATCACTCGCAAGGAGTTCGAAATCGTATCTGATACGACTGAGGAAATGAATCCGATCAAGGCTTGACGGGAGAGTTTGAGGAGGATGAATGAGAGGTGGGAGTGAACTGGTGGAGAGGGAGAGGGGATGGGGAGATGAAGTGACAAGTAGTTGTACGTTGCGAACCTACGCAAATTTTATCGCATCATCAGATTCGGAATGGAAGAGATACAGCGAAGATAAGTGCGTACCATGGGAAAGAACCGACAAAGTTTGCGGCTGCTGTTGCCCATGCACCGTTCCAGAGTGTACCTGGTCCATATTCGACTATCCGATCTTTCAAGATTGGTAAAGCTTTAACATTCCCCTCAGTTTGCATCGTAGTCTGCAAGTGCCGGTCGTCATCAGTTCACAGAGACAGTAGGACTAAAGAGGAGTGAAGACTCACCTTGAGAGTATCAACCGGCATCAACACCATCCTAAACAGAGCACCCAACAAACTTCCCAGCGCCGTCTTGATCGCAGTCGGTAATTTCCTAGCCCATTCATTCCCTTCCAGCAAAGCCAACACTCCAACGTTACTAGCGGTATCCCCAAACCTCGCGACGGGACCTTGGATCAAAGCGGGTAACAATCCAGCGTAGAATCGAGCGCGTCCTTGCGAACGGAGGGTCGAGTAGGCGGTAGAGATCGATGTACCGTGACGGTATTGGTAGTTCATCAGGGTTCTCAACGGGAGAAGGAGGAGGACTTGGAGAACCATCGAGAGAGCTCCGGCTAGACCCTGTGTGGATTCGAAATGAGGAGAGGAAGGGAGGGATTGAGTGAGTGAGACGAGATAGAGTCGGGATAGAAGAATTGGTTGAAATAGATCAGGGTAGGATAGTAGCGGTATGAAACGAGTATCAGTTATTCCATCATTTCGAAATCTCATGCGAAACGAGTTCAGTCAAACTTACGCCTCCTCCCGCTTTCTTCAACGCATCTGTCCAATCGAATTCACCACCTCCTTTCCTCACACTCTGAACGATACACACTCCAACGACCAACCCGATCGTTCCCCAAATCAAGGCGAATTTCCCAAACTTTTTCCAAACCCTCTTTCTATCTACGCCAGGTGGTGAATCGGAACTTTTCGAGTGCAAGTGAGAGGAGAGGGAATCTGTAGCTGTAGCTGTTGGAGTAGTGGGAGAGGGGGGGAGAGAAGAGTTTGAATGGGTGGAGGTTGATCTTGAGGGGAGTCGGGCGAGTAGAGGAGTACGCTCATTTGAACTTGAGGGGTTCGGTGGATCTGTCATAATACGAGAGGGAGAGACAGCCGAAAAGAGGGAGAGAAGCAAGAGACAAGGGGAGTTTCGCAGGATGTTTGATTACCAATTCCAACATGAAGCGCCTCTCATAGCATTAGCGCGAAATCGTTAGCGACAAGGGGATCAATATCGAAGGATGGTAAAGTCGCGATCCCGCACATCTAACTAGAAAGAAAGAGAGAAAGAAGCGAAAGACGACAGTCGTTCCTCTCTCGGCAAATATCGTAACGGCTCGCGCTGTATCTCTCGGTAAGCGTACGTTCACCCCTTGAGAGACGGAGCTGCATTATCGGCAGTAGCGCACTCCGGCTCGTCCCTCTCCTACCTCACCAGCTCTTTTCGAATCATGCGAAAACCTTTTCTCTCCTCTCTTCCTGGCTCCCCTGCTCACTCTCGCCTACCGGTCGCATTCGAAAAAGCAATTCAATCTGATTCCCCCTTTTACAAGTCTACATCCCCTCTCCCTCTCCCTCTGCATAACCGAATCGTTTATTGTTCCGCCTCGACGTATTTACCTCGGATACTGTACGCCGTACAACGCTGTTCTCATCAGCACTGTTCTACAGAGGATGAGAGAATATTGTATAACGTACTCTTTCCATTGTTTACCAGCGTTGTGAGAATCCCAGAATCCCGAAGTTACTTTATCGTAACCGATTCCGAAAGCGAAGGCACCTAATCACACTCGTCCGACAGTGCAGTAAAGATCAATCGTTTAGTGGGTGAGTCGAGTAGCGTAGATTGGAGAGGAATGGAATTGGGATTGATGAAGATTGGGAGAAGAGAGAGAGAAAAGGTGGCAAGGCAACACAAGAGGGAGAATAGGGTCAGCGGGTACACTGAGAGTGGAGGGGAGTTCAATGAGGAGCTTACCAAAGAATACGGTACCTACGAACACTGAGTTTCGGGAGAAGAGGGAAGCGAAAGATTTACCAACCTGCCAACCAACACTCGCGCTAGATGAGTAAGGCTAGCTCGCATATAGTAGAGGTTCAGCTTACCGCAGGCATAGTGTGAGTAAAAGATTAGGAGTGTGTGGAGGGAAACGAACGAGACGAACTCCCCTTTCCTCTCTTGTCTTCCTCCAACTTCCTTGCTATCCTTTCACTTGCTCAGTCTACCTCATTAGTAACAAGATATAATGGCTACCTATTTCGAAACCGTTCAAAAAGTCAGTCTCTCTTTCTCTCCCCTTCTCTCTCGTTCCCCGTCCCCCTCCACGACACGACCCTCTCATTCAACCTCTACCTCTTGAAGGAACTGACCAGTGTTCACTTGACGCGTGACAGTCATTCGCAGATGTACCCGTTACGGAACAAGGTGTAGATACTAAACAATTCTTGGAAGCTACTCAAGGTTTAATCGGAATCTTTGGTACGCCTTCATCGTCTCTCTTCACGCGTTCCTCCTCAGCTCAAGCTGACGTGGAAGAGGATGGATGTGTACAGATCTCCTCGGAAGTGCCGCTTTCTCTGTTGTCAAGAATGATATGAACGGAAATGTAAAGGTGAGATCTCTCTCTCAACTTCACCATCTCTTCTGCCCACGAGATGCTGACTTGGTGACACGACTCTCACAGAAAATCCGTGATCGATACGACTCAAACCCTGCTGGAAACTCGACTTTGGAACTCTTAGTAGACGCAGAGAAAACCGAAAAGAAGAAAACTGCAACCGAAGGTCTCTTATGGTTGATCCGGTACACCACTCTCCTCGTTCCCATCTACCTCCATAAAAACATAGTACTGATGGATCAAAGTGAGAGTGATGTAGGGGATTGAAGTTCACTCAAACCGCTTTACAACGATCTCAAGCGAACAAACAAGAAGAATTAAACACTTCTTTCCAAGGTGCCTACGAAGTCACTTTGAAGCAATATCATTCATTCGTCGTCAGACCCGTGTTCTCTGTACGTGTCCCTTCTCTCTCCCTCCTTTCCCTCCTGATGAAGCCTTTTAAAACTAATCTCTTCCTTTTTCCGGTTTGCGTGTGATCGTTTGTAGTTGGCAATGAAAGCTTGTCCTTACCGAGCAGACTTTTACGCGAAACTTGGACCCCCTACGTCGGAAGTCGATCAAGAATTATTGAAGTGGAACTCTGCGTTGGGTGATATCATTGCTAGGTTGGAAGCTTTCTACGCCAAAGGGAATTACGCAAAGGGAATGTGAAAGGTACTCAGTTCAGGCTACGATGAGAAGGGGAGGACGAAGGGAATAGGAATTAGTCTCTGTGGTTTCTTGACGAATGTTGCGCGTAGTGCTTTTTCGTTTTATTTGTTTACTTGACGATGTTTCTGCAAGGGAGGCTGAGCCTCTTCTCTAGTTGACGAGGGGGAGGAGGAGGACGCTCTTCGATCTGTCGAGCCCACAAGAGAGGCACTGAACGCTTCTCTCCCTCGTTTCCCCGACTTGCGAGAAAGGTGAACTTTCAAGAATCAAACCCTTTCTTTCTTTCCTTTCGCTCCTTCTACTCCATTCAACGCGGCGTTTCCCACTCAACCCGACCCTTCAAGCATCGAGCTAGCCCCTCTCCCCTTCCCCTTCCCTGTCCACTCGGTCGCTCAACCCCCACAAGCCTCCCTTTCTCTCCCTCTCTCCCCCTCTTCCCTTCCTGTCTTAGCTCTCCTCCTCAGATCCTCAAGGAAGATGTCGGTAAGCTCCTTCACTCCCTCTCAGAGCTCTGCCGTGCGCCTCCGATTCAAGCTGACCCTCCCTTTGACCGAAATTTGAAAAAGGTCATCTATTCAACGAGCACCTACCTGTTCTACACGGCTCCGGTTTATTTAGCGGGGAGTGTCATTAGATGTGAGTCTCTTCCTGAGGGAAACATTCGACGAGGGGAAATCGCTGAATGTATCCAAGTGAGGTGATTCACAGCCGTTTGGGGGGATTCAAGTTCAACCCCTTCGACAAAAGATCCAGCGCTTCCGACGAGGGACAGTCAAGGTCAGGATATTAGGTTAGAGGTGGAACGGCTGAAGGGAAGTGAGGAAGTGATTGACGCAGAGAGAGAAGAGAACGAGGAGGAAAGGGAATTGAGGAAAGCCATGCTCGAGGCAATGAGGGATTACCATTCAGCTGAATCGAGTGATGCGCTTAAAGAGGTCGATACTGAAGAGATGGATGCAATGGAGGAGGTCGAAGCTGAGGAGGGCGAGGGAAGCGAATCAGATCCAACTCCCGAAATTTCTTCATCAAACTCCGAAAGCTCCTCGGACTCGGATGAACTTGCTTCACCCCTTCTGGTCGCCCATTCTTCTCCTACTCCTTCCTCACCTCCCGATTTGCGTCCAATATCAGTAGCAACGACCCCTACCGACGGAGGAGACGAAGAAACCCATCTTACTTCGCAAAACTCAGATTCTCTACCCTCTGAAACTCCCCTCTCTCCCCCAACCGCCCTCGACTCCAACTTACCCACATCCGACCATTGCTCAACCCCATCCATCTCTCCCTCGCCCTTACAAGATCACGAAATGTCGACCCTCTCCCGACGTTCCCAGTCCCTCTCAACTTCCCTCTCCCGCCTCTCTCGTCGCGCAACAGTCTATCTCTCTACTTTCTACTCGACCACTCCTCCCTCCGCATCGAGAGATTTGGATGAGGAAGAGAAAGAAGTTTTGGTCGAGCGAGTATTGGAGGACGAGAGGAAAGGGGTTGAAGAGGAAATGGAGGGGTTTGTAGAGAGTGTCAAGGAGCGAGAGGAGCGAGAGGAGAAAGAGAATGAGGAGAAAGTGGAGGAGGAGGGATGGAGTTGGTTCGGACAACAGAAAGATTCAGATTATAAAGTGAGTTATTCTCCTTTCTTTCAGCAAGATCTTCCGAACTTTGAGCTGAGGAACATCTGAGCATCGCAGGATTTCAGCGATGTCAAGTGGAGTGTCGAGAAGGGTACGAACGCAGAAGACTTCTGTTTGGCTTGCGAAGGATTGGTCAGATTAGCAGGTATGCATTCACTACTTCGCGATCCTCCTTCGCATCAGAAGCTGATAGAGATCGCGAATAATCCGGATACATAGAACACCTCGCACCGGGATTAGCTGGGTTGTGTACTAGCGATATCGTTGGTGAACTCAAAGTACGCTTGACACTTCCTTCGCTATCCTCTCACCACGGGGTGACGAGCTGATAGGAGAGGGTCCTAAAATGTACAGAAGATCCGAACTCGAACTCGAGTAGAGGGAGCGGAGACTTTGGAACAGATCATTGCGATCGAACGAGGTCAGAGGAGGAAAATCGCGACTGATGCGGTGGATTGGTTGCTACTGTGCGGTTCCTCTCTCTGACTATATCAGAACGACTCACTGATGTGGTTCCAATGAGCATCCGCAGCATGCTCAAATTTGGATCGACTGCTTATCAATACAATTTGAAGTCGACAAAGGAGGAATTGTCAACTAGTTTCACCAGAGCTTGGGATGAGGAGTACTGTTAGTCTCTGTCCCCTCTTCTCTATCCCTCCTTCTCTTGGCTCGTTACGCCTAACTAAACCTACTCGCTCTCGCTTCAGGGAAATATTTCAATCTCCTCGTTCGACCTCTGTTCAAGGTACGGCACTCGCTCCCTCTCCCCTTTACTGTCCCCTTCTCTGATTGAACTCGCTATCTCCGTGGTGTGTAGATTGTGATCAAAGCTTGTCCATCTCGCCAAACATTCTATTCGAAGCTTGGATCGCCTCTCGAAGTCGTCGAGAAAGACTTTGGGGCTTGGCTGGACGGCGTCGATATAGTCACTGAGAGGATTGAGAAGTGGCAGAAGGAGAGTAAAGAGGGCTCGAAGGGGAAGAAGGGGAAGTAGCATGATCAGGGCGGGGAGCAGGGCTCGAGAATGTGCGAATAGAGATCTTTTCACGCTGTACTCGTCTCTCTCTCGGTCTACTGTAGCTCATCTACTACGTGTATTCACGAATGCGAAGAGAGTGGTGGTTCCGAGAGTACAGGGCATACGGAACGAGCGAAGGTTTTACAGGTACAAAGCTAATCTCGCACGCCGGCAGAGAGCAAACAGCGGATACATCCTACGTATAGCAAACAAAAGACAAGAAGAGTTATAACAATATAAGAGGTTGAATCTAGGAGGTACAATCAAAGAATTCGTCATCGTCCATTTCGAAACTGACGAATGACATTGATTTTTGCGTTGACAAAGGACATGAGGGAGGTAAAGGGAAGTTGAGCGCGAATTTTGGAGAGACTGGCTCTGCTGTTGTAATTTGGGAGAAGGTTGAGGAGAAAGTCGAGGATGGGGAAGGAGTACAAGGGGAATCGAAATGAGGGTCTAGGAGTGATTCTGTCGAGGAAGAAGGTCGGAGTGAGGGAGTACGAGGAGTTGCGATCAATGTTGGTGCGTCGGGGAGGATTCGGAACGCTGCGAGTTGACGACAAACGTCCGGGTCGATTTCGTCTGCTCGGAATTTGCCAAAGTTTGGATCGTCCTCCTCTGCCTCGTCATCATCTTCAGTCATATCTGGACTGCGACTAGATCTCCGGATCGAAGACCATGCTAAAGAGGTATGAGGGCTGTCACTCGAAGATGACGGAGCGTAGAGGGTTTGAGAATCGACGTCCTCCTCCTCCGCTTGATTTCGATCATCGTACCAACAGACGCTCTCCCTTGGTCGATGGAGCATTGTCGTAGGCGATCCAAAGTATTGTTGGGGCATCGAGAAAGACTCTGCGAAAGGTGGAGAGGGAGGGCCTGAACCGTCGCTGTCATAAGCAGACGGAAACGCACAGTCGAAATCGAGAGCGAGATCGAGTTCGAGAGGGTGGACGGCTGGGAGTAGAGAGGGACCTGAAGAGAGATAGAGAGGTGCTGCTAGGGAAGAGGCTGGGCGAGCGTTGTCTGAGGCGAGCTCGGAAGCCGAAGTTGTGAAAGTGAAAGATGGACTCTTTGGAGCTACATTGAAACTCGAGTCGTCAGTCAAGCTCCCTTGTGCGAGGTTGTGTAAAGGGCACTCACAGAGTCTGTTCTTCCGTCTCAGCTTGGGCATCTTCCATGGGCGTCTCGATGGATCCGCTTCTTCGTCGCTCGAGAACCAACTCATTACGCTACTGCTTCGAGGGATGTCTTGGGGGAGAGTATCGTAGTCGTCTCGGGTAGAAGGGGAGGAAGGTGTTGTCGGTGTCATCGGTGGTGATGGGGTACGAGACGAGCCGGAGAGGGAAGAGAAAGAGCTAACTCTTCTCAGTTTCGAAAGGAGAGTCGGTTTCGTTGCATTTGACGATGTCGAGTGGGCTCTGGTCGGCGCGATGAACATTGAGGATCTTGAACGAGGAGGTCTTGACGCCATTTCTAGTCTTCGTCGAGCGTGTGTGAGAGAGATGCAGCAGAAGCTAAACGAAGCAAAGCGACGAAATAATGGAAACCCAGCAGTAAGCCTCGAGAACAGAACGAAAGCGCATAATACGACTCTGCTTGTTCTGTTCTATGTCGAAGATAGACTCATACTTTGGGAAGAGTCTATCAGTCGCAGGAAAATTGAGCAGCATTTTGCAGGAATTGCTGAATTTTGATCGACCACACTTGGTTTCGGAAGTACCGGTCTTGCTTTCCCTTCCGGTTCCTCGCTCTGCTGTGTTCTTGTTCGCAGAGAAGCTTCATCCAACCTCTTCGACTTGGGAAAGTAGAGCTCACCCATTTTATATGAAAATTGAGAGTGGTTGAATGAAGCACTGAGTCTTGGTACGCGTTGTGCGGTATTACTGGACCTCTTTATGATAGCCTGCGATTCTCAGGAACGAGCAGCGGGGTTTGGTGGAGGCCAAAAGAGAAGGATTTCCCAATTTTCCCTTTTCCACTCTTACCGCTCACTCGACTTGCCGAACCTTCGCTTCTGATGCTAAGATGAGCTTTCAAGCTCTTTGCGAAGCTCCCTGGGAAGCGCGAATAAGTCCTGCGCTCTGTAGATTTCGTTTTCGACTGGTATAGGGAATGCTCTCTCGCTCGCTTTGAGGGAAGATTCGGTGCAGGAATCTAACAGGCACAGCTCCTTTTGAGTAGATTACCGCGTCAGGACTATCGGCTTCCGAAGGAAATTTCGCACAGATTGAACTTGGGAAGAGTCGGTCGCCTCCTGCAGATTTTTCGAGAGGTCAGGAGGTCATCCTGCAACATCTTCGCACCTCCTTCCCACTCTCTGCTACACGTCTAGCGCGACTTGTTTCTCTCTCCCTTCATACCCCCTCTAATGCGCAAGTCAATCCTCTCCTTCCAACCATTCACACCTCCTTTCACCAACAACTCCATTCCTTCTCCCTCCTCTGCCAGTGCGATCCCATCGATGCAGACCGAGCAAACCTCCTCACCAGTAGTGCTGCTACCATCGACAACGTCTAGCAAGAACGGATCCAAGTTCCTCTTAGGCTTGAGAGGACTGCCAAAAGCTTTCCTTCTTCGTCAGAGACGACGGAGCGAGAATTCGGAGGAACCCCCGCTTGAAGTTGGCGAAGTCGATCCTTACGTGTTGATTAAGCAGGGTAGACGTCAAACTTGTGAGCAGCGATTCTCTCCCTTCCTCACATTGATAAAGCTAATCTTAGTGTTTCTCTCAGATGTCATGCATTCGGCCCCTTCCCTCGAATCACCAAAACCCGTACCAGTCTTGACCCTCTCTTCTCATCATCTCGTCGTCCTCGAAACAGATCGACGAGATCTGGCGCGCCTCGCACCGATACCGGAATACTCTTCCCTCGACGACGATACTTGTTACACTTCCTCCTCTTCTCTCGCCTCAACCTCTTCTTCCCTCAGCTCTTCCTCCTCCTCTATACGCTCCTTCGATGACTCGGAACCAGTATTGGGTTCTCCACAATCTCATTGGTCAGACGATTCCTCCTCCGACGAATTCGATTGCACCGCTCAACTCTGTCAATGTCACGATCTCACCTTTACGAACTCCTCTCGACTATGTCCCGCTTGTATCGCATCACAAGATGTTCCAGAGGATGAAGATTTCGACACATCGGACGTCGATTCCCTCATCGATTCGTATCTTGAGGAGATCTCAGAATTCACCCGAGAACGATGGAGCAGTCTCTCGAGCGCCTCGACCTCCTCTTCAGCATCTACCCATTACGATCCACTCTTCAGCCCTCGTTCCTCTTCAACAACCTTCACTACTCCAACTATCTCTTCCCCTCGTCTACAAAAATCTCGACCAAACACTCCCGTCGATATCCGTGATTTCGATATGATCTTTACTTCTTCCCCTCCTTCTCCTCAGGGCAAACGTTTCCATCGCTCGACCTTGGATGCTCGCGACGCTGTCATCGCAGGTTCTCGTCCCCGGAGGACGTCAACCCAAACTGTTTAGAACCTCTCTCTTTCTTACTCTTTCCTTGTATCTAGCTCTTCAGGCGGACCTTCCCTCTCTTGTCTCTTTGGTGGACCCCTTTACCTCTACTCCTCCTATATCATTTGCTATACCTTAGATCTGTATCCGTTTTATACCTGCCTCCCTCTCGTGGAATTCTCTTCTTCTCTCGTCGCTCTCCTCTCTTCTCGCTACTGTACTTCGCTACTTGATCTCGCTGAATTCCTTGGTCACTTGTCTGATTCGCACGACCCCCTCGACGGAACACCGATCTAATCCCGTTCGAACCCTTCGAAGTTTGAAAGGCCTCTTTTGCCTTCTTCCTCTTCCCTTTCTCAAGCCTTCCTCGACAGGACAGCCCCGACCGTGATGAATCCATCGCGCTGGGCTGTCGAGAGGCCTCACTATTCGTCGGGTTCAGGTCAAACTTATAGCTCACCGTGAGTGTTTCGTCCTTGTTATAACTCGGTATTGTATGCTGATCGATGTTCTGTTTGACAAATATAGACATCCGAAGCCTGGTACACTGGCCGCTCCCTCCAAACCCCAGGCTTTAGAGCGAGTTTTGTGAGTTTCACGCTCGATTTGACTTCTTCTCTTCGCTACGCGAAGTTCCTCGCCTTGGATCTGAACAACAGAGATATCTATCCAACGAAATTTAGATCAGTACAGAGCTGACCTTTAGATTGTATCGGCCGCAGGGCAAACAAAGGAGAACTTCAAAACTTGGATCACGACAGCCTCCTCAACTGGAGTGCACGCTCAAACGATGTTGTGAAGAAAGCGGCTATGGTACAACCTCACCCGAGTCGCAAGCCGAATCAGTACATCCCTCGTTCAGTGGATCGTCGAAACCAACAATCTTCAACCGCTTCTTCTTCTCCCTGCATCGTTCGACCTCTGGCGCCCGAGCGAGTGGAGACAGTGCAGAGAAACAGTGCCCACACTCCTCAGGCGAGAGAGGGAAATCTCGAGATGTCGGTGTTGACGAGCAAAAGGAGTCAAACAAGGAACAGCGAGATGGAAAATAGTGAGGCAAAACCGAAGGACCGTAGCTGGAACTGGTGCTGAAGACTTTGTTTACTAGATACTACAGATAGAGATAATAGTAGCACATAGAGATACGAAATGAATGACCTTTTCTTATTAGTCTATAGCCGATTCCCGAAAACTTCCGTTGAAACGAACCTCCTTTTCTAATCCCGACGGACGCCCCGTGAGATCGATAAGAGATGCAGGTCAATCTCCGTGTCTCACCTCGGAATTCTACTGCTCGAAGAGCTCAGCCCGGTTTGCTTCTTGTCTTCCCGCGATTCACTTCTTTTTGATACAAGATATGGCCTCTCGACATACCTCACATCTTAGCATCCACGATACAAGTCCCTACAGAACGTTCGATGATCATCCTTACGACTTTGACGCGTTGAAACCAGAGTTCATAGAGACGGAACGAATGAAACGTCGGACTCCTGCGTGAGTGCATTTTACCATCGTACGCAGCTCACAGTCACTAATTCAGAATGATACTTTAGGGAAACACGAGCCGTCCAGAAGCGACGAACCATATCTGAGTACGATGCGCCGTCCGTCGGTCCAGGAGGAGCGGGTTTCTCAGGAATACCTGCCATGTTCATCGACGACGAGTCAGATTCGATCTCTCGCATACTTCTCATCCATCTCCGAGTTTAACCATTCCGCTTGAGGAGAAACAGGGAACCTCGCGAATCGTCTCGACATCTTCGCTCAAAGGCACCCCCTCCAGCTTTCACTAGGCAATACAGTCGAGCTGGACATATCCTCGTACCCAACATGAGGCGTGCTCAAGAGTAAGCTGATCCTGACTTGCCCATCGAAACGAGACCAAGAACGCTGATTCTGATCTCTCTCACCCAATTCTTGTACTACGACACAGAAGTAGGAAGCCGCAGAGTACTCTGCTCGTCTCACAACCTCGACACACCAATGAGAACCCCGATTGTCCTCACGTTATCGACGAGCCGCATGAGATACCCTCCGCTCGATTAACTCGACCGAATTCTCAACGACCCTGGCCCCGTCCGGGTCAAAGTCAAGAGCATCGACACTATGTGAGAGTGATGGAAGACGAGAGGAGGAAGGCGTTCGAGCCACGACCGAGGAGTGATTTCGTCGTTGTACCGTTGGACGACGAGGAAAAGCGGCAGAAGAGGAGAAAGGAGGAGAAGGGGAGAGGTTGGTTGAAGGACTGGGTCGACGCGTCTTCTCATTCATATTGAATGCATGGCTAGCTCCCCTCTAGTGTTTCCTCGAAATTGATTAGTGTACCTTTTTCTCTCTCCTTCGCTTTGAAACTCGAGACTTGTTTTCCTGCCAATAGCTTAGAGTGTCCATATACAACATACTTTCTTCACGTACCTTCCCTCGATCTCTACACCAACTCCCAAGTCTATTTCGCTTTAGCAGCTGCCATTCGTTTCCTCCTCTCCTCCCTCGCAGCAGCCATCTTAGCCGCCTTCTCTTCCTTCGACAGCACTCCGATCGGTACACTCGCACTACTAGCCGACAGAGCAGGTGAAGCCGGGAGTGCCGGAGTGGTAGGTCTCGATTCGTTGACCTGAGATGGAGGAGGTGAGATTGGAATGATGGGTTCTGTAGGTACGGGAAGTGGAGATGGAACGGTCGAAGATGTGGGAGGAATGGGAGCGAGGGGTGGAGTCGAGAGAGGTGGGAGGGGGGATCGGAGGGGTTCGGAGAGTGGTGGTTGAGAAGAAAAAGGTAGTGGGAGTTTTATCGAGGGTGTCGGAGTCGGAACAGGCACGATAGGGGAGGGTGAGACGGTCGATTGGGTTCGAGAATGTATAGGTGTCGATCGGGAAGAAGGGGCGGAAACTCGTGGAATCGTGGATTGAGGAGGTAGAGAAGGAGCAGGTTTGGGTTTAACCCCTTTCGTAGAAGCTGCTGGGGATTCGTTCAGATCCAAGTCCCACGAATCAGTAGCGTCCATGTCTGTCAGTTCATCGAGCAGCGCAGATCAGTACCTTGTATCAAGCATTGATTTGATCGAGAGCAAAGATGTGAGAACTGACCCATAGGAACTCTCAAAGCCGAACTCTTGCTAGCTCCACCTAATCTCATCGATCCTTTTTTTCCTCTCAAACTCGATGAAGGAGGTCTACTAGCCGAGAGCCTGGCAGCCAAAGGATCGATTCTAGGTTTATTAGATTGACTAGGAAGTTGACCTGTTTCAAATTCATCTGTTACTCGTAACACCTCACCTTGATCAGTCACTGCTCGGGGATACTGAGATAGAGGAGAGTGGTTTGACAAACCCCAATCTTCTGTATCATCGTTTACATCCATCAAATCTCCACCCCAATCCTCTTTGACCGCACTAGTACCTCCCACCGCACTCGCACTCGCATTCCCCGAATCGAAAGCGAATCCTCCTGGTACTGATAAGGAAGGTGTACTAGTTGAAGCTTGAGTAGGAGGGGCAGAAGGAGGATTAGGAGAAGAAGGGGGGAGATGAGGGGTCGAAACTCTTCGTTCGATCGGTGCAGCAAGTTCCGCAGATGATAACTATAGTAGAGCGAACCGAGGACGGGTCAGTCGATTACGAAACGGAGAACGCTCTAGTGAAAATGAGGATGTTGTTTCTTATTACCTTTTTAGAAATGCTTGCGAAACCCCAACTTGCTATTGCCAATCCTGCACCTGCCGCGTTCGTCGCCAATCCGATCGATTGAGTACTTGGTACGTTCGTTCCATTGACATTGACGCTACTAGCTGGACTAGGCGGCATTTCAGGTGAAATAGCAGTTTCAGGCTGCGCAACACCAACCCTCTCTGTCAGTTTCTCCTCGCGAAACCCACAGATAAAAGAAGAGAAAACGTACCATTGAAGCAGTGAGCACTTCACATTTCCTGACAAACATATCAATCGCCCTAAACCCTTGATCCCTCACACTCTTCTCCTTGTCGACCAAACAAATCCCAACACTCGGAATCACTTTGCCTGCAAGATCTTCCTTCTCCCAACCTTCTAAACCGGCCATGAGACTCATCAATCCCGCGATTCGAGCATGTACGAAAGGGTCTCGTAAGGAACGTGCGAAGGCTGGGATTAAGACTTTGCGTTGAGTCGAGAGGGACAAATGGGGCGAGAGGCGGGATAAGAGGATACAAGTGTTGGTACGAATTCCGGGTTCTGAATCGGTTTGAGTTTTGGAGAGGTAACGTAAGAGGTCATTGTTGAGGATTCGATCGTTCAACTAGAAAAACAAACTCTTTTTTCAAAATTAGCCATGTCTTTCTCGAGAGAGAGAGAGAGAGGAGATACTGACTTTGGGAGCGATGATCAAAATTGATTTAACCGTAGCCTCCCTAATGACAGGTACGAGATCCCCAAAACCCGTAATCAAATAAGGCCAAACTTTTTCCACCACTTCTTTACTCGTCAATTTGTCTCCGTACACTTCCAATCCCTCTAACAGAGCCATTCGCATCGCTCGATCGGGTACTTGAAACATTCTCAACAATGGGGGAATGATTCGGGTAGAGTATTCTGTCGGTGAGAGGGAAGTCGAGAGGGATAAGATCAAGGGGAGGAGGGAGGAGGAAGAAGATGAAGAGAATTCGAAAGTGTGTAGGAGAGAAGGGAGGATTTTGTATAGGAGGAAACCGGTTGGTAAGGGAGAGGTCGAGGTTGAAGTACCGTTCATTTGATGAGGAGTAGAGGGAGTCGTTTGTTGTTGTTGTTGAGAGGAGGAAATCGCTTTGAGCGTTCGGATCAACGTGGCTTTCTCGTTGTCCGATGCGAGCGAGAACCCTTCGAGTGCGGTGGATAGTTTGACTAATCGATTGTTGGTCCACCAACCTCCAGCATCACTCGTCGAATTACCCAGTTCTAGGAACGCACTCGTTTTCAATCGAGCTAGAGGGTTTGGGTTCCCTAATCGACGCCAGGGTTGGAATAGAGCTGGAGGGATAGATCCTCGAGTTTGAGGGAGAGAAGGGGTTTCGGAGGAGGAAGAAGGGGAGAGGTAAGAGTTGGGAAGGGGTCCGTTGAACAATTGAAAGATTAGGAGATGGAGTAAATAGGAATCGTAAACTGATGGATCGTATCTATTGTTCAAAGTATCTCAATGTGAGCGGATGAAGAAGGGGAAGAGAGAGAGAAAAGGGATACGAACTCTTTGAGTGAAGTCCAACCTCCTTTTCGAACTTCTGGTGATGCATGATATCTCGAATCAGGTAACAATCCTCCAAAGTTCTAAGTTACCCCTCTCAAATCTCCACGTTAATGTCGGTGTGCAGAGAAGAACGTGCGGAGAGAGAGCAGTTGTAACTCACCCACATGACTGCATCGTGTTCCTCCAATTTCGAACACACTTCGAATCCTCCCAATTTCCATTCCCCACCTTTGGTCACCCAAGTAGTTTCCTTCCTGACTCCACCATGAACGCTCCCACTCTGTTGATTCAAGAATCCCAACCCAGTGACCAAATGCAACAAACCATAAACTTTACTTTCTTCACTGATTCCTGTTCCTTTGTCGAGTAAATTCGATAAGGGTTCGACGGGTTCGGTGATGATCCATACTGATGATTCCGATTCTGCTCCGTCGAGGAATTTCAGAATGTTTGGATGTCGAGTCGAACGAAGTTTACGAAATGCGTTTTTAGCCAACGGTAACAATTGCCTTCTATCCCCTTGACCTTGGGAGGATGGGGATTGAGATTCGAATTGAAAGATTGAAACTTTACTCTGATCGTCCTATACAACGCTCACTCGTTTGGAAATGAGATTAGCTCCCCACTTGAGTAAACCTCGATTTTGAAAGAGAGAAAGGGTTTACCCGTTTTATTCCAGAGTAGAGGGTCCAAATTGATTTACCATCGTAATCTGTCACTCTATCTCCCAGGGTGTATCCATTTACGCCGGGTATTCCAGTTGAAGTCGCGTTTGAAAGTGCTTGGGAAGAGGCAGAGAGTACGGCAGAGGACAAGGAAGAGAGGAAATTCATGCCCGCGCCTCTCTCTCTCTACACTATACTGATATTGAGGAGTGGGGGAGAGTGGAGAGAAGGAGAAGGAGAGAGAGTTGACTTTGAAATGATGACAGCGAGGAATCCTCGTTTGGTCTCCCGCTTCTCACTTTCAGACACGCTTAACTCTCTAACACCTGTAACAGAATGCCACCTAAAGCGTAAGTCACTTCCTCTCTTACCCTCCCTCTATCTCGTTCAAAAGTGATCAAGTTCGCTTACGTCGCCTCATCATTTCTTTCCCTTCCCTTTCTCTCTATCACAGCGATTGGGAGAACTGTAAGTCATACATCTGCATCAGGTTGTGTTACTAGATCTGACGGAAGTGTGCTTGACTTTACAGACAAGAATGATCCCTCAAAGAAAGATGAAGCTAAAATCAACCGTACCTTATCTCTCTCTCTCACTAAGCAAGCCTAACAAAGAGCACTGATAATGAGGGATTATTGATTGGGTACAGCTCTCGATGATGAAGATATTCAAATCTTAAGAACATACGTACGTACAGAACCTGTCTCCTATCCTCCCGCTTTCCCGGGAAGCTGATTCACAGGTCCGAGGATGTACAGGGTCAAGGACCTTATGCGAAAAGGTTGAAGGATATTGATACAGAGATCAAAGATATTCAAAAACGAGTGAATGAGAAAATGGGTTAGTTTCCCTCCCTGTCCCTCCTCCCTCCTCCCTTCTCTTACTGACTTCGCCAATACCCTCTTTGATCGATCGACGACAGGAGTGAAAGAATTGGATACAGGACTCGCACCTCCCAATTTGTGGGATTTGGCAGCCGACAAACAAAGAATGGGAGAAGAACATCCATTACAAGTAGCACGTTGTACGAAAATCATCAAACTCGATCCGGACGCCCCACCTCCTAGTCTCGCACCGGGACAGAAACCGAACGCCGACGAACAGGACAAGTACGTGATCAATGTCAAACAGATTGCGAAATTTGTTGTCGCGTTGGGAGATCGAGTCGCTCCTACTGATATCGAGGAAGGGATGAGAGTTGGGTCAGTCACAAAAATCATTACTTTCACACTCTCTTTTTCTTTCATTGGAGCTAGTGGCTGATTTTTGAGGCGAGTTGGAGTTATTTTTCACAGAGTCGATCGTCAAGATTATAAGATTATGATTCCTTTACCCCCAAAGATTGATGCGAGTGTCACCATGATGCAAGTCGAAGAGAAACCCGACGTGACGTACCAAGATGTAGGAGGGTGTAAAGAACAAATTGAAAAATTGAGAGAAGTCGTCGAAACTCCTCTCTTGACCGTACGCAACTCTCTCCCTTCTTTTTATTCCCCCGAGTGCTAGCTGATATAGTATGAGAGGAGCTATTTGTTTAGCCTGAGAGGTTTGTTGAATTAGGAATCGATCCACCAAAAGGAGTCATGCTATACGGACCTCCTGGAACTGGAAAAACCCTATGCGCTCGAGCAGTGGCGAACCGTACCGACGCGACGTTCATTCGAGTGATCGGTTCCGAATTAGTACAAAAGTACGTAGGGGAAGGTGCGAGGATGGTGAGGGAGTTGTTCGAGATGGCGAGGTCTAAAAAAGCTTGCATCATCTTCTTTGACGAGATTGACGCGATCGGTGGCGCGAGACACGATGATGGTGCCGGAGGAGATAACGAGGTACAGAGAACCATGTTGGAGTTGATTAATCAATTGGATGGGTTCGATGCGAGGGGGAATATCAAAGTTTTAATGGCTACGAATCGGTAATGCATTTCTTTCTCTCTCTCTTTCTCTTTCGTTTGAGTCAAGTACTGATGGAAAAGTGTGATGTGCTGTTGTGTTGTTTTCAGACCGGATACATTAGATCCAGCTTTGTTACGACCAGGACGTATCGATCGAAGAGTTGAATTCTCCCCTCCCGACGCCGCCGGTCGAGCTCACATCCTCCGAATTCACGCCCGATCCATGTCGGTAGAACGTTCGATCCGATTCGATCTCATTGCTCGTCTCTGTCCGAATGCGACGGGAGCCGAATTGAGGAGTGTGTGTACCGAGGCGGGAATGTTTGCGATTAGGAGTAGGAGGAAAGTTGCCAACGAGGACGATTTCTTGAAGAGTGTAGAAAAGGTTATCAGGAG
>JGI24890J29729_1000700_pt1 | contig 19199 bp, 16 predicted proteins | sample FreactcultureFD7_FD_29729 | JGI IMG/M metagenome (IMG submission 29729)
ACGTTTGCAGTCGTGGTCAAGCCAGAGCTCGCCTGTGTACCAGTAACAACATAGGTTGTGGTTGGCGAATAGGAAGTCGGCGTTCCAGAAATAGACCCTGAAGATGCATCTATTGAGAGTCCTGTGGGTAAAGCGGGGCTTACCGAATAAATATTAATGTCTCCGCCGGTTGAAATGGGATTATCTGAGGTGATAGCGGTGCCGGTGATTGTCGTGACTGAAGATGATGTGTAAGTGAATGCAGGTGGCGGCGGAGATGCAATGTCTGAAGTCGCAACAACACTTGTAGCGGTTACTTGAGCCTTTATTGTCGAACCATTCCCAGATTGGTCTACTAAGTTTGCAACTGTTGAAGTTGTTTGTGGTTTAAAAAGCGCAACTACGCTAGCTCCGGGAGAGACCGTNCCTCCTGAAACAGTTGTAGAAAAATCGTAAGTTGGGTTGAATGTTGTTGTTCCATCTGAAGGATAGAGGGATCCCGCGGTTACTCGGATCTGTCCATAAGAGACTTTGCCATTAGTGGCAGAACCAAATCCGCCAATCTGGGCATACTTCATCAATGTGCTGGCACTGCTATTCGTAACAACAATTGATCTAACGATCTTTCCATCGATAAACATGGTTAGGCGAGTTACTCCACCATTAACAGATTTCTGTAGAGCTAGATGTGTCCACTGCCCTCTTGGTATCGGCATAACGGGGCAATCAGCAAGTGATGTACCTGTGGCATCGCAGCGCGGACTGTAAGTATCATCAAAGTTGGTAATATAAAAGGAACCTCGTTGTGCGGCACCCGTACCAAGTGTTACCGTTCTTTGGTTCCAAGCATCGTAATTTGAATACTGAGCGCCATACTCGAGTTTTTGAAATTTAATATAACCGCAATCTTGCGTTGTCGATGTTATTGGATTAGAACTCGTATCTATCTTCACCCAAGCCTCGACCGTGTACGGCGATGCATTTGCAATTTCCTTACCTGTTGGCAGTGTGATGGATAGAGAGTTATTCGGTCCGCCACACGGAGAATTGGTGCCAGTGCCTGTTCCAGTAATAGTGAGGCTGCCGGGATCGGCTGCGGCTGCAGGCAAAATTTGTGGAGCGGTGATTCCCGCAATTGGCACAAGGAGTGATCCCAGCAGCGCCGCAACCACTACGCGCGAGGCTTTTAGGCGCATGGTCGGCCGCATCTGCTTGATAGCTTGAGAAAACTTAATAATCACGGGACCCCTTGAGTTGTATATTGGAAGGATAATCCAATCTTGGAGAATTGTGCCACAAATGAGAGGTGGCACCAGTTTTAGAAGTGACTTTCAAGTGTCGGGCTCTATCCCAGTCGTGTGGGATGGTTCTAGAGTTGGCCTATGGCGGCGAAGAAGCAGACGGCTCCGGTTCTGGGCAATCGTCAGGCTGCCTACAGCGCACGAAATAGGGCCAAGTTGATCAAGAATGCCCAAGAGATCCTGGCTGAGGTCGGGCCTTCTGCCACGATCGAGCAGATAGCAGCCCATGCCGAGGTCTCCCCGACGACTATTTACAAGTATTTTCAGAACAAGGATGAACTCTTTCTCCTTGCATTTGCTGATCTCTGGCAGGACTTCCTGAGATATTCAGCGGAGAACTCTTCACCCGGTGATCCAATTGAACGGGTGCTAGATATCGGAAGAAGGCTCTTCAGGGCGAAGCTGACTCATCCCCTCTTCGCAAAAGCTCTTCATCACTCATTATCTGAGAGTTCACATTTTATTATTGATGCTGACCAAGGTGAGGGTAAGGACGTTTTCAGACGAGTGGCCTCAACTGGCGCCATCAAGGGAGAAGATTTCGAAGCACGATGGGTTCTCTGGACCAATATTTTCTCAGGCGTGATGTCCGCAGTGCATGTCAAAGATGAATTAACTCCTGAAGAAGCCGATAGAGCTTATGGAATCGGACTTTCTGTTTGGGGCGTAAGTGAAGCAAAGGCTAAGAAGATCGTGTCTCGTAAATTGGAATTTACACCTTCGACTGGCAAGTAAGTTGAGCTAACATTCCGGTTCTTTTCTTACTTGTTTGCGAAAAGCCTCTGACTTCCCGAAGTGTCAACGACTTAGATAGAAGTGACCCCCGCTGACCAAGCGGAAGTCACTCTATGTATATGCGACTGGTGGGATTCAAACCCACATCACCTCCTTAGTCAGAAGAGGGCTCTATTCGTTGAGCTACAGCCGCATTTGCGAACCATAGAAATGAGTTTAAATTTTCTGATGAAAACTTCATTGAGAAGTTGATACTCCAAGGTTGTGAATATAGAATTCAACAACCTTAGTCAGAAGAGTGCAAAAAGCCCCCGGTTATTTACTGGGGGCTTTTTGCACTCGGGTGATTCTACCTCAGGCTCAGAAAACGGCCGCCTGGAGTCGATGAATATCTGGTGCGCTTGAAGGTGTCCTGTTCCACGACTTATGTCTCTCATGTGTCGAGAGATATGTCTCTCCTGGGATGACTACAAAGTTTCTTCTCCGAGGCTTTTCATGTCATTCAAGAGATTAACTAGCGGGGNGAATACCCGTCTTCTAAGGCAGCAAAGTTCCCTCGCCCGAGTCCAGAGCGAATTGATGTGTAAATAGTCCGATTTTTCGACTTGGCCGGGATTTCTTTTTCTTCTGGGGACGACAGGTAAGAGCTTCCAAATTCTGCTTAAGCGCATCACGTATGTTAATTAATTCGTAGCGCATTAGTCTAATAGGGGCAGGTCAGGGGTTCATGAGAGACACATGTCTCGACACATCACATGGTGCGCTTGAAGGGATTCGAACCCCTAACCTTCTGATCCGTAGTCAGATGCTCTATCCGTTGAGCTACAAGCGCAGGTGAAGCAGACCGAATACTACCGGCTACCTATCCTTCGCCCAAACTGAGCAATTTTTCGCGTGAAACTTCCTTCAAGCGAGGCTTCCCCACCGCTTCTCCCGCAGCGATTTCCGCAGCATTTATTCTGCTCCACTTTTCCTGCGTGATAACTTCATTTGTGATGGGAAGAATCTCGTCAATATTTGTTGATTTCTTTGGACTCTTGAGATTAGAAACCATGAGCTCTACGACCGCTGCTGCATCGCTTTTGTTTGTGCCAATGACGCCTGATGGACCTCTTTTTGCCCATCCAACAACATAAAGATTTTCATCCACACGACCATCAACATTTTTAACTTTACCCATATCTGCTGGCACGCCCGCAAGAGGNGCTGCGTGATAACCAATAGCGCTGATGACTAGAGAGCAGCTAATTGTGTGGGTTTCGCCGGTGTCAACAACTTTATCGCCTTCGACTTTATTAATTGAAAAGGTAATTCCTTGTACTTTATCCGTACCGACGATTTCCTTTGGCGCGAGCAAAAAGTGAAGATCGAGAGAACGCTCGTGGTCTGAATGGGGATGATCTGCAATTGCCTGCATTGCATCAAGATTGCTCTTGAGATCTTTTTCAATATCTCCCTTGGCGAGCGCTCGAGCTGTTGCTGCTTGAATTTCATCAGCGTTGATATGAACATCAGTATGTTCAAGTTTAGGAAGGTCGCGAAGTTCTGGTGATGTGAATGATGCATGCTCGGCACCACGGCGGGCGGCGATATGCACTTTACGAATCTTGCTCTCGTGGAGCGCAGAAAGGGCGTGTGGTGCGACATCAGTTGTATCGAGTTCAAGGGGATCAATTGCAAGAATACGTGCGCAATCCATCGCGACATTTCCAGCGCCGATGACAACAGCTACGCCACCATCAAGTGGAACGTCGATATGTGTGAAGTCGGGATGACCGTTATACCAAGGCACAAAATCTGCAGCCGAAATTGAGCCGCGAAGTTCTTCTCCCGGAATTCCGAGTTTGCGACCAAGTGCAGAACCGGTTGCAATTACGACAACATCGTAAGCATCCTTCAGTTCTGCAAGGGTGACATCTTTCCCAAGTTCAATATTTCCAAAGAGACGAAATCCTGGATCTGAAGCAATTTTTTCGAATACTTTTGCAACTGTTTTGATTTTTGGATGATCGGGTGCGACACCGGAGCGAACTAGTCCCCAAGGGGTTGGAAGGCGCTCAATCATGTCGATTTCGAACTTGAGCTCATCGCTCTGTGAATTTTGAAGGGCTTGGGCTGTGAAATACCCAGCAGGTCCTGCTCCAACGATTGCGACCTTGTAAGTAGCGGACATGTCGTAAGTCTATGGTCTGGATTGAATGTGGCAAAAAGCCAGCATCACTTCTTGCGGCGAAGTGTGCCTGCTGGTGTTAATTCAAGCGGAATAGGGTCACAGATGCATCCAGTGAATTCTGCCGATGATTGTCCTGCCTCAAACCCAAGAAGAACCCATTGGCTGCTTCTGTCTTTGATAATACGCGCGGCATAAATGCCATCGGCATCAATGATGTCGGTTTGATCAAAGTGAAAAGGCCCAGTTGGGGAATCGGCTGGAACGGAATATGTTCCTGACTTGAAACCTGGNTTTACTTCATTGAGATCGTGCGCATTCACGCAGAAGACCAAGACGTACTTTCCATCGATCTTTTCAACCTGAATTACTTCAACCTGCCCGAAGCCAGCTTCTCCGTGAAGAGGCCCTTGAACTTTCCAGTTCTTTAAATCCGGGGAGATGGAGTGAGCGACAGTGGCTCGAGTTTTTAATCCTCCACCTTTGATATCTGCAGTATTGAGCATGTGCCACAAGTTATCTCGGTCGTCAAAGAAGACCCATGGGTCGCGCCAATTTGTATTCGCATCGCCATTCTCCTGCGTTTCATAAATCGCAGGGTCTGCGCTTGTTACTGGATTGTTTGGATGACGAGTCCATGTAATTAAATCTGGGCTTGTCGCCAGTCCAATTTGTTGGACAATTCCGCCTTTGGGGCGGGNAACGCCCGTATAAAACATGTAATAAAGATTGTCCTCAGGATTCTTAACGACACTTCCCGTCCATGTCGCAACTTCATCCCACGCTGGCGAATCCGCAGCTACCAGAGCATCAGGTAGCAAAGTCCAATTTTTGAGATCTTTGGATTTAGCATGCCCAACAGATGCACGGAAGTGTCTGCGGTCTGGGTCTACTAACGCTTTCGAGGCGCGAAGAAAGAAGATGTGGAAGTCATCTCCATCATCGAAGAGCCAACAATCCCAAACCCAATGATCTGCGAGTTTTAACACGCTACTTCACTGCGCCGCTGGAAAGGCCGGAAATGAATTGCTTTTGAAGGAACAGGAAGAAGGCAATGATTGGGATAACTGCAAGGAGTAAGCCCGCCATAGCTTGTCCATACTGCGTGGAGTACTGACCATAGAAGAGGTATGTCGAAAGTGGGAGTGTCTGGGTTTCTCTTGTTAAGACAAGTCGAGGGAGAAGGAAGTCATTCCAAATCCAGAGCGAATTAACAATGGCTACTGTCGCAGTGATGGGGCGAAGNATTGGGAAGATAATGCGCCAGAAGATAGTGAAATCATTTGCGCCATCCATTGATGCCGCTTCATCAATCTCTGATGGAATTTTTGAAATGAAACCGTGATACAGGAATGTTGAAAGAGCGACGCCAAAACCTTGATAGAAGAAGATCAACGCGATTCGGTTATTGAGCGATACAAATTGAGCAAAGATGGACATAAATGGAATCATCAAAGCTTGGAATGGAACAATCATTGATGCGACAAGAATCAAGAATGTCGTCTTTGTAAATTTATTCTTTGTGCGGGCCAAATAGTAGGCAAGCATTGAAGAAAAAATAATCAATATAGATACGCTGAAGAATGTAATAATGATTGAGTTCACAAGAGATCTGAAGAAGTTCATCTTCTGAAGAGCTTGTTGGAAGTTGTCCCAAGTAAATTGAGTTGGCCATCCCAACGGGTTAGCCAAAATGTCGAATTTAGGCTTGAAAGAATTCAGTAGAACCAAAAGAAATGGCGCTACATACGAAATTGAAAGAATCAGGCCAAGTGCAAATGTAAGTTTCTTACCAAGAGTGCGCTTTTTCGTCGCGTTTCTCATTGCTGGACCTCCATGCGCTTACTGACGCCTACCTGAACAAGCGCTGCAAATGCCACCATGATGAACATAAGCACTGCCTTTGCCTGTCCTGTCCCAAAATGGCCGAATGCGAAGGCTTCTTGGAAGATGTGCATCGAAATCAATTCTGTTGTGCGGTAAGGCCCGCCACCTGTCAGTGCCAAGTTCACGTCGTATGCCATGAAGCCGCCGCGCATGGTCAAGAAGAGCGCAATTGTAAAAGCTTGTGCCATGAGAGGAATCTTTATTGAAGTAAGCATGCGTAGTGGAGATGCTCCATCCACCTTCGCCGCTTCAAGTACATCCTGCTCGATGCTGATTAAACCTGTGATGTAAATAATCATCATGTAGCCGGAGGACTGCCACACGGTCACGATGATCAAAGCCCAAAATGCCTTGTTTGTATCGCTTATCCAAGAATCTTGGAAAAAGGGAATATTAAATTTCGTCGAAATAGAGACGAGCGCTGTATTAAAAATAAATTGCCAAATAACGCCGAGAACTACGCCACCAATGAGATTTGGAATGAAGAAGAATGTTCGGAAAATGTTTGAACTCTTGAGTTTGGCGGTAACAAGTAGCGCCAGACCAAATGCAACGGCATTGACGAGGATCATGGAAACAACAACAAACTTCAGGGTGAAACCGAGGGTTGTCCAGAAGTGAGAATCTTTGAGAGAGGTTGTGTAATTAACAAGACCGGCAAATTTTGTGTACTTAAACCCATTCCAGTTTGTAAAAGTGAGAAATAGGCCTTGAGCAAATGGGTAGACAAGAACGGCCAAGAAAATGGAAAGTGGGATGGCTCCAAAAACCATGAACTTCTTTATGTTCTTGCTTCGCTTCTGCCTACTCATTACTGCTTCTTTCTTCCGTGTTACAAATATTTGATGAAGAATAGCGAGGCCATCCCCAAGGGCAAAACCCTTAAGAATGGCCTCAACTATCTACTAGTTGTGACTAGCGAGTGGGTTACGAATTACTTCGTAGCTCCGCGCCATGTCTTAACTTGACCCTTCCAAGCACCTTGGATTGCTGTAGCAAGTGCAGACGCGGTGATCTTGTCAGTGAAGTACTGCTGCATAGATACCTTGCCTACTGCTTCTTGCAAGCCAGCTGGGTAGTAAGTATTGATCCACTCAAGTGTCTTGTTAGCGCCAACATACTTAGCGATTTCCTTAGACATGAATGTTGTTGGTGGAACAGTCCAGTTTGCGTAAACAGGAATGAAGCCCATTCCGCCACCGGTCGTTGTTGCTGGGTCTGACACGTGGTGTTGACCAGCAGCTGATGTGTAGAGCCATGTCAAGAAGTCAACTGCACCCTTACGAGCTGCAGGTGTTGACTGGGTGTTGTCGACCATGAAGTAGCCAGGTACGCCAACAGGAATTGAATCATTTCCGTATGCCTTTGCATCTGTGCTCATTGGCAATGACATGATTCCGAAGTTTGTTGTTGATGAAGCTTGAAGCAAGTTTGGCTCAGTCCAGTTTCCTTGGAACATGAAGCCATAGTCGCCGCTTGCTAGATCTGCGATAGAAGCATCGTATTCGGTGTCTGTGAGGTTGACCTTTGAACCGTTGTACTTCTTGAGAAGATCAAATGTTGCCAACCAGTTCTTGAATGCTGGGTCAGCAGAAAGATCTTTTGTACCGTTTGCAAGACCATCAAGAACAGCCAAGCGGCCTTCATGTGTCTTTGCAGCTGTTGAGTGGTACATGTTTGTGAAGTGAGCACCAAGTGACCACCAAATTGCTGAGAAGTGAACAGCCTTCTTACCCTTTGCTTGAAGAGTCTTGAATGCTGCTTCTAGATCTGTGCGTGTCTTGATTGTTGTTGGATCGATACCAGCTGCATCGAGAACCTTCTTGTTGTAAAGAAGTCCGAATGCTTCAGCTGTTGATGGAACACCAACTTGCTTTCCGCCAATGTTTGCTGCAGCAAGGAGACCCTTAGGTGCAAGCTTTGTTAGACGCTGACCATTCCAGTCCATGACCTTGTCAGCCATGTCAGGAATCTCTTGGAGTGTGTACATGATTGTTGGTGCATTCTTTGCAGCGTACATAGGTGTGACGTTTTGCAAGAATGTGAGATTGCGATCGCCTGGGATCGACTTAAGTGTGTAGCAAGACTGGCTCTTGTTGTAATCAGCAACTGCTGCAAGGAACTGGTCTTGAATTTCTGGCTTGATTGTTCCAAGCATTGTTACGGTTGTGNGCTTTCCGCAAGTTGCAGCGTGTGCTGATGTTGCAACAGTTACAGAAGTCGTCAACAATGCTGCAAGCGCGAGGGCGCCTAGCTTTGTAACTTTCTTCATTAAGTAGTGTCCTTTCGATACCCCGACTCTCTTTGGCGAGCGGAGGTTTTGAGAAAGTCTATGCAAGCCTTTTGCAGGTAAGGAGGCATGGCTCATAACAATTACTGCAACTGGACGGGGCCATTTATAACGTTTAGATAACGCCAAACGGAGTGTGAAAAAGCTGAGCGGAGACGAAGAGATTTGAACTCTTGAAGGCTTTTACACCTTACCTCGTTAGCAGTGAGGCGCACTCGACCGGGCTATGCGACGTCTCCGAGTTGCAGGCGAAAGTTTACAGGGTCGGGGATTGTGATTCTGCCACCTTGCCTTGCACCCATGCCTCACCACTCTTACCCTTAAACCCTACTCACTGGAGAGGTTCCATGGCTGGCATTCAAGAGATTGCTCAAAAGGCAGGCGTTTCACCGGCCACAGTCTCGCGCGCACTTCGTGGATTGCAGCACGTAAACGAGCGCACACGCGCAAGGATTATCGAAGCCGCCGAATCACTCGGGTATCCCATTGATGCAAAAACAATTCGTTCCGATCGAACAAATACAGTCGGGGTTATCGCGCCATTTACATCTCGTTGGTATTTCTCGCAAGCTATCGCCGGCGTCGAGCAAGCACTCCGTGAAGCCGGTATGGATTTGCTTTTGTATAACTTTAACCGCGCAAATGGTCGTGAAAAAGTTTTCCAAAGTCTTAACCTCAGTGAACGTGTCGATGCAATCATCATCATTAGCCTGCCTCCAACTCTTGACGAATTCGAAACATTGCTGGGACTTGGAATTCCCATTTCAGCAATTGGATTTAAAAATCCTCAAATCACTTCAGTAACTATTGATGATGTAGCCGGAGCCCGGCTTGCTACCCAATACTTGGTTGATCAAGGCCACAAAACCATCGGTTTAATATCTGGCGCACCGTCGGCAACATTAGATTTTTCTGTTCCAAAAGATCGTCGATCCGGTTTTATGGCCGTACTTGAAGAAAATGGTTTGAAATTTGATCCATTGCACGAAGTGCATGCAGATTTCTCGATGGTCACCGGAGAAGCTGCGATGGATGAACTTCTTTCACGTCCAAATCGGCCTACTGCCGTCTTTTGTGAATCCGATGAGATGGCATACGGCGCGATGAAATCTATGAAGCGCCATGGGTTGAAGTGCCCAGAAGATATTTCCCTGATTGGCTTTGATAACCACGAAATGGCTGAATTCATCAATCTCACGACTATTGCCCAGCCAGTTCGAACATTAGGTGAGATGGCGGCGCTTTCGGTTATGGAAAAAATCAATAAACCTGATGCGCTCCCAAAGAATTTAACACTTGCAACAACTCTGATTAAGCGCGGTTCAACAAAGCAGCTGTAATTACTGCTGCAACCATAGGGTTGTATTGGCAGGAACTGTTACGACAGAACCCGTCAGAGACGCCCCTCCTTGAGATTGAAGAAGGATCATCGCTGGCTTTGGCAAAGTGATCTCAATGGATTTATCTGTTGTGTTTGCGAGCAGAACAAAACCTGCGGCGCGAGAGAAATAGAGGATTCCTTCAGGAGCTTCATGCCATGTAATCCCAGAATCTCCTCCGAGCCCCGCATGCTGTTTACGAAGTGCAAGAGATGACCTATAGAGATTCAAAAATGATGCAGGGTCTTTCTCCTCTACATCCATTGCATAATTTTTATAGGAATCCATTTGCGGAAGCCATGATCCTCCAGCGCTGAATCCAAAGTATTTTTCATCTGCTTTCCATGGAAGAGGAACGCGCGCACCATCGCGGCCAATATCGTCACCGCCTGAACGAATAAAAGCGGGATCTTGTCGATCAGATGGTGAAAGTTCTCCATCAATCAGCCCAAGNTCTTCTCCTTGATAAATATATTGCGAGCCCGGTAGAGCCTGTGAGAAGAGCGCGAATGCTCGTGCCTTCGCAGGGTCTTTAACTCTGCTCACAAGTCGAGGTGAATCATGATTATCTAACGCCCATGTTGGTGAAGCGCCAATTTCATTCATTTCAGTAATCGACCGTTCCGCTGCCTCGCGAAGAGCACTTGCTTCCCAGTCGGTGGCGAGAAAATCAAAGTTAAATATCTGGTGAAGTTCTCCCGGACGGACGTATCGCGTCTGTCGACTTGATGGATAAACAAATGCTTCTGCAACAGTCATCCGATCGCCATCGTATTCGTCAATGACTTTGCGCCAATCTTTATAAATGGCATGAACGCCTTCGCGATCAAAAAATGGAACATCGCTCAAAAGTCCTGCGCGGACTTCCTTGCTCATTCCAGGAAGATCTAAGCGAAGTGCTTGTGTTAATCCAGCCGGGTCGCGATGATCTTTAAGAATCTCATCTTTCGCAAGGCCATGAGCGACATCGATACGGAATCCATCGACGCCACGGTCAAGCCAAAAACGAAGAGTTTTTATGAAATCCTCATGTACTTCAGGGTTATCCCAATTGAGATCGGGCTGTGAAGAATCAAAAAGATGTAAGTACCACTGTCCTGGTTTTCCATCTGCTTCGATAACCCGGCTCCAGGATGGGCCATTAAAGAGCGAGTTCCAGTTATTGGGTGGCTCATTTCCATCGACTCCGCGACCACCAAAGAAATGGAAGCGAGCGCGTTCACTGGAGCCGGGTAGAGAATTCAGAGCTTTTTGAAACCAGATGTGTTCAGATGAAAAATGATTGGGGACGATATCGAAAATTACCCGTAGCCCTGCATCGTGCGCGGATGTGATCAGATCTTCCGCATCTTTGAGCGTTCCGAACATAGGGTCGACATCGNGAGGATCGGCGACATCGTATCCACCATCTTTATTGGGGGTTTTGTAGAAGGGGCTCAGCCAAATGGCATCAATCCCTAAAGATGAGAGGTAAGGGAGTCCTTCAATGACACCTCGAAGATCTCCGATTCCATCCCCATTGCTGTCTCGAAATGAGCGGGGATATACCTGATAAATCACAGCATCACGCCACCAGGTTGAAGTTCTCTCAATCACCGTGTGATTCTAGGTGGATACACTTTTCTATCAAAGGCGAAGAGACTATTCTTGATAACGAATGAGTAACACTTCATGCAAATAACTGGAAAAGGTTAAGAACTGATGGCAACTAAGAAGGCACCGGCAAAGAAGATTGATACAAATAAATCTCCCTTTGATAATAAAGGAACGCGTCTTCATGACATTCCACCTTCAACAGATCATCTGACATTCATGACCCAGGGATGGGCTCCATCACCACTTGAAGGTGTTGTTGCTCATGCATCTGTTCCATTCACAAAAAAGCGTCGCGCAAAATTGTCAAAGGCCTACAAGGGGCATCGCCTTGTTATCCCTGCGGGCAATTTGAAGGTTCGCTCAAACGATAGCGATTACCAATTCCGCGCACATTCTGCATATTCGTGGTTGACCGGTATCGGCGCTGACGATGCTGTTCCAGATTCGGTTTTAATTCTCGAGCCTCTTGTAGGCAAGAACGGACATGAGGCACTTCTCTTTATCCNCCCTCGTTCATCTCGCCAAGAAGATGAGTTTTTCCGCAATGCTCGTCACGGTGAATTCTGGGTTGGCCGCCGCATGACAAAAGAAGAGACCGAAAAGCGTTATGGAATCACCGTTCGTCATATCGACACACTTCCTGCTTTTCTTAAGGGAAAGAAGAAGGTTCTCGTTGTTCGCGGTGAGGATAAAGCTGTTGATGCAATTGTTAAAACTACAAAAATTCAAGATAAGGAATTTGTAACGCATCTCTCTGAAATGCGTCTGATAAAGGATCAATACGAGATTGATGAGATGAAGAAGGCGATTGCGATTACTGCGCGCGGCTTCGACGATATGGTCAAGGTATTTCCTGATGCGGTTAAATCTCCCAAGGGTGAACGCGTTATTGAAGGAGCATTCTTTAGCCGCGCACGTGTTGAGGGAAATGACATTGGATACCCCTCCATCATCGCTTCTGGCTCACATGCATGCATCCTTCACTGGATTCGCAATGATGGTCAGGTCAAAAAGGGTGACCTCATCTTGATTGATGCGGGCGCTGAGACCGATGCTTTCTACACTGCAGATATCACTCGCACTCTTCCGATTAATGGAAAGTTTTCGAAGGAGCAACGTCGAATTTACGACATCGTTCTTGAGGCATCAAATGCCGGTATCGCAGCGGTAAAGCCTGGTGCTGATTTTGGAGATTTCCATAAGGCGGCGATGAAGGTTGTTGCTACACGTATGGCTGAGCTTGGTGTTCTTCCTATTTCACCTGAGGAATCTCTTCGCCCAGATCGCGGATTGCATCGTCGATGGATGCCTCATAGCACCGGACATATGCTCGGTATCGATGTTCACGATTGCGCACAAGCTCGCCGCGAGAATTACACACTCGCAAAGCTTGAGCCGGGAATGATTCTTACAGTCGAACCAGGTATCTATATTCATCCTGATGATGAATTTGTTCCGCCTGAATATCGCGGTATTGGCGTTCGCATTGAAGATGACATCCTCGTTACAAAGGATGGAAATATCAATCTCAGCGCAGGCATTCCACGTACACCTGAGGCTGTTGAAAAGTGGGTTAAAAAGCTCGCTCGCTAATTCGCGAGGGCTATTCCTAAACCTGCAGCGCTTATTCCGAGGATAAATGTAAGGACTAAGTAAGTAAATGCTTTTGCATGGCTCTTACTCTTTACTAACGAATGCGCTTCAACGGCCAAGGTAGACCAGGTTGTAAATGCTCCAGCAAAACCTGTTCCAAGGATGAGTNCCCAATTTCCGTGGCTATTTAATACAAGGCCAAGTAAAAATGATCCTGAAATATTGATTCCTAGTGTCTCAAAGGGAATCCAATGTTTATGTAATTTTTTAACAGTCACATCAATTGCATAACGTGCAGAGGCGCCAAAACCTGCACCAAGTGCGATGTAAAGTGCCTTCATCGCGCTACTCGCTTTGTCATTACTTGATGAACAGTGACAACAATGATGTACGTACCAACAACTGAAGCTGCCATATATAACGTAGCAGCAAGATAATTATGTGCTCGCATATACTCATCTACTTTTACAGCAAATGCTGAGTATGTCGTAAATCCACCACAGAATCCTGAACCAAGCGCCGGACGCCACCACCATCGAGGAGATTTGTGGTGATTGATATAAACAACAATCGCCATTAAAAGACCTGACCCAACGTAATTATCGAGAAGAGTTGCCCACGGGAATCCGTGCTCGACAAAAATTAAAGACATTGCCCAGCGGGNGAGNGATCCTGCTATTCCACCCAGTGCAACGACGGCAAGGTTCTTAGTTTTGATTGTTCTTTCCGACCTTCAAGAATGCGCGATTGATAAAAGATGAAACAGCGCTGATAATCAACGCGGCAAAGAAAGCAGACCAGAAGCTGGTGATATCCAAAGCCGTACTCCATCGTGCGGTGAGTTCTAGCATCGCTGCATTAATAACCCAGATAAAAATCCCAAGGGAGAGAATGACCGCCGGCAAGGTGAGGACTTTGAGGAGTGATCCAATAAATGTATTTACAAGTCCAAAGATCAAAGCGACCCAGAGATAACTCCATGCGCCACCGTGAACTTTAATTCCAGGGATGATCAGGGTGGATACCCACACTGAAAGTGCCATTACTGCCCAACGAATGAAAAGCTTCATTCCTTTAGGGTACTAGATTGGCTTAAAGCACTTCCTCACGACGACGAATTTTTGAGCCGAGCCAACGAACTGGATCGTACTTCTCGTCTGCAACGCGCTCCTTCATAGGAATGATTGCGTTATCGGTGATCTTGATATGTTCTGGGCACACCTCAGTACAGCACTTTGTGATGTTACAGAAACCAAGGCCATGCTCTTCTTGAGCAGTCTTCTTACGGTTACGCAAGATATCAAGTGGGTGCATATCTAGTTCTGCGATACGGATAAAGAAACGAGGTCCAGCAAAGGACTTTTTATTTTCTTCATGATCGCGAATAACGTGACATGTGTTTTGGCACAAGAAACATTCAATGCACTTTCGAAATTCTTGTGAGCGCTCAACGTCTACTTGTTGCATACGTGGCTCGCCTGGCTTCATTCCGGCAGGCATCTCCATTGCTGGAATTTCCATCGCCTTCTTGTAATTATAAGAAACATCGGTAACGAGATCCTTGATGACAGGAAATGCGCGAAGCGGTGTGATGGTGATTGTTTCTTCTTCGCCATATGCAGAAACTTGAGTCATACATGCAAGACGAGGCTTGCCATTGATCTCCATTGAGCAGGAACCACATTTGCCTGCTTTACAGTTCCAGCGAACCGCAAGGTCACCCATTTGGGTTGATTGCACACGGTGGATGATGTCGAGAACTACTTCTCCGTGGTTTGCTTCAACGGTGACATCTTGAAGCGCACCAGTCTTGTCATCCCCACGCCAAATGCGTAGCTTGAGTGTGCGTGCCATTATTTGGAACCACCTTTCGCAATTTCCTCTGAGGTCATGTACTTCTCGAGTTCATGAACATCAAAGAGATCGAAGAGTTCTTTTGGAAGAGCTGGAAGTTCTTGTGCTTTGATATTGACTTTTTCGCCATCAAAACTTGAAATGTGATTTACCTGGCGCCATGTTGAATTCATTCCAGGGAAATCATCGCGCGTATGTCCACCACGTGATTCTTCACGCAGAATTGCTGACTTTGCAGTGCTTTCTGCAACAAGCAACATATTGTCCAGATCAAATGCTAAGTGGAATCCTGGGTTGAACTTACGATCCCCAGTGACTGAAATATTTGCGCTTCGCTTACGGATATCGGCAATCTTCTCGATAGCTTCCTTGAGTTCTGCACCGGTACGGATAATTCCGACCAAGTTATGTGTGATCTCTTGGAGTTCTTGATGAAGTGAATATGCGTTTTCCCCGCCTGTGCGAGCAAATGGTGCCTCAATCTTTGCTGATGCCTTTTGAATCGTTGCATCGCTTGCCGGATTTGCGCCGTGGGATTTTACATATTCCACTGCGCCCATACCTGCGCGACGACCGAATACCAAAAGGTCAGTCAAAGAGTTTCCGCCAAGACGGTTTGATCCATGCATTCCTCCGGCAACTTCACCGGCTGCAAAGAGGCCATCGACACCAACTGCGGCAGCGGTATCTGGTTCTACTTCAACGCCACCCATTACATAGTGACATGTAGGACCAACTTCCATTGCTTCCTTTGTGATGTCTACGCCAGCAAGTTCATAGAACTGGTGCCACATAGATGGAAGGCGCTTTTTAATAACTTCAGCAGATAAGCGCTTTGAAACATCAAGGAATACTCCACCATGTTCAGTTCCGCGTCCTGCCTTTACTTCGCTGTTAATTGCGCGCGCTACTTCATCGCGTGGAAGAAGCTCTGGTGGGCGACGGTTATTATCTTGATCAAGATACCAACGATCTGCTTCTTCTGGGTTATCTGCATATTTATCCTTGAATACATCAGGGATGTATTTGAACATAAATCGCTCACCCAGTGAGTTTGTGAGAATTCCACCTTCACCGCGAACAGATTCGGTAACAAGAATTCCTTTTACAGAGAGAGGCCAAACCATGCCTGTTGGGTGGAATTGTAAAAATTCCATATCAACAAGGTTTGCACCTGCCTTGAGAGCGAGCGCATGGCCATCGCCAGTGCCTTCCCAAGAGTTAGATGTGATTTTAAATGTCTTACCAACGCCACCAGTTGCGATAACAACAGCGGGTGCTTCAAAGAGAATCTCTTCGCCACTTTCACGGCGGTATCCATATGCACCTGCAACTTTTCCGTTCTCCTTAAGGATTTCGGTAATAGTTACTTCAGCAAATACCTTGAGATTTTTTTCTGCATCGCCGGTTTCGCGTTGATCTTTTTGTTGAAGAGCGACAATGCGTTGCTGCATTGTGCGAATCAATTCAAGACCAGTGCGGTCACCTACGTGAGCAAGGCGAGGATATTCATGGCCACCGAAGTTGCGCTGTGAAATCTTGCCTTCCTTAGTGCGATCAAAGAGAGCGCCCCACATTTCAAGCTCCCAAATACGATCGGGGGCTTCTTTCGCATGTAATTCGGCCATGCGGTAGTGGTTGAGGAATTTTCCGCCGCGCATTGTGTCGCGGAAGTGAACCATCCAGTTGTCATTGTCATTGACGTTACCCATTGAGGCAGCAGCGCCGCCTTCAGCCATAACCGTGTGGGCCTTGCCAAACAATGACTTACAAACGATTGCAACCGAAAGACCGGCATCGCGTGCTTCTACGGCTGCGCGAAGTCCTGCTCCACCAGCGCCGATGACAACAACGTCATACTTATATTTTTCAAGTGTCATATTTTTCATCAGCTCCGTTTAGAAGAAATACTTATTCCAGGTTGGGTGCAACGAGACCATGCGTACAAAGAAGTCAGAGAATGCAACCCAGATCAAAGAGACCCAAGCAAAATTCTGGTGCTTCTGATTAAGACGAGATACGACAGTCCATGCCTTGTAACGGAATGGGTGCTTTGAGAAGTGGCGAAGTCGTCCACCGATTGCGTGGCGGCATGAGTGACATGATGCTGAGTATCCCCACAGGAATGTTGCATTCAAAAGAAGTACAACAGTTCCAAGGCTCATGTGACCCCATTGGCCTTGTGGATTCTTGAAAGCAAGAATCGCGTCAATGGTAAGAAGTGTGTTGAAGACAAGTCCGATATAGAAAAAGTAACGGTGACCATTGTTAACAATCAATGGGGCTTTTGTTTCTCCTGTGTACTTCGCATGTGGTTCTGCAACTGCACAAGCAGGTGGAGACATCCAGAATGAACGGAAGTAAGCCTTGCGGTAGTAATAGCACGTCATACGGAAACCAAGTGGGAATATCAAAATAATAAATGCTGGGGAAAGAACCATTCCAAAAACGATGATGTGACCAAATGGTGTTCCAAGAAGAGATGATCCACTCACGCATGTTGTAGAAAGACATGGAGAATAGAAAGGAGAGATCAACGGTTCTGCGTAGTAGTGCGCATTTTCTAACGCGCGCCATGTCGCATAAACAATAAATGAAAAGAGAACCGCGACAGTGATGAGAGGTTGAATCCACCATTTATCAGTGCGCAAAGTGCGCTCGGATATCTTTGCTCGTCCTTCAGAAAATACGCCTGTAGCCATAGGAGAAGTCTGGCGAACCTTCGAGACAACCGCTAGATAAAAGTAAGCGCAGGGGCTGTGAAGTCAGCCACCTGCGCTTGCGTTAAACCATTTTACGAGCGGAGGGCGTGGGATTTGAACCCACGAAGGTTTCCCTTGCCGGTTTTCAAGACCGGTGCACTCGGCCGCTATGCGAGCCCTCCGTGGGCAAACTTACCGGCTGAGTGGATATCAACAAAATTTAAGCGGGAAGCTCCAGCAATTTTTCGATGACTTTAGCAACGCCATCCTCGGTATGAGCATCGGCAACAAATTTCGCATACTTCTTGCCATCTGGGTGGCCATCAGCCATTGCCCATGATCGTGATGCCCAACGGAGCATTGTGAAATCGTTGGGGTTGTCTCCAAATGTCACTGCATCTTCAGGACCAATTCCTGCACGCGCAGCCATCTTTGCAAGAGTTTCCCCTTTGCTGACACCGATCGCTGAAATCTCAAGAATTGATTCTGTGGAATTCGAATGGGTGATTGTTGCAAGTTCACCTACTTCGCGATGTGCGATGTGAAGCATTTGATCCGATGTCATATCGTAATTAGAACAACGAGCCAACATTTTGAAAGCAGGTTTAATAATCTTTTCTTCAATCTGAGGAACGGGCGTCATATCTACACCGATATCCCAACGAGGAACATATGCGATCTCGTGATGAAATTCGTTGTTGTATTCCACCGCAAATGAAATATTTGGAATATGTTCGCGAAGTCGTTTTACAACTTCCAGCTGCTCGTCAACAGGCATGAGCCACTCTTCAAGAACTCGATCATTCATGAGGTCATATAGCATCGCACCATTTGCACAGATCGCATTTCCAAATCCAAATGCCTCACGTATCTCTGGCATCCAACGCGGTGGGCGGCCTGTAACAAAAAATATTTCTATGCCCGCTTCATGAGCTGCTCGAAAAGCAGAAACCGTTCGGTCAGAAACTCCTGAATAATCCCGGACGATTGTCCCGTCCAGATCTGTACCGATCAGCTTTGGGCGCTTTCCTGAAAAGTCGAGACCACTCATGCAGGAAGAATTGTGTCCATGCCAAGGAATGGGCGGAGTGCAACCGGCACATTCACTGAACCATCGGCGTTCTGGTGGTTTTCAAGAACAGCAACAATCATGCGTGGAATTGCTACAAGAGTTCCGTTCAACGTCGCAAGCGGCTTTGTGCCGTCTTCATTTTTGTAACGAATATTGAGGCGACGAGCCTGGAATTCTGTGCAATTAGAAGTGCTCGTTACTTCGCGATAGGCATTTTGAGTTGGGACCCATGCCTCGCAATCAAATTTACGAATTGCCGATGAACCAAGATCACCTGATGCAACATCGATAACGCGATATGGGATCTCCATTGCATTGAGGAAATCTTTCTCCCATTGAAGAAGTTTTGCATGCTCAGCTTTTGCATCCTCTGGCTTACAAAAGATAAACATTTCAACTTTATCGAATTGGTGAACACGAATGATTCCGCGAGTATCTTTTCCATATGTTCCAGCTTCGCGTCGGAAACATGATGAATAGCCGGCGTAACGCATTGGACCATCGTTTACATCGAGAACTTCGTCCATATGAAATGCTGCAAGCGGAACTTCGGATGTTCCGACTAAATACACATCATCCTCTTCAAGATGGTAAACATTTTCAGCGGCTTGACCTAGAAAGCCGGTACCTTCCATGGCGGG
>JGI24890J29729_1000701_pt1 | contig 19155 bp, 15 predicted proteins | sample FreactcultureFD7_FD_29729 | JGI IMG/M metagenome (IMG submission 29729)
TTTTCTTGGCGAGACAAGAAAAGTGAGCGGCTGCCGGGCCGCCCCCGGCGCGTTCTCCCGACCGGAGAGAGAAAGTAATTAAGCTAGAGCGCAGGAAAGCAATCCGTGCAGACTACCCAAAACCGCAAAACCAACACCGAAAAAAATACCGCCCGAAGACCCCAAAGCCTCCGAGCGGCATTCAACAATTCATTCCAAAATAGAATAAATCAACGCTCCGAAAATGGATGCGTCTTCTTCCAGTGTTCAGCGATATCGATACGCCGGCAGATCCAGACTTTGTCGTGTGACTGCACATAATCCAGGAAGCGCTGCAGGGCGCGGAATCGTCCAGGCCGTCCAAGCAAGCGGCAATGCATCCCGATGGACAGCATTTTCGGCGCCTCTTCACCCTCTTCATAGAGCACGTCGAAACTATCCTTGAGGTACTGGTAGAAGTGCTCGCTGGTATTGAACCCCTGAGGCGTAGCAAACCGCATGTCATTGGAATCCAGCGTATAAGGCACCACCAGATGCGGTGCCTTCACGCCACCGCTGGTCTCGACTTCAGTCCAGAACGGCAGATCATCCCCGTAGTAATCAGAGTCATAGGCAAAGCCCCCGTGCTCCACCACCAGCTGCCGAGTATTGGGCGAATCCCGCCCCGTATACCAGCCCAGCGGCGCGCTCCCGGTGAGCTCACGGAAGATCTGCACCGCCTCCTGCATGTGCGCCCGCTCGGTCTCGATATCCATGTTCTGATAATGAATCCACTTCAAGCCATGGCAAGCAATCTCATGCCCCAGCTCCTGGAACGCCTGCGTGACCTCCGGCGAACGCTGCAAGGCCGTGGCCACGCCAAAGATCGTCATCGGCAGACCGCGCTTCTCGAACTCGCGCAGGATGCGCCACACCCCCACCCGCGACCCATATTCGTAAATCGATTCCATCGACATGTGCCGCGCCGGATAAGCCGCCGCCCCCACGATCTCGGACAGGAATTGCTCCGACGCCGGATCGCCATGCAAGACGCAATTCTCGCCGCCTTCTTCATAATTCAGCACGAATTGCAAAGCCACCCGCGCCTGGCCGGGCCAGCGCGCGTGCGGCGGGTTGCGGCCGTAGCCGGCCAGGTCGCGAGGGTAAGTTTGTTGCTGTGACATAAGTTCTTCGTTTGGCTGTCAAGAAAGGAAATCGCAGCGCCCAACCACAGCGCCGCAGGAAAAATCACACACGTGCAAAACCGCTGAGCAATCCATGATAAGCCTTGGGCAAAGGCCGCGCCCATTCACCACCCTTGGCCGTGCCCAACCCCAGCGCCACCAGCGACTCCGCCAGCTTGACCGCTGCGGTCACGCCGTCGATCACCGGTGCCCCAATGTCACGGCCAATGGCCGCACACAGGTCGGCCATGCCGGCACACCCCAGCACGATGGCCTCGGCCCCGTCTTCAGCCAGCGCACGCCGGCACTCGTCGGTAATGCGCGCCCGCGCATCGGAAGCCGGGTTCTCCAGCTCCAGCACCGCAATCTCGCAGGCGCGCACGTTACGGCAAAAACGCTGCATGCCGTAACGCTCGGCCAGATGTCAGGCCATGCCGCTGGTGCGCGCCAGCGTGGTCACCACCGAGAAGGACGGGGCGACCAGGCTGGCCATGTGCATCGCCGCTTCGGCAATCCCGATCACCGGTCCCCGCGCCAACTCCCGCGCCGCCGACAAGCCAGGGTCGCCGAAACAGGCAATCACGTAGGCGTCCACACCTTCGCGCTCGCCCTGCTCGATTTCCTGCAGCAGGCCCGGCACGGCCAGCGCCTCGTCATAGTGGCTCTCGATTGAGGCCGGCCCCATCCGCGGACTCACGCCCGTGATCTCGGTGCCGGGTGCCGCTACCTGACGGGCGCAGGCGGTCATGGCATCGGTCATGCTCATGGTGGTATTGGGATTGATCAGCTTGATACGCATGCTTGTTCCTTGATGCAATGAAGTCCAGGTCGGCGACGCTCAACGCTTGCGCGCAAACATCAGGTAGAACACCGCGCCCAGCGCCGCACCGATGAACCAGGAGAAGTCCGCCGCTTTGCGCAGCTGCGGCAGCATCACGCAGGCCACGCACACGGCAGCAGCCAGCACCAGCGCCTTGACCGCATCACGGTTCACGCCATTGGTGTACCAGTAGCGGCCTTCAGGACGCATGGTGTAGAGATCCTCGACCTTCACCTGGCGCTGCTTGACCAGGTAGTAGTCCGACAGCAGGATGCCGTACAGCGGGCCGATGAAGCCGCCCAGCACATCCAGCGTGTAGTGGATCACTTCCGGATTGCCGAACAGATTCCAGGGTGTGATGAAGATCGAGGCGGTGGCCGCGATCATGCCACCGGCGCGCCAGCTGATGCGGCTGGGCGAGAGGTTGGAAAAGTCGAAGGCAGCCGAGACGAAATTGGCCACGATGTTGATGCCGATGGTGGCCGTCAGGAAGGTCAGCGCGCCGATCACGGCAGCGGTCGTGCTGTCGATGCGCGAGACGGTCTCTACCGGATCGGTGATCAGTTCGCCAAACACGGCAATGGTGGCCGAAGTCGTCACCACCGTGACTATCGAGAAGGCCAGGAAGTTGACCGGCAGGCCCCAGAAGTTGCCGCGCTTCACATCGGCGAAGGTATGGCAGTAGCGGGAGAAGTCGCCGAAGTTGAGCATCGGCCCCGAGAAATAGGACACCACCAGCGAGATCGCCGTGATCATCACCGAGACCGCCGCCCAGCCGCTGTACTTGATCTCGCCCAGGTTCAGGCCGACATTCTGCCAGCCGGCCTTGTAGATCATCCAGCCCGCCAGGATGAACATGACCACATAGACCGCCGGACCGGCAAAGTCGATGAATTTCTTGATGGTGTCCATACCGTTCCAGAACACCAGCGCCTGCAGCACCCACAGCAGCAGGAAACCGCCCCAGCCCAGCGTGGAGAGGCCGGCGAAGGAGTGCACATGAACATCGGCATAAGGCTTCAGTTCCGGGAAGAACTTCAGCACCACCACCACGAAGGCGGCCGAGGCCAGGTAGGTCTGGATACCGTACCAGGCCACCGCGATCAGGCCGCGGATCATGGCCGGGACGTTGGCACCCAGTACGCCAAAGGACAGGCGGCTCATCACCGGATAGGGCACGCCATGCGCCTGGCTGGGACGCGCCACCAGGTTGCACAGCAGGTAGACGATGCTGATGCCGATCAGCAGCGAGATCAGCACCTGCCAGCTGGTCAGGCCCAGTGCGAACAGGCTGCCGGCGAATACGTAGCCGCCCACGCTGTGCACGTCGGACATCCAGAAGGCAAAGATGTTGTAGGAACCCCAGGTCTGTTTCTTCAGCGGGGCAAGGTCTTCATTGGTCAGGCGCGCGTCGTCGGCGCCGGCGATATAGGCGCCGGGCGCAGCGGAGGGGGAAGCGTCGGTAGTCATGGCCGGTCTCCATCAGAGAGAAAGGTTGGGTGAAACGAATCACGCCCGGCCGCAGCCGGGCTGTTCAACGGACTTCCTGCATGCTCTTGTCGGCATGGTGGTGGTCACACGGTCGGTATTGCATTCGGCCGCGCGACGTGGCCCTGTTTGTTTCTCACTTCCTTCTTCCATCTTCCTGACCCTCCCTGGCGGGAAAATCAGGGTGTGCGCGCCGGCCCGTGGGTCACAGTCCCTTGCCGAGCACGGCACGCAGATCGAACTGATCATCCGCATCCGGCCGTACCCGGTCCTCGCACAAATGCAAGTGATGTGCCATATGCGACTGGGCAGCGGCAACATCGCCTTTTTCCAGCGCTTCCAGCACGGTCTCGTGTTCATCGAAGGAGCAGGCGTTGTGGCCCGGCGCCTCCGTCTTGGCGATCATCAGCGTGGTGCGCGAAACCAGCTTGCGCAGCGTCTCCACCAGCAGCGCATTGCCGGTCAGCTCCGCCAGCGCCAGGTGGAACTGGGCGGAAAGCCGGATCCAGCGCGGCCGGTCACCGTTCAGATAGCAATCCCGCTCTTCCTCCACCATGCGCCGCAAGCCGGCGATCTGGCGCGTGCCCGCCTCGCGCCCGACCTTCTCCAGCACCGCATGTTCGAGGATGTTGCGCAACTCGAACATGTCGCGCACCTCCGCATGCGAAGGGCTGGCGATGAAAGCGCCCCGGTTGGCTTCCAGATCCACCATGCCCTCCGAGGCCAGGCGCGACAGCACCTTGCGCACCGTGTGGCGGGCCGTGTCGTAGATCTGGCACAGGGTCTGCTCGGTCAGCTTGGTACGCGGCGGCAGGCGGTGTTCCATGATCGCGTCATAGATGTCCTGGTACATCCTCTCCTCGACCGCTCCCGTGCTTTCGCGCTCGCGTGCACTGGCGCGGGCCGGGGCGGCAGGGGGGCGTGCGGTTTTGCTGGCTTTGTTCATGATGCTCATGCTCTGGCTGGAATGACTGTCTGGAAGGTCTTGCCGGTCAACAACGAGGCGCATGGATCGTCAACAATCTGAAAATGGATTTGCAACAAAACGGGGCTCATTCTGCACCAAAAAGAATGCCCTGTGACCCTCTTTGGGTCACCGTCGACGCGACTTTCGATGCTGCGACGCAGCGCCGATGGGGCAAACTTCCCTTGTGAACAATGGCGTACCGCATGCTGCATGGCGTAATCTTGATTTCAAAAATTGTTGTCAATCCGTGCGTTCGATTGCGGCAAAAATGGGTGGTCAATGGTGCCGGTGGCGCGCTGCAAAAGACGGGCCGGACCGTCGCCAATCCCCTGTAACTCCTATGCAAGAAGCGTGCTTGACCGCAAGGGATATGAAAACGCCCGGCACATGGCCGGGCGCGGTGTTGCGAGCTGCGGCAGGTTCAGTGGCTGGCGGCGTACTGTTCCAGCTCCTGATGCAGGGTGGCCTTGTCTTCGTCGGACAGGAAGCAGGCATCGATGCCATTGCGTGCCAGCTGCAGCACCTGCTCGCGCGACAGGTTCAGCGAGCGGGCCACGGCGTGGTAGTTGGCGTTCATGTAGCCGCCGAAGTAGGCCGGGTCGTCGGAGTTGACGGTCACGGCCAGGCCGGCATCGAGCAGGCGCGCCAGGTTGTGCTCGGCCATGTCCTTGACCACGCACAGCTTCAGGTTGGACAGCGGGCACACCGTCAGCGGGGTGCGCTGTTGCGCCAGGCGCTGCATCAGGGCCGGGTCTTCCTCGCTGCGCACGCCGTGGTCGATGCGTTCGACGTGCAGCACGTCCAGCGCGCCGATCACGTAGGCGGCCGGACCTTCTTCACCGGCGTGGGCCACCAGGCGGAAGCCCAGTTCACGGCAGCGGGCGTAGACGCGTTCGAACTTCTCCGGCGGATTGCCGCGTTCGGAGGAATCCAGGCCGATGCCCAGCCACAGGTCGGCGTACTGCTCGCGCAGCGGCAGTGCCGCTTCCAGCGTGGCGAAGGCATCTTCTTCGGAAAGATGGCGCAGGAAGGACATGATCATTACGCTGCCGAAGCCATCGCGACGGCGCGCATCGCGCAGGGCGGCGGCGATGCCGGCGAACACGGTAGCGATAGGAATGCCGCGCTCGGTGTGGGTTTGCGGATCGAAGAAGATCTCGGCATGGCGCACGTTGTCGGCTTGCGCGCGGGCAATGTAGGCGGCGGTCATGTCGTAGAAGTCCTGCTCGGTGCGCAGCACGTTGGCGCCGGCGTAGTAGAGATCGAGGAAGGACTGCAGGTCGCTGAAGTTGTAGGCCGCGCGCAGGTCCTCGACCGAAGCGTAGGGCAGGGCGACGTTGTTGCGCTGGGCCAGGGCGAACATCAGCTCGGGTTCCAGCGTGCCTTCGATGTGCAGGTGCAGTTCGGTTTTCGGCAGGCCGGCGATGAAACCGTCCAGCGCGGCGCCGGTAGCGGAGGAAGAAATGACAGCTGAGCTCATGGAAACGACCCTTCAAAAATGGCAGAAACAGGGAAGGCGGGCGCGGGAACAGACCCGTGGGCGCCGCGCGACACCTCGCCGCGCCAGCATAGCCGCCTTCCGGACCCCGCATTATCACGCAAATCGCATACCTGGCTCCACAAAGGTAAAAGCCGGTATGCCGCTGAACCAAAGAGGCTGCGTGAGTTCTGAGCAGCAGTGCTGCGGCCTCTCGCCGGGCGGGACTTTGGCAGGGATGCAACTAAATCTCGCCAGCATCGGGCAAGCCATGTTTAAATGCTAAGCTTCTTGGGGGAAACGAATGCGCAAGTCGATCAGGGAAAGCATGCAGTGGATCGTGGGTGGCACCGTACTGGTGGCCATGTCGGGGTGTTCCATGATGCCGTGGACCGAAGCCGAGGACCCGACGGTGGTACCGTACAAGACGGTCCTGAGCGGTTCCTACCAGGGTTTCCTGAAGAATTGGGATGAGCAGCGCCAGCCGGTTTTCTGTGCCCTGATCCGCAGCCGCGCCGAGTGGGACCGCTGGATGCAGCCGGCCCCGGTAATGAACGACAAGCGTCCCTTCGGTCCTTCGGCCGATCATTTTGAACGCAAGCAATATCTGGTGGTGGCGCGCAGCATGACCGCGCCGGATGCGGCGGAACGTCCCCATGTCTTCACGCCCTTGTCGCTGCGTCTGCGCGACGGCACCCTGCGTCTGAACTATCTCTATCGTGCACCGGCTTCCGGCGCTTCGTATCGCATCAAGGATTACCTGATGGTGGCCATTCCCAAGGAACGGTTCACGACGGGGCCGGTGGTGTTTTATGAGAATGACCGGAAGGTGTGTGAAGTCGACCGGTAAAGCTCAGGCTGGCCCCATGGTCAGCGACTTCCATGCAAGACATGAATGAAAAAAGCCGAAGGCGAGAGCACCTTCGGCTTTTTCTTTTCTGACTCCGGCTGACATATGGCGGCTTCAAGCCCCCTGCGTCATCCCGATGAACTGCTGCAATTCCGGCGTCTTGGGATTGCCGAACAATTCCTCCGGCGGTCCGATCTCATGCACCTTGCCCTGGTGCATGAACACCAGCCGGTTGCAGACCTCGCGCGCAAAGCGCATCTCGTGCGTCACCATCAGCAGGGTCATGCCTTCCTTGGCCAGGCCGCGCATGACGGTCAGCACTTCGTTGACCAGTTCAGGATCCAGCGCCGAGGTGATCTCGTCGCACAGCAGCGCCTGCGGACTCATCGACAGCGCGCGCGCAATCGCCACGCGCTGCTGCTGGCCGCCGGAGAGTTGGTCCGGAAATGCATCAAACTTGTGACCCAGCCCGACCTTCTCCAGATTGGCCTTGGCGGTAGCCATCGCTTCGGCTTCGCTCGTGCCCTTGACGATCATCGGCGCAATCATCACGTTGCGGCCCACCGAGAGATGCGGGAACAGGTTGAACTGCTGGAAGATCATGCCGACCTTCAGCCGCAGGTTGCGCAGCTCCAGTTCGCTCGCACCCAGCTTGGCACCGGCCACGCTGATGTTGCCTTCGTCGATGCTCTCCAGGCCGTTGATACAGCGCAGCAGCGTCGACTTGCCCGAGCCGCTCTTGCCGATGATGGCGATCACTTCACCGGGCTCGACGTCCAGGCTGATGCCCTTGAGGACTTCGTTGTCGCCGAAGCGTTTCTTGACGTTGTCAATGGCGATGAGCGGCATTGTATTTCCTTTCTAAAGACTGGCTGTACTTGGACAGCGGCCAGCAAAGCACGAAGTAGAAGGCACCCACGATGGCAAACACCGTGAAGGGGCGGAAGGTGGCATTGGTGATGACGGTGCCGGCCTTGGACAATTCGATGAAGCCGATGATGGAGGTCACCGCCGTCGACTTGATGATCTGTACGCCAAATCCCACCGTCGGTGCAATCGCGATCCGGAAAGCCTGCGGCAGCACGATGTAGCGCATCTGCTGGAAGTAGCCCATGGCCAGCACCGATGAGGCTTCCCACTGCCCCTTGGGAATGGCTTCCACGCAGCCGCGCCAGATCTCGGCGAGATACGACGCGCTCCAGCACATCAGCGCCAGTCCCGCCGCCAGCCAGGCCGGCACTTCGATTCCGAACAGCGCAATGCCGAAGAAGACCAGGAACAACTGCATCAGCAGCGGCGTACCCTGGAACAGTTCGATGTAGAGCCGTGCGACTTGTCGCAGCCAGTTCTGGCGCGAGGTGCGCATGAACAGGATGATCAGGCCCAGTGCGCCGCCGAGCACGAAGGTGACCAGCGACAGGACAATGGTCCAGCGCCACGCCAGCATCAGGTTGCGGACGATGTCCCAGGTGGTGAACGTGATCATGCGGTCCTCCGGGCAGTGATGAAGTGGTTGCCGATCAGGCGCAGCAACTGGCGCAGCAGGATGGCCAGCACCAGGTAGATGGCGGTGGCGACGATGTAGGCTTCGAAGGCGCGGAAGTTGCGCCCCTGGATGTAGTTGGCCGCGAAGGACAATTCTTCCACCGCGATCTGCGAACACACCGCTGATCCCAGCATGACGATGACCACCTGCGAAGACAGCGCCGGCCAGATCTTCTGTAGCGCCGGACGCAGGATGATGTGGCGGAAGATCTGCCCGCGCGACATCGACAGCGATTGCGCCGCCTCGATCTGCCCGCGTGGAATCGCCTGCACGCCGGCGCGGATGATCTCGGTGCTGTAGGCACCCAGGTTGATCACCATCGCCAGGATGGCAGCGGTGATTTCACTGATGTGGATGTTCAGCGAAGGCAGGCCGAAGAAGATGAAGAACAGCTGCACCAGGAAGGGCGTGTTGCGGATGATCTCCACATAGCCGCTGACGATGGGTTTGAGCCAGCCCGGCCCCTGCGTGCGTGCCCAGGCACCGAAGATGCCCACGGCCACGCCCAGCACGCCGCCGATGGCGATGAGCTCGGCGGTGGTCGCCACACCCTTGACGATGACGTCGGTGTAGTCGAGCGTGGAAAGAAAATCGAATTGATAAGCCATGATGTCGTGTCTGCCCTGCCTCGAAAATGCTGCGTTTGCCGGGTTGTCCGCCTGCCTGCTGCCGGGGTAAAACTGGTTTGCTGCTGTACTGCTGCTGTACTGCTGCTGTATTGGTGCTCTCTGGCGACCGTACTGCCGTCGCCTTGCTACTGTACTGGTGGATTCCCGCAACTGTCATGCCGCACACCACGAAGGTGTGCGGTCATTCCAGCAAATTACAGGCCAGCCGGCAGCGGCAGGCCCAGCCACTTCTGGGAGATGGCGTTGAGGCTGCCGTCCTTCTTGGCATCGGCCAGGATGGCATCAACCTTGTCCTGCAGCTTCTTCTCACCCTTGTTCAGGCCGATGAAGCAAGGCGAATCCTTGATCAGGAACTTGGTCTCGGGCTTCTTGGGCGGGTTCTTGGCGATGATGGCGGCGGCCACCACGTTGCCGGTCGCTACCAGCTGCACCTGGCCGGAGAGGAAGGAGCTGATGGTGCTGTTGTTGTCTTCGTAGCGCTTCACGGTGGCCGAGGCCGGCACGATCTTGGTCAGTTCCAGGTCTTCCACCGAGCCACGGGTGACGGCAATGGTCTTGCCGGCCAGGTCGGCGGCGCTCTTGACCGGCAGGTCGGCCGGGCCGAACACGCCATTGAAGAAGGGCGCATAGGCAGCGCTGAAGTCGATCACCTTCTCACGCTCGGCGTTCTTGCCCATGCTGGAGATGACCAGGTCGACCTTCTTCGTGGTCAGGTAGGGAATGCGGTTGGCGCTGGAGACCGGGATCAGTTCGACCTTCACGCCCATCTTCTTGGCGATCAGGTTGGCCACGTCGATGTCGAAGCCCAGCGGTTTGAGGTCGCTGTCGACCGAGCCGAACGGCGGGAAGTCGGCCGGCACCGCCACGCGCAGCGTGCCGTGCTTCTGGATATCGTCCAGGGCGTCGGCGCGGGCAGCCGAAGCGGAGAACATCATGGCGCCGGCCATCAGGCCGAGCAGGAGTTTGGTCAGTTTCATAGCAGTTTCCCTTGGGTTGACGTCATTGACTACGTTGATGAGTGGCCTGTTGTGCAGCTCAAGGCCGTTTGCTTTCCTGGCGCGGCAGTCCGGTCTCGCCCGCAGCCCCCTGCCGCGACACCGATGCGAGCGCCTGCCGCAGCGGTTCCAGCGGATCGCTGCTGCGCACCTGGGTGAGCCCTGATTCCACATGCTGCAGGTGGTCCTGCATCAGTTGCTCCGCCCGTTCCAGATCGCCGCGTTCCAGCGCTTCGACGATCAATACATGTTCCGAACACGAATCCTCAGCCTGCTCCGACGACTGGTGCAGCATGGCCGTCAGGGTGGTGCGCGCGGTCAGGTCGCGCAGCGTTTCCGACAGCAGCGAGTTGCCCAGGCATTCGCACAGGCAGACATGGAAGTCCCCCAGCAGATAGCTGCGCGCCCCCACATCGGCCCCTGCGATGGCCGCCTCTTCGCGTGCGATGTGATCGCGCAGCTGGCCGATGGCCTGCGCGCTGATCGGCCGCACCCGCGCCTGGCGCAACAGCCCCAGTTCGATCACGCGGCGTGCCTCGAAGGCTTCGCGCGCCTGTTCGGCAGTCGGCTCGATGACGAACCAGCCGCGCCGGGCACTGACGGTGACGATGCCACGCGCCATGAGCCGGGTCAGCGCTTCGCGCACCTGGGTACGCGAGACGCCGAACAGGTCGGCCAGCTGCTGCTCGCCCAAGCGCGTCCCCGGTGCCAGTTGCTTGGCGAGGATGGCCTCGGTGATGCGGACCGCAATCTGCGACGACGACTTGGCGGAAGGATCGGTGTTCATATCCCCTCATCAGCAAGTTGTGTGCCACGCTGATATACAAGATTGGCATACAACAAGCCGCGACGATTATTGGCGGCCAGACGCCGGTGTGGCAAGGGTTTGCGCGGGATGTCGCAATGCGGTCACGCTGGCGGGAGCTCGGGTGATGCGGCGCAAAACGGGTGAAATGAAGGATGGGGCGCAGGATTTGCCTGCTTTTGGTGCGCTTGAACCCGCCACGTGCGGTTTTTGGCTGCCCCGCTTTTGTGCGCTGCATTGTCGGATATGAATGAAATTGTCACTTTTGCGCAGAAGGCGGGCAGATTGTGGTGACAGTATTTTCACTTCCCAAGACAATTTCATTCCTTGCAAGTAATCATCTTGCAGTTGAATGTAGTTAGAATCTGATACAAATTGCTAACAAGCACATAGGGAAATCCGGCAAATTTAACAAGAACACGGAGGGAAGCTCATCCATGTCAGGATTTTCCGGATTTCCGCAATGCCGCAGCCGTGGTTTCATACGGCCTGCCAAATTGATAACAAATCCATCAGGGAGAGCCCGTGCCGCGCTCTGCAGCAAGCCAAGCCATACAACAAACAGCCGGCCGGACCTGGCGCGCCTTGCGGGCGCTGGCCTGGACCCTGGCCGCCAGCGCGGCGGCGCTGGTGACCGGTGCAGCGCCGGCCCAGAACCCGGCGGCGGCCACGGCGGCCGCGCCCACCTCCATCGCCTTCTATTACGGCCCCAATCCGCCGCTGGCCGACCTGCAGGCCTTTGACGTGGCGGTGGTGGAACCGGCCTTCGTGCGCGACCCGGCCGCACGCACGCGCAGTGCGGCCAACGGGGCGCACCAGCTGTTTGCCTATGTTTCGCTGGGCGAGGTCCAGCCTTCGCGGCCTTACTACAAGCAGATGCCGCCCGGCCTGCTCAAGGGCGACAACGCCGCCTGGGGCAGCCGCGTGATCGACCAGACCGCGCCCGGCTGGCGCGACTTCTTCCTCGACAAGATCGTGGCGCCCTTGTGGGCGCAGGGCTGGCGCGGTTTCTTCCTCGACACGCTGGATTCCTACCAGCTCTTTGCCAAGACCGATGCCGAACGCGCCGCCCAGACGCAGGCCATGATCGCCACGTTGCGCGAATTCAAGCGCCGCTATCCGGAGGCCAAGCTGATTCTCAATCGCGGCTTCGAACTGTTCCCCGACGTGGCTCCGCTGACGTATGCGGTGGCAGCCGAATCGCTCTATCGCGGCTACGACGCCGGCCGCCGCAGCTATGGTGCCCTCACCGACAATGACCGCGCCTGGCTCTCCGGCCAGTTGCGCACCATCCGCGACCGCTATCGCCTGCCGGCCATCGCCATCGATTATGTCGACCCGTTCCAGCCCGGTGCCCGCGCCCTGGCGCGCGAGACGGCCAAAAAGATCAGCGCCGACGGCTTCCTGCCCTGGGTGGCCGATGGCACGTTGATGTCCATGGGCGTGTCCAGTGTCGAACTGGTGCCGCGCAATGTGCTGGTGCTGCTGGATGTGGCCCAGGGCGATGACCTGCATACCACCGAGGCCCAGCGCTTCCTCGGCATCCAGCTCAATCACCTCGGCTTGCGTTACGAATTCCGTGAAGTCGGCCGCGAGGGCCTGCCCACCGAGCCGCTGGCCGGACGCTATGCGGGCGTGGTGACCTGGTTCCGCAGCGGTACCGATCACCAGCGCCTGGGGCCGTGGATCGGGCAGCGCATCAAGGAAGGCGTGCCGGTGGCCATCTTCAATGCCTTCGGTTTCCAGATGACCAAACTCAGCGCCGGCATGCTGGGGCTGACCAGTTTTTCCGCCCCTGCGCCGGAACAGCTGGAGGTCACGCAAGCCGATTCCGAACTGATGGGTTTTGAGACCAAGCCGCGCGTGGACCGCACGCAGCTGGAACTGGTGCGTCTGACCGATCCTGCCGCCAAGTCGCTGCTGCGCATGAAGGATGGCCGCAACAACATCTACGATGCCGCCGCCATCATGCCCTGGGGCGGTTTCGCCCTGGCCCCGTTCGCCACCACCACGCTGCAGGTGATGGACCCGCCGCGCTGGGTGCTGCAGCCCATGCTGTTCCTCAAACGCGCGCTGCGCCTGCCTGCCATTCCGGTGCCGGACGTGACCACCGAGGGCGGCCGCCGCATCCAGACCAGCCACCTCGATGGCGATGGGTTTCCCTCCAAGGCCGAATATCCGGGCTCGCCCTTTGCGGTCGAAGTGCTGCAGCGGGAGATCTGGGACCGCTACCGCTTCCCCGTGACGGTCTCGGTGGTGGAGGGCGAGCTGAGCCCGCAGGGTGTCTATCCGCAGCTCTCCGCACAGACCACGGCGCTGGCGCGCAAGATGTTCACGCTGCCGTATGTGGAGCCGGCCAGCCATTCCTTCTCGCACCCCTTCAACTGGGCCGATGCGATGTATGACACCCGCACCGCCGACATCAACCAGATGGATGGCGATGCCTCGCGCACGCTGGACATCCCCAACTACAAATTCAACCTGCAGCGCGAGATCAAGGGGTCGATGGACTACATCAACAAGACCCTGCTGCCGCCAGGCAAGAAGGCTGAAGTCTTCCTCTGGACCGGCAACTGCGTGCCGCCGCCCGAGGCCATCGCCCAGACCTATCTGGACGGATTCCTCAACATGAACGGCGGCGACACCATGATCACCAGGAGCCGCAACACCTGGACCGACATCGCCGCGCAGGGCGTGCGCAAGCAGGGCTGGTATCAGGTCTTCGCGCCCAACCAGGACGAGAACGTCTACACCGGCAACTGGACCGGTCCCTTCTACGGTTTCGAGCGTGCCATCGAAAGTTATGAACTGACCGGCGAGCCGGTCCGCTTCAAGGCGGTGGACATCTACTACCACTTCTATGCCGGCACCAAGCCCGCCTCGGTAGCGGCCCTGCACAAGATCCACCGCTGGGCGGAGGCGCAGCCGTTCACGCGGCTGTACGTCTCGCAGTACATCCGCAAGGTCATCGATTTCGAAAACACCAGCATCGCCCGCACCGCCGATGGCACGCTGGTGTATCGCACCGGCGAGTATCTGCGCACGCTGCGCATCCCGGCCGATGCGCCTGACGTGGATTTGTCACAGCCCGGCATCGCCGGGATCGCGCCGGGCCCGAGTGGCCGTTACCTGATCACGTCGGCCGGCGAAGTGCGCATCCGCCAGCGCAGCACCAGCGAGCAATCCGATGCGTCGCCGGCCTTGCCCATGCTGCTGGAAGCGGCCGGCCAGGTCGGTGATTTCCAGCGCAGCATCAACGGCAACAAGGCCGAGCTGCGTTTTTCGCTCACCGCCAATGGCGTGACGACCTTCAGCGTCAGCGGCGCGCGCGCCTGTACCGCCACCGCCGATGGCGTGGCGCTGGCCAAGGGCAAGTCGGTCAGCATCACCGGCCAGACGTGGTACCGCAATTTCACCGGCAAGACTGCAGTTCATCAATATGACATCGGCTCCGCAACCGCCCCGCTCGCGACAACACGGCACCTGGTACTCGTTCAATGCACCTTATGAACGGGCCAGGCTGTTCTCGCCCTGGACGATCGCCGGCTTCGCGCTGGCAGTCGGGACGGTGCTCGCCCTGGTCTATCCCAAGGTCTCACTGCAGCAGCGGCTGGAAGTGGCCAATGCCAGCGGCAAATCCGACCAGCTGACGGTCGAGTACATCAAGGTCTTCCTCAAGGCCCAGCCGGCCAACGCTGCACTGCGCGCCGAGCTGGTCAAGCAGATGATCGACCTCGGCCAGTTCGGGGAGGCGCGTGCGCAACTGGCCCTGCTGCAGATGGACAGCAGCGCGGCTGCACGCCTGTCGGCGGCCTGGCTGGAATACCGCATCCGCCAGCAGGAAGTCTTTGCCCTGCCGCTGGGTTCGCCCGAGCGCACGCCGTTGCTGGCGCAGTTGCGCGAACAGCTCAATGTGCTGATGACCTATCCGCTCACTGCACAGCAATGGCTGACGCTGTCGCAGGATGCGCTGGCACTCGGTGACGGCGAATCCGCCCGCGCCGCCTTCGCGCGCCTGCTGGCCGATCGCGGCACGGCCGACATGTCCTATACCGAAGCGGTGCGCCTGGGCCAGCAGAGTCTTGGCGTGGGCGATTATCACAGCAGCGCCGCCTTCTACCTGCTGGCCATGCAACATGCCGGATCGCTGGCGGCGCGCCGCGAGAATTTCCTCGATGCGATGCGGACCCTGCAGGCCGGCGGCTTCTACCAGGAAGCGCTGGCCGCCGCCGAGGCCAACCTCGGTCCGCTGGCCAATGACAAGACCGTGCTGCTGTACCTGACGCGGCTGGCGCAGGCCGCCAATCGCCCGGATGCCGCCGAGCGTTACGTGAAGCAGTTGCTGCAATTGTCGATGGCGCGTGCCCTGTCGCCGCTGGCGGCTGCGCGGGCCGGGCAGGGGGGCGTGGTGGCCGTGTCCATGCAGGACTTCCGGCAGTCGCTGCAGCAGATGCAATCGCTGCTGCACCATCCCCGGCGCCTGCACAAGGAACTGCAGCGCGCGATGCAGCAGGGCCGCCTGCTGCGTGTGGCCGGGGAGAACCAGCCCTCGGCGGCCGATGTGGCCTCCAGTCGCGCACTGGCCAGGCTGCCCTTTGATGATGACATCTACACGCTGGCCTACAACGTCTTCCTGGCCAATCGCAACCTGGTCGATGCGCGCCTGCTGGCGCAATCGGCGGTGCGCCAGCGCCCCGATGACGCGGCCTGGCGCAAGCGCCTGGCCGAGGTCTCCGAATGGAGCGGCGTGCCGGAACAGGCCACGCCGCAATGGCTGGCCTATGCGCGCCTGTCGGGTGACGAGGCGGCGTGGGACAACGTCCTGCGTGCCGCCGCCGGGACCTTTGAACAAGACATGCTGGTCGAGGCCCTGCAGCACAAGATGCAGGTCGAGCCCGGCAATGCGCAGTGGGTCAACCTGCTGGTGGCGCAATACGAAAACATCGGCCAGCCCGAACGCGCCGCGGCCTTGCTGGAAGAGCGTCTGCGCGGCAAGCCGGCCCGCACTCCCGACGCCGCCACCGAGCGCAACGGCACGATGGAAGCGCTGGCCAAGCTGTATCTGCGCATGGGCCGCGATGATGCTGCGCTGGCGACCTTGCGCCGCCAGCGCGAGGAGTTCGGCCCTTCCGCCGCGAACGCCCTGATGACCGCCAATCCCCTGTATCTGCGCGGCCGCCTGGACGATGCGCTGGAAGTGCTGCGCGCTGCGGCCAGGGTGGCACCGGACGGCAATGCCGACTTCTGGCGCACCTATGCGGAAGTGGCGCGCTACATGGGTCTGAATGAAGAGGCGCGCATCGGCTATGACCGGCTGCTGGCCGGTGATCAGGCCGCCGAAGGCGACATGAGCAACATGATGGTGGTGATCCAGGACCGCGAACCACGCGCCGCCGCCGAGCTGGCCGAGTTCGGTTTCCACCGCACCGGCGTGCCCAATTTCGCGGTGCAGGCGCTGACCTATCGCTTGCGTCTCAACGACCTGGAGGGCGCGCGCAGCTTCCTCGCCAGCCTGACTCCGCAGCAGAATGCGGCATTGGAAAAATACGTTCCTTTCCTCAGCGTGCGTTCCTCGGTCAAGCAATTGCAGCGCGATCTCGAGGGTGCGCGTGCCGACATGCGCCTGGCGCTGTCGCTGGCACCGCGCGCGGCCGATGTGCGGGCCGAGACCCTCTGGGTACTGATCGCCACGCGCGATGCCGCACTGCTCAATCGCGCCATGACGATGTGGGCCCATGATGCCGAGACCACGCCGCAACTGTGGGGACCGTACGCCGCCGCCAACATGTCGCTGAACCGGCAGAACCAGGCGCTGCACTGGTTCCGAAAATCCGGCTTCCCGCACGACGATTACCTGTGGCTGATGAGTTATGCCGAGGCGCTGGATGCCACCGGCCAGCCCGACCTGGCCTGGCGCATCCGCCGCCATGCCTGGCTGGAAGTGCGCAATCCGCAACTGCTGCGCAATGTCCCGCCCGGGCAATTGCACGAATGGCGCGATCGTCTTGCGGCGCTGGCACCGCTGTTCATGAGCGCCGATGACAGCGCCCGCGTCATGCGCGCACTGTTGCGCAGCGATGTGACGCTGCCACCGCGGCCGGACGGCCAGTCCACGCCCGCCAATGGCCCGGCCCTGCTCAAGGACATGCAGCAAGCCGCGCGCAGCGATGCCGTCCAGCGCAGCCAGGATGAGGTGCGATCAGCGCAACTGGCCGAGGGGCCGGCAGCACTGTTTGCGCCCACCACCGACACCGGCCAGCGCCCGGGCGATGATGCGCGCTTGTCTTCCGGTGCACGCGAACTGGCGCTGGCCTACGCGATGAACCAGAACCAGTCCGACCTGGCCCGCACCTGGCTGGCCACGCGCTTTGCCAAACAGCTCGACAAGCCGCTGTGGGGCGAGCTGGCGATGGCCCTGGGCAACGATGATCGCCAGCGCTTGAATGCCATGCTGGACAACCTGGCCGACTGGCTGCCCATGTATGACCGCGTTGAAGCGGCCCGCGTGGCCGGACGCGTCGGCCTGGCACAGACGCTGGCCTTCGACCAGCTCGAACGCCTGCCCGCTGACGATGAACTGCACGGACGGCTGACCGGCCTGGTGACCGATGAGCCGCCGCGCTTCTCGGCGGGCTACACCGCCACGCGCGAATTCCCGCTGGCCACCAAGCTGTTCACGGTCAACACCGGCGTGGCGCTCACGCCGGGCACGCGCTTCTCCTTCGGCTACACCGAACGGCACCAGACCGTGGACGACACGACTCTGCTGGGCGATGTGCCGGCGGTGGACCGCCTCTTCGAATTCACCCTGCGCCGTCGCATCGAGGATGGGTTCGTCAGCGCCAGCCTGCAGCACCGCGATGCGATGACTTCCTTCAATGGCCTGCGCCTGGAATTCTCGCAGCAGCTCACGCCCAAGATCACGCTCTCCGGCAATGGCGGGCTGAACCTGGCGGCCATCGATTCGGCCTTGATCCGCGTGGGCGGACGGCGCAGCGGCGGCGAACTCAACCTGAACCTGCAATTGAGCCGTACCGAATACCTGCGCCTGGGCGGCGGCCTGCAGCGCTACCAGACGCAATCCGGCACGGCCCTCGGCAATGGCCGCACCCTCAATGCCGAAATCGGGACGCACTTGCGCGTGGAGTATCCCAACCTGACCCTGCGCGGCTTCGTCAACGATGCCAAGTTCAGCGATCGCGGTGCCAGCGATGACCAGATCGCACGCCTGGTCCCGGCCGGCAACGATCCGACGGGCTTTCGCTACATGCCGCTGGATGCCCGCTCGTGGGGTGTCGCACTGGGGGCCGGCACCGTCATCGAAAATGCCTACACGCGCGCCTGGCGTCCTTATGCGGAGTTCGGCCTGACCCGCACCTCCGACATCGGCTGGGGCCGCAACCTGCGCGCCGGGGTGGCCGGCAGCGTGCTGGGGCAGGACGTGCTGTCGGTGGCCGCGCAAAGTACCAGTGCCACGCCGAACACGCCGCAGCGCGGATTTGAATTGAATGTGCTCTACAAATGGTTCTACTGAATATGAATCTGAAATTGAAACCGCAGGTGAAGGCCTCGCTGTCCGTACCGTGTCGAAATTGATTGATCAATGAAATCGATGAATCAGCCCTCATTAATCTATGGCCGCGAAAGGCCGCGCATTGCTCCAAGGTGACCACCATGACAAACAAGATCCGCTCCACGCTGTTCAAACTCGGCAGCGCTGCCGTACTGGCCCTGGGCCTGGCCGCCTGCTCCACCGCTGACATCGGCCGCGCGCCGGTGGTGCCGGCCGATGCACGCTGGGGCTTGCTACCCTTCGCCAATCACACCGAGACCCCGCAGGCCGGACTGCGTGCCGAGTCGATCTCGGAGAGCATCCTGCGCGCCAATGGCCTGGCCGAGCTGCGCCGCTATCCGGCTTCGCTCAACAATGAAACCCTGTTCGAGCCGATGGACCGCAAGCAGCTCGATGCCGCCCTTGACTGGGCACGCAGCGAGAACATCACCTATGCGCTCTCCGGCACCGTCGATGAATGGCGCTACAAGGTCGGCATCGATGGCGAGCCGGCCGTGGGCCTGACGCTGCAGCTGATCGAGGTCTCCAGCGGCAAGGTGGTCTGGGCAGCGGCCGGTGCCAAGAGTGGCTGGAGCCGCGAAGCCTTGTCGGCCGTGGCGCAGAAACTCATGCGCAGTCTGCTGTCGCCCTTGCGCGCGCTGGCGCGCACCTCGGCGGCCGTCAATGCGGCCAATGCTGCGGATGCTGCGGCGCAGGCCGAGTCCGCCGCGCCCGAGATGCAGCGCCCCTGATGGGAGAGAACGTGAACGACAGCCAACGGCCCGCTGCACCACCGGCCTCCGGACGTCCCGGCGGCGGCCAGCCGTGGGCGGCCAGTCCGCGCCCGGCACCGACGGCGGCGCAGAAGCGCCAGAAGTTCTGGG
>JGI24890J29729_1000702_pt1 | contig 19115 bp, 28 predicted proteins | sample FreactcultureFD7_FD_29729 | JGI IMG/M metagenome (IMG submission 29729)
AGCCGGTCGTACCAGCAAGCGTATGCATACCCTGGATCGACTCAAACACATGATACCTGATCAGGTCTGGACCTCAGATGCCAAACCACTTATGTTTTTGGATTTAAAACTAGGCAACATCTGTAATTTAAAATGTCGTATATGCGGATCGTGGAGTTCGAGTACATTTGCCGCTGAAGAATTACAATGGCTTAGACAAGACGAAGATCGTAAAGACAATCATCATTATCGTATGTTGCGGGCTGGAGCATGGCCAAGAGAAAATCCCACATTCTGGACTGAAATAGAAGGTGTGGTTGATCAAATACAGTATATAGAATTCACCGGTGGCGAGCCTTTCATGATCCAAGAACACTTTGATTTACTTCAAGGACTAGTTGATAGAGGCCGTGCTGGCCGTATCGAAATACATTATAATACCAATGGTACACAGTGGCCTGATGGGGCCGAGGATATTTGGCGACATTTTAAAACAGTAGAAATAGCATTCAGTATTGATGATGTAGGCGACCGATTTGAATATCAACGCAGTAATGCAGTTTGGGACAAAGTTTGTGCTAACATTATACGCTTTCAAGAAATGCGTAATCGTTTAAGAAATATACGGTTGCAGGTATGCACCACAGTAAATGTGTTTAACGTTTACTATCTTGAAGAAGTAGCCAATTGGATCAGCATGCAAGATTTTGATTTTGTCTACTGGAATATGATGCACGAAGCATATTATTTCAGTATCAGCACCTTGCCTGAATCAGCCAAACAGGCTATTACTGAAAAATTAAAATTGGCACAAGTAGATGCTCATACACAACAAGAATTTGCTCAGATAATTGATTTTATGGATCGTGGAGCCAGTTTAGATGGAAATATATTACGCATGAAAATTGCAGATTTAGATAGTAAACGAGGTCAAAATCTTAAAGATGTTGAACCTGAATTTGCTCAATTAATTAAATATGAACTTACCTGACACTTTGTGCATGGCACCCTGGACCCATACCTATCTGAGTCCACAGACAGAACGGCGTATGTGTTGTGCCAGCCGAGAACCTGCACAAAACTTTGAACAGTATATAGATACCAGCTCGGGTACTGGACGGTATATCCCTGTGACCTTAGACCAACACTGGAATAGTGAACACATGCGATCAGTGCGTCGACGCATGATGGAGGGAAAGACCTTGCCCGAGTGTGATGTTTGTAATAGCAAGTTACTCAACACTGACGTATATAGAAGTTATTTTAACAGCTTGTTTGGGCACAAACGTGATCAAATAGAATTGACCACAGATGAAACTGGTCGCACCACCATGCAACCAGTTTCGTGGGATTACAGATTTAGCAATCTCTGTAACTTTAAATGTCGTATGTGTGGTGACATGTTGAGCAGTAGTTGGGAAACAGAACAGCGACAGCACAACATGATCGACTGGACTAATAGTAAAAATAACTGGATGAAGCCAAACATTAAGCAACAAATTGCTCAATTCCAAGATCAACAGATTGAAGCTGAATTTGCTCAAGCAGTGGAACAACACAGGGTAGAGGAAATATACTGGGTAGGCGGTGAGCCGTTGATGTATGAACAACACTGGCGCTATATGGCCAGGATAATTGAATTGGGAGATGGACCACGTGTTTACGCTAGATATAATACTAATCTTAGCCGTGTTGACTACGGCGGTAGGAATCTGTATAAAGATATTTTGTCTGGGCTACGAGACTGGCAGATTTGTGCAAGCCTTGACGGAACCGGAGCCACGGGCGAATACATACGCACAGGACTTGATTATGAGGCATGGCTTGAAAACTTTAAACAAGGAATACAACTAGCACGCCATCCAAGACAGATGCGTATAGACTTTACCTTGACCTTGCCCGGCATGTTTGAAGTTGAACGCATCATGAAACTGGCACAACAGTTGGGAGTTGATGTTTTGTCCAAAGTGGTATTCTCGTTCACACCCGATATTGTGATGAGTCCGTTAGCATTGCCCAGATCGTTACTGGATGCTTGGTTGGCGGAATTGATACCACGAACCACAGGAGCCATGCAGGCAGTATTGACACAGTTACAATCACGTCCGACCTTTGAGCAACAATGGCCTGATACATATCAAGTAGGACTCAAAAAGGGCAAAGCCCGCATCGAAACTCTTGAATCTATTCGAAAAGACGTGTATACTATGAAAGATATATTGGCTAATAGGCCGGCTGTACTAGAATGGTGGGATTCGATTGAAATATTTCAAAATTAAAAAGGCTATCAAGCCTGAAGTATCGCAGTGGTGCTTGGATAATTTAGGCTCCAAGAATGTACGTTGGTGGTTTGAGGAAGAGCTGTTGGCCAGGAGCCACCATGATACCAATCATCTGAATGCGTTTACGCTTGTGGTTGATGTGACCGAAGACGAAGAATCTCAATTGATGTTTTTTATATTAAAGTATATCAAATAAAGTAATGCTACATGGTGGAACTCAATTTGATAAATGGGCAGTTTAACCAATGAATAAAATTCAAATGGCATTAAGCGGGACGTTTGTCATCCCGTTGCATCGACAGGAATGGAGCACTGAATGGTTTTTAAAAGAATATCCTGGCAATTACGTGGTTGAAGAGTACTATGATCACAGCACCGCACAGTTTTTAGGAAGATTAAAATTCAACACACCCCAAGATGAAATGTGGTTTCGATTAAAATATGCATAAAGTTCAAATAGTACTGCGTAATCCTTTAGACAAAACGGATTGTATCGATTATACCATACAGGTGTATGATGAGCCAATGGCTGATCGTTGGTACCGGGCCTTGCAAGATCTACTGAGACGCAATCAGTACTTGGAAAAGAACTTTTGCTTTTTGGGATTTCCAGACAGTGCTAGAAATTTAGATTTTATCTGTCAGGAACTACAGTGGGCCACTGCACAAATTAACAAATTTTTTAAAGACAAGTACTATATTAAAGAAACATACGAACCTAATTTATTACGTGATCCTAATACACTCGCTCCTAATCAGCCAGCAATGAATCTGTTGCACAATCATTTTGAGCATTTACAAGGAACGGTGTGGCAGTTAAGTGATTACTATCGACGTGCCGATTACACAACAAAATTTGCTATCCGACAGCTAAACAATCTGTGCCACGAAGCAGAAAGTTTAATGTTGAGTCAACGCAAAAAAGCAACCAAACCTGAATGGGTACGTCCTAGTCAAATTACTACATTTTTAAATGCTGAACGTATAGAATTTCCTGGTGAATTTAAAACAACCTTTGATGAAACAAGATATGATAGAGTATTTGGCGGAGTATACCTTCATTGGACACAAATTGGTAAAACATTATACGAAGTTTATATAGATGAAAACGGCGCTGACGTGGACCAGGCCACCTGTGATGCTATCACACATCTACGTTATTATAGCGGTGAGTTTGACATCGAATGGGCAAGAGATGTTACCTATGATGGTTTATATCCCTGGCATACCGATCGTATGAAAGGGTTTAGGGCTTGGCTAGAACAAAATCGCTTTAACCCCGACAACCCAGAATATAATTTTGGCTATCATCTTGTTGGTCAGGTAGATTTAAAAGGAAGTTTTGGAACAGACAATTATCAACAAATATGGACCATACTGTCTCAATATTTAGATATATACAAGATTGCCGCAGGAGATGTTACAGCAACTTACGATTATACCTGGACCGATCCAGATTATTATCAGCAACAGATTGACGTAATGAAACCTGGATACGATTACTCAACACAAGGACTAACACAATGAAATGGATTAGAAAAATAATTGACCGTATCAGATTAGAACGACGCTACCGTAAAAAATTAAAAGAACTACGTAAAAGAGACCCCTTTATTTACAGATGAATATCTTAGGTATTAGTGCCGGCTTTCATGATGCCGCTGCCACAGTAATCAACAGCTCGGGCCAAATACTATTTGCTGGGCACAGCGAACGCTACAGTAAGATTAAGAACGACCCGGACATACACCTTGATTTGATCATGGATTTAGCAGAAGATCGTCATATTGATCATATTGCCTATTACGAAACCCCATGGAAAAAACAACTAAGACAGTTATATTCAGGTCAAGGCTTAGAGTGGTTAAAACTAACAGCTGGCCAAATACTTTGGCGTCAGTTAAAAGGTTGTTTCCCCGGGGTACCTATTAGCACACACAATCATCATCTTAGCCATGCAGCCGGAGGATTCCAAACTAGTCCATTTGACCGTGCCACAGTAGTTGTGATTGATGCCATTGGGGAATGGGATACCGTTACTGTATGGGGTGCAGAATATGTCAACGGACAAGCAACATACAAAAGATTGTGGAGACAATTTTATCCAAAAAGTATAGGTTTATTTTACAGTGCTGTCACTGATCGCATAGGACTACGTCCAATGGACGAAGAATATATTACCATGGGCATGGCGGCCTACGGAACGGCCTGTTATAGCAATCAGCTACACGCAATTTCTCAGGATAATCTACATGCCGGAATAGACCCAGAATTTTTGTCTGGAGCAAGAAATGAAGATATTGCAGCAAGTGCGCAGGTAGTTTGTGAAGAGATGATATATAGTGTTATGCGTCGGGCCAGATCATTTGGCTGGAGTACAAATTTGGTGTATTCGGGCGGTGTTGCCCTAAACTGTTTGGCTAATAGAAATCTTGGTGAATATTTTGAAAAAATTTGGATCATGCCTTGTCCTGGCGATGCTGGCAGTAGTTTGGGTGCAGCCGCTTTGGCCTATGGAAAACAAGTACAATTTAATCATGCCTATCTGGGCAGAGTCATTCCCGGAGAATATCCTGTTGATGCCGTTGTCCACGACCTCTTGGCTAATAGACTCTGTGGTGTCGCCTCGGGTGCGGCAGAATTTGGACCCAGGGCCCTCGGCAACCGGAGTCTCCTTGCTGATCCGCGAGGACCAGATATAAAAGATCGTGTAAATGCAATCAAACGCAGACAACGGTTTAGACCATTTGCTCCAGTTATTTTAGAGGAACATGTCGATGACCATTTTGACATGCCTCGCGGTTTTGTTGATACTAGATATATGCAAGTCGTCGGTCGTTGTCGGCGCCCTGATTTATTTCCTGCTATTGCCCATGTTGATGGTACCAGTCGTGTACAGACTGTACCATCAGATGGATCGGGCATTAGACGACTGTTAGAAGCGTGGTATGCTCGTACTGGTTGTCCCATGTTGTTGAATACCAGTCTAAATATCCGCGGTGAACCCATGGTCAATGATCGAACAGATGCCGATCGATTTGAACAGCTTTATGGCATTAAGGTTTATAGTTAGCCACAATTAGATCGGCAAAACGCTGATGAGTATCTAAAAAATAATGCCCCCATTCAGTTCTGAAACAATTATTACGATTGGCCCAGTCCCGAAATGTTTCGTTAATTACCCATTTCGCATTGTTTTTAACAGGCCAAAAACTGTCAATGTTTATTACAGGAATTGATCGATCTTTAGCCAACTCATTTAATGCTGTTATGTTTTTTAATTTGTTCAGTTGACTTGATTTTAAATCAACATGATACTTGCTCCATTGCCGACTGTATAATTCATAATCTTCGTGACAAGAAATTTTACCTCCAACATTTTGTCCTGACAATGCATAGTCACGTGGCTCAATTGGGTAAAAATTATGTTGTCCGATGCACAATGGTAACCAACGTTGATCAAGTTCGTGCCAAATTTCAGTTCTGTCAATGCCGGTCCAACAGGCAATTACAATATCATCAGAGGTTAACTGATCCATTTGCTCACAAAATATTCTAAACATAGCATCATTACTACCGCCGCTGATTGCATAGTTTAACGGGGCATATCCCAATTGCCTGGCTACTAGTACAGGATAGCTGTTTAGATAACCAAAGGAATCTGGGTAGCCAACCTTAATAGAAGTATCTTTGTACATTTCAGCCCCAGCTGCGTGGCTACATCCTAATACTAAAGCACGTTTTGTCATAGATATGTTTCTAATCCACCTCGGCGTCTAAGATCCTGTGTGCAACAACTGATACCACCGTCCCAGAAATAGCTGTGCCGTAGTTCACTAATGATAGGATTAATCCTGTGTCGTTTACAAAAATCAAACACATCTCGATTGTAAGCACTGAATATCACGTTCTCTTCGTCTAGCACTAAACAGTTTACATCGAACACTGTTTCGACTACAAAGCCAGTCCACTTGTTTAGGTACGTATCAACAAAGGCTGTAAATTCTGGTGTAGGAGTTTGGCCTTGCACATACCAAGCTCCTGGATTAGCTTCCCATTTGAACTTGCCCACTTCCATGGCGGCCCAGATTGAACTGTCCCAAATTTTTAACACTTCCCAGCCTGGAAAGTCTTGGGCAAGGTGTAGATGCATGTCGTGTTTGCTGGACAAGATAACACCGGGTTTAAGTATGGCAAACACAGCATCTCCGTGGCCATCAGTTACAGCCTCATGTATTCTATACTCTGGTCCCAGCACATTATCCACAATCCACTGTGTTTGTTCGGGTTGTAGATAATCACTGTTATCAAAGAACACATCACGGCCCACTCGTACTATGCAACTGGCACTGGCACCGTTTAGTATGCAATTGGGATCCCAGACGCTTTTATGTGGATTTACAACTTGATCACCAAATTCTGCACAGATATTGTCTAGCTCTTCTATAGCCAAGACTCTTAATAATTTTTGTCCTAGACTGATCTGCCAGTCTCTTGGAGTCAGTGGGGGTAATGGTGCTCCTAAGCCACGCACCTGTAGATTTTGAAATTTGTCCTTGTCCATCAGATTGGGCCTGCGAACTCTTGCTCCATAGGTTTCAATGGTACGTTGTAGATTATCTAGATCCTCTTCGGTTTCGATCAAGATTTGTTGTAATTGATTACGCACCTGTGCGTTGTCAATAAAATCAAAATAGTCGGGAGTATAGGCTCGCCCCACTATGACTTCTTCTAAGGGTTGCCAGCTGGTGTATGCATTTATCATGAAGTATTTACTGTGAGTGTGTTACTGGGTTAAAAATTGTTAAACATATCAGTTAGTTCTGCCCATAATATCTGTTCAAACCCACCGCGATAAAAATGGTTATAGTTATGCTCAACTATGGGCAAACAGGCCTGGTGTATGTCATTGCGTTCTGCCACAGATAGGTTGTCAAGATCTTTTAATAATCGAGTTACTGCCTCAATTCTTTTGATATCATCAGTTTCTAAATCATAACTTTCGTCAAATATTTCATCAAATGTTTGGAATCCATATTCGCGTAGGTAGGCCAATGAACCAGCCGGAGCTACCAATACAAACGGCATTTCTAATGCAATGGCCTTGAATGTTTTTTCTGTTAGGTGTAATCTATTACCAAAATAAACAGTTTCGGTAGGGACATAGACCAGACTGTCTGCGGCTTCTCGATAATTGCCTAGCCAGCAACTGGTCATTGGCTGTGTATCTTCACCTGCAAACAGTTTAGGTAATTGGGCCTGCTCAAACACTTGCATTATGTCGGGATACGTGTTACAATACTTACTAGCCACTACACTGATGTCAACATTTTCGTACACACAGGTCCTAGGAGCTGTGATATGATTATGATCAAGTTGGTTTTTAAATACATTATAAAGAAACAACACACGATGATCACGTTTGCCAGCCACAATACGATTGGGACTCATAAAAGTTTGCGTAGGCTTGCGATCTCCGGCCCGATCGATCAGGAATGTTCTATCGTATCCGCGGAACCAATCCAGACAGGCCCAGCCATGAAAAAAGTAATAGTGGCTTGTCCAGCCGTATGTTCGGCAAAGTCGATCAACATATTCACCACGTTCACTAACAATAACGTGACCAGGTGGCTTACTTCTGATATCACGGTTTCGACGAACAACATCTTGAAACAAAGGTAGGTGTAGGTCTAAATGAACAGGCTCTTGATCATGCAAGTACACATAGTCAGTTTCTACAATATCGTCAGACCCTAGGTTAAATAAGTGATCACAATCAGTATGCCCAAATGGATCACAAAAAAACACACGAGTTCCTGGTCTATGTTCTTTGAGCCATGGCCAAATGGTATTGTTGTAAATTTCATCTATTCTAATCATGTTTGATATATTTTATTCTGGTACTAAACCTAATTTGTTTGCTCATGAACAACGGGCGGATGGTATTAATCATGCTCAGGAGTTAAGTCGCACTAGATATTTTTGGTGGATAAACTATTTAACCGACTACACAGACTTTGATTTTTTATGGGAACCGTCACCGTGGGAAAGGCATCAACGTCACGCATGGCCCAGTCAATGGCAAAAAGATTCTGGTACATATCTGGTTCCAAAACAAGAATATACAGAAACTAACTATAGAAAAAATTGTATATTAACAAGGTTACCAGATAAAACTATATGGAATATTCCAGAAAATTTTGATCAAGATAGTTTTGATTGGACTTGGCATCCAGATCCCACTGATCCTCCTTATACGTATCAATTTGGCACCCAGCATCAACGCACCGGGGGTCCACAATATAACAATGGCAGTGATGATCTTAAATTTGTAGATCAAATACGTGGTAGTATACGTATAGGTGCAACACCAATTATTGAAATAGATCACATGGATGGTAATCGTGGACAAGTGCCTAATGTTGTTAAAACTGTTCGTTATTTTGACAATTATCGAGATACACTTACTCGTATAGCAAGTACTGTCGACCACGAATATGTTTGGATTATTAGTAGCATTTGTGATTACAAAAACTTTGATTTTAGTTGGCATCCAGACTTTTGGCAATCTACTATGTTGCACGTATTTGCAAGCGATGGAGAAAAGTTTGGTGATACATTTTATATGCATGTGCCTAGCTTTCGTAAACGCATAGGACAGTTTAAATTACTTGATTGGTATGATGTAAATTTTATAGGTCCTGGTGTGCCACGTAGATCTTTACCAATAGTACAACATAACTGTGATACTCATGTAGAGGCTATTAAAACTCTAGATTGGCCAGGCCCATTGGCCGTATTTACAACAAATAAAACTGTGGAACACGTTCCGCCTGTTCCACTGTGGAGAGAAAAAACCAAAACTGTTGTACCACTCAGTGCCGGCGCTAGCCAAGTCATTGTGCCTAAAGCGGCTGTGCCTTACATCAAGACACAGGCATATGATTATCCCTATATAGACCGCACACAGCGTCATATGTATCCGGATGAACCGTTAGACATTGTGTTTATTGACAATGGTGAACAGGATGCCGAATACAATTATCTACAATTACCACATGTGAACGTTCCAAATAAAATTTATCGCAGTAGCGGAGTCACAGGCCGCGTGGCCGCTTATCAAGCTGCTGCTCGGCTCAGTACTACACCTTGGTTCTTTGCCGTGTTTGCTAAACTACAAATAGATGGAACTTTTGATTGGTCGTGGCAACCAGATCGATTACAACAACCCAAACATTATATCTTTCACGCACTAAATCCTGTCAATGGATTGGTCTACGGTCACATGTCGATGATTGCGTATAATAAAAAGCTAGTATTGGAAAATACTGCTCCAGGACTAGATTTTACATTGGATCAAGCACACGAAGTAGTTCCTATATTAAGTGGAACTGCAAACTATCATTATGACATGTGGACTTGTTGGAGGACAGCATTTAGAGAGTGCATTAAGTTAAAAGATAGTTTGCCCAATGTGGAAAATGAATATAGATTAAATCAGTGGCTTACTAAGGACAACACTGACAGTCAATGGAGTAAAAAAGGAGCCAACGATGCTGTAGAATATTACAATTCTGTCAACGGCAATTTTGCTGAGTTGAAGAAATCCTATGATTGGGATTGGCTAAACACTTATGCTATGCTAAAATATGGCTCCATGTGGAACCGTCCTTAATTTTGTAAATGGCAGAAATTGAAACTTTATATAAAATTGAAAGTTTCTTGGCTGGTAACATACTCTGTTTTATTTTTATAACCTGTTCTTCTGTTAATTTAGAAGATGCATTTTTAGATCCTAAATGTGCTTCTCGCATTTTACTAAGTTCTTCTTTTGTATGTTTTCTTCCAGTATTAGCCTGACTTACTTTTTCCTTGGCGGTATCGGTGTGCTTAATAAATGTTACCATAGTTCCATAACGTTCTAACATAGTAGCTCTTCTTTTATCTAATGATTCTTTTGAATTTACCTTGCCTTTATGTTTGTTTGAATTTGCCTTACAAAACTCGTTTCTTATTTTTTCATATTGTGTTGATGTAATTCTATGACGATCTTGAGTAGGAACAGACATACGCCATAGTCCAAATATCATTTTTTGTTTATTGGTACCTTCTGTCATTTTAGTTAATAACAGATGACATATAAAATGCTCTCTTGGTGTTAAAATAGCTAAATTATCTTTAGCATTATCCCCACCTAAACTTTTAGGAATAATATGATGTTTTTCTGTGTATCCAGATAGAGATCTTGTTTTTGATTGTTGTATTATACTATAATACCAACGGGTATACTTGTTTGTTAAATACATTTGCTGATAGTTCCTTATAAACTGTTAGAGTCAATGGATGTTGGTAGCATCGCGATTGACACTAATATTTATCTTTGGGTATAACAATCAAGCACACTATCAATCACATATTCCACTTCCAAGTCTGTGAGTTCTGGGAATAGTGGAAGGCTCAAACAGCGACGGCTTAGAGCACTGGCACCACTTAGGATATCTGGTCCAGTACATTTTTCGTAAGCCGGCAGTTCGTGTAAGGGTTTCTCGTAATGAATACGTGTTTCGATCTTGTGTAGATCAAGATGTCGTTTAAGTAAATCTCTACAGTCGGCTTCAATTACAAACTTGTGATAGGCATGAGTGCTGTAATTTGTTTCATCTATTAGACTGCGTATACCGGATCCTTTGAGACGATCCATCCAATAGCGTACAATTACACTGCGGCGTCGTTGCCAAGCATCAATGTGGCGAGTTTTGACCATTAACTGGGCACAATCTACTTCACTCATTCTACTGTTAGTACCGGGGTGATCATAATTGGGTTTACCGTTATCTCTCCAGCCACGAGCAAACTCCAGTAAATTTAAATTGTCGGTTACAACAGCACCACCATTGCCATAGTTACCAAGATTTTTCATAGGATCAAAACTGATGGCAGTGGCCCACCCGGTGCGGTGACTATTATTACCCAGCCAATGTTGTGCCCCATCTTCGATAATAGTGCTTGCATCTGTGCCCTTGAGTGGTCTGTCTGGTATGGCTGTACCGTATAGACCAATTTGTACCACCATTTGATAGCTGAGGGTGCGGTCAAGTTTTTCATAATCGGCCATGCCGTGGAAGTTGGTGTCCAGCAACACAATTTCATAGCCAGCACGGGCAAAGGCATTGGCTGTGGCCACATAGGTCATGCTGGGTATCAGCACCCTGGGCGGATTGGGTACAGGATTCATGTATTGGCGACCGAATTCTGCAATGATTTCCAGGGCCTGGGTACCAGAATGGCAGGTCACAGCATACTTGACATGATTACGGCGTGCCAACCAATTTTCAAATTCGGCTGTGTAGTTGCCGTTCATGAGCTGGCCCGATCTTAGCACCTCGTCGGTTGCATCCAGGATCTCGTTGCGAATTGCGTTATACTGTTTTTTTATTCCGGTAAAAGGAATGGTCAAGCCACTGGAAGTAATTTTCAAATCCTTGTTCTAGGTCAATACGGGGTGTAAAATCAAAATCATGTCGAGCTTGTGATATATTTAACTGACCACGAGTAGGGAACTGACAATCTCTAGGGTTTATTCGTATAGTTCCTTGCCCTGCAATTTTCACAGCCAATTTGGCTGCTTCTGCTAGGCTTCTGCTGTGCCCTCTAGTGATGTTGTACGTGCGATTGTCAGTGCGATCGCTAACAGAAGCCTGCGCTATGCCTTGTGCAGCATCGTCTACATAGGTAAAATCTAAGTATTCATCCGACCCATTGACCTGTATAGTTCCACCACGCATGGCTGTGATCAAGAACCGGGATACCACACGATCTTCCACATCCGCAGGTCCATATACCGCACTGGGTCTCAGTATGGTGTACGTCATACCAGTGCGAACCGCATAGTCCTTGACCAACCATTCCCCGGCCAATTTCATAATACCATACTGTCCAATGGGATTACATTGTGCCGACTCTGATATACCATTGAAGTTTTCTTCTCGAAAGTCGCCATACACCATTGAACTTGATACATAAACAAATTTTTTAACTTGGTTTTGACAGGCTTCTAATAGACTCAGCAAGCCTTCACTCATGGTGCGACTGCCCAGTGTGGGATTGGCATTTACTACTTTTTGTCTGGGAAAACTGGCCAAGTGAACAACTGTATCAATTGCGTGGTGTTGTATCATCCAGCTCATGCCAGCTTGATCAGCAATGTCAACACGATAAATTCTATCTGTGGTGATCCGTTGCCTGCGTTCAGCAATCAAGGAGTTGAGCTCATCCTGTGGTATTATGCCATAGTTGGTTTGAGTATCTGTAATGACTACTGTGTGTCCTTGCGTTTCTAATAGTTCAACCACACGATGGCCAATAAAGCCAAGTCCTCCGGTTACTAGTATATTCATTTGCTCCACCGTAATTTAAGATATGTACAGTCCTGATCTTCAAGCTCACCCACAATGGTCACACGAAATCCAAAAGTGTTAGGATCTGCGTTGCAATAAAACACAGGTTCGCCAACAGCATGCTCCATACACCAGGCTCCGTGTTCAGTTTTTTGCCATTCGCTTATGGGGCAGGCTGCATATAGATAAGGATCTTCAACATCGCCTATGGTAAAACTATGGAATGTAATTTTTTGCATACTGTTAGTATAACAGATTTACTGAGCGTTTACGACTAGATCTGACGCCATTGGAAAGATTTTGGCAATTACTGCGGCACAGGCCTGTGCTACCAATTGATGTTCACGCTGTGTGCCGTTGGCACTTCTCAGTTCGACGAAGTGTAACCAACTTCTTAATGTTCCAGAAACATATAATCGACTTTCGGTTAGACCTTCCGGTAATACTGCTCTGGCCTGTTCTTTGGCTATGCCGTTAGCGATGGCCCATTCGTATTCTCGCTTGGCCGCATAAATGACTCGTTGTTGAGCACGGTACCATTCATTTTGTAACAACGGATCATCCACGGTGACGCTGTTCTGTCTATTTTTTTCGTCTTGCAGTCTAGCTTCTCTTGTAACAAAATTGAGATCTCGAGTAGGGTCGGCATAGCGTTGACTGAACTCTTGGAAGCTGAAGCTTCTGTGTCGCAGGATCTGTCTGGCAATGTCTCTGGTGGTGGTGATTTCCAAACAGGCCGACACCATTTCTAGTGGACTCCAGTGTTGGTTTTGTATGAGGTAGCGTATGAGTCGTTCACTGGTTTCAGTGTTGAGTTGATTTGAAGGATTAGAAACTCGAGCACAAAAGGCCACCAGTTCCTGTACGTCAGTGAGCCCCCAGTCGGCAGTGACCTCTGTGGGCTGACTGTATGATATCAGTTGTACATTCATAACTTGCCCAACAGTTTGTCAGTTTCGGGTTGAACAATTTGTGCCACTGCTGATATGTCTAAAACAAAATCCACATCGCGTATGACTGGATCAAGTTCGATAAATGTACGGGTCATTATACTTTCTATCTCCTCCATACTTAACCCCTGACGAGTCAATGTTTGGATATTGATAGTTTTTTGCCGACCGCCCGTCAGCTTGAGCACAACTTTTTTGACACATTCCAAGGGAACATCAGTTTTACTGACATCTTTGATTATGAGTTCCCACTGGTTTAAAAAATCATCATTGTGCTGCATCTGCTACCACAGTCTTGGGTTTGTTAAGACCACGAGTGCGTTTGGCCTTGGCTGGCGCTACGCTCTCAGCGACTGGTGCAGGTGCGGTTTTGGTTGTTACATGGGGATCCATTCGTTCTGCATCTTTTTTCATTCTTGCAGCTTCGGCAACCAATGCTTTGGCTTCCGTCTCCATGCGTTTGGCCTGTGCCAACATGTTGGCCGCGATATCTCTATCACTTAATGCGCCATCATTGTTGGCGATAAAAGGAGGTGCGGCTGGAGTAGTATCTGCTTTCTTACCTTGCTTTTTCTTGTATTCGGCTTCAGCGGCACGTTTAACTTCGGGTGCTACCATGCCACGGCTGGCGTCATTTTGTGCCATGCGTTTGACAGCATCTTCGCCTTGCTTCATTTCGTTTAGCATCTTGTTAAGTTCATCTAACCGAATCGTACTGGCCTGATTGGGTGTCATTATGATGTCGCTGGTGCGTACTTTCTTGATCATTCTCTCTTGATGCAGGGTCTCCAGTATGGGACGACCGTCCGGCAAATAACTGCGATGTAGTGCATCAGAAAACTCCTCACCTTGTTGAGCCATTGGACTTTCAAGAACCTTTTGAATGGCATCTTGCCAATGAGCATGTATCTGATCAGGATAAACAATCAAGCACATATGGTCCTCGCCGGGTACCTGTCTAAACAACACGCAGACTCTACGGTCTCCATGTTTGCCTACAAATTTTGTAAATGCCATTTTATTCTCCTTGGGGTGGTGTTGCAGTTGAGTTTGTGTCTGCAGGTTGTTGTGCCTGTGCGTTGGCTATCACAGCATCTAAAAAGTTCTTTAGTTTGTTGTAGACTATGCCAATTTCCTGTAGTTCTTCGCCACGGAATGCACCGCGGCTACTGGCCAGATCAATGATATTTTTTATGGTATCAAGATCGGCAATTGATATTTGATTTGTATTTTCCATGCAGATATTTACTTGAATATAGTCGGGTGCAAATATTTTGCACTAAAAAATCTGCGGTATTTTGACGGTTTTGGCTAAACTGACCTAATGTGTTGAGTCAGCCAGCTCACATTCCACACGCCAGTTGACAAATTGGGTATGTTTTTCTACTGGAAAGCCCTGAGCCACTGCTGCTTTGACAAAGTGCAACAGTAGTGCATTGTACAAATCATCGGGCATGGTATCCTGTTCGAATTGTATTTTCATTTGAATTCCTTCGCGTCAAAAATAATTGCTGAACCCAGCACAATAAAACACACTCCACTCACGGTATTTCCGAGAGTCACTTCTAAAAAACCATTTAGGACATTGAGTCCACCAACAACGTAACCGATCGTTTGACGGTGACGACTAAACCATTCTATAAATTTTTCCATTATTCTTGATCCTTGAAATATTGTTTGATGCAAGCACTGGCATCATCGTAGCCGTTGGCCTCTAGTTCTCTACAGCAGTCAGCCACAATGGCAAGGCCAAACCGATCAATTTGCCCCAACCACAACTCGCTGTGCATCATGCCAAATTGTATGTCAAGTCCAATTCGTTTAATTTGTTGGTTCACTGTGTGTCCTTTGCAATCTGTCGGTACCCGGCCCAGCTTGGGTGTATTTGATCTGGTTGTAAACTGGTGATGGGCAACACAGTATCACCATGCTCAGCAGCCACACGACGTACAATAGCCTGTATGTTGGGTTTGATCGTTGGCAATATCCAGTACACACGATCCGCCTTGGCATTTGCACGAACAGCTCTAAGCTCAGCTTCGGTTCGTACTCCAGCATGATCATTGGTGCCCAAGCTGATGATAACTGTGCGGGCTCGTAATTCATCACGGCCGTACTGTTTGTTCCACTGCCAGGTATTCCACCCACCCTTGGCCATCACAGCACATTCGGGCTTGAACATTTTGGTACCCACTGCAATACTGTCTCCTACAATTAAACATTCCAACATCATTCCTGTCCTTTTATTTCAAAACCACACGCATGTCCTGCTTGGTGTTCCCAAGTTAGCAGTCCTGCTCTAGGACTGTCAGGGTTGGCACATACACCCCAATCTGTATCTAATGCCCGCCAATGACGGCAACCACTGGAGCAATCAGGATAATCTAAATTGGGATCAGCCCAACGAACTATGTCACCACCATAATCAGCATAATCACTGGGCAGTCTTTTCAGCACAGACCATAACGGATCGTTCATTTTTTATCTTCAAAAATACGAAACACCAAGTCCAGGTCATCAAAATCACTCAATCGTGAGACATAATAAGGCCAGACGTTTCGATCAGGACTATTATACTCTCTAGCTCGCACATGCCGGCCCTCTAAAAAAGCAATTATTTCCGGTTCGCAGTCATATGTTCTGTTCATTCTTCAATTCCAAAATGGTCTTCAATCGCCCAAATAATTTTTTGATATAGATTAACTCGCATAAGTTTAGTATTGTCGCTGGTATTGTCAATAACTTCAATACATTCCCTAACAATCAACTCGGCGAATTCTTGTAATTCCTCACCCCAACGATTCTCGGTACTACTATCACAGATTCCAAGCGATCTAGGGTCTAAGCTATCCCATAGTTGTGACTGTTTAGCAAGTTCTCTAATTCTTTCGTTCATATTATACCTTTGATAGACTATTTAAAAAGACATCGGTGTCTGTAATTTTTCCGGTCTCGTAATTGTATAGAACCTCTTGATTCAATTTGATCCACTCTAAAATTTTACTCATAATTTTTGGGGTTATCCAAGATGCTACCTGACTAGGGTCATAATCTAAACTTGGCATCTTGATTACAAAACTATCTGTTCTTTCATATTTTCCTGGTACATTAGATACCTTGACACGTAACCAGTGCGGAGCTTTTTCTACCGAGCCGACAAATATATAAACATTATCTATTCCGTGCCGCAACGGACCAACATTTGCCATTTCATGAAGTAAGCCATTACGGTCTTGATCTTCTACTAAGTCAATGTATTTTCTTAGTTCTTCTGTAATCACGGTTCAACTCCAAAATGTTGTTTAATCGCTGCTTTGATACTTTCTGCCTTGACCGACTGTCCCATATCATACTGGTCATACTCATCATCGTTAGATTCGTGTTCGCACAATCTAGCACATTCCCGAACAATCAACTCGGCGAACCGAGTCTGACAGTCAGGATTGATATCTGGATAATGACTTCCGCCGGCTTCTAGTTGTAATTTTCTTAATAGGTTTTGGTTCATAGTTTATCTCCAAGATTGAATGTAAGATTGTATGTTCTTAATAAATCAAATGATGTAGTTACTAGACTATGTTGTTTTAAAGACTCTGATAGTACAAATCTATATTTTTCATCACTCATATATGATTGTAGTTCTTGTTCACTATTGATTGTTTTATTATTGTTTGTATTTGACATGTCGTATACAAATAACTTTTTACCATCTTTAAATAATTGTTTCCAAATACCTAAACCCTGATCGCTTACCATATCGCCGCTAAAAATTAGCCTACCAGCATTTGATAATACCATTTCGTAAAACTTACTAGCATGCACAGCAGATCCAAATCTTTTGCCGACCAGTTCAACATATAAGCCGTTTGCTTTTTTTTCAAATTGGGCAATAATTTCAACGGTATTATCATTTTCTAGCCAATATGTTACCTGGCTAGCCATTTCTAATTTCTGTAATCCGTTTCCTAGGTCGTCTGGAACATTACCCGATTGAATATTAGTTTCGATAGCCATTACTAGATCATTGTAAGGATCGTGCCCTGACGGACCTGTGGACAACGGCGATTCAAATAACCACTCTTTTTTAAATCTATCATGATACGAACTCATTTGTCAATTCCAAAATGTTGTCGAATCTGTCGTGTGCCCGAGTCTGAACCGCAGGCATTGATACATTCCTTCACAATCAACTCAGCAAACTGCGTCAACTCGCAGTCAAAGGCTGTCCATGTACCAAGCTCGGGTTGTTCTTCATAAACAATACCAGCCTGTCGAGCAAACGTCTCTGCTATCTTTTGCATTCTATCTGTCATTTCTTTTCCTCTTCGTAGTAGGCATACTGTCCCCAAGGTGGCACAATGGTTGTGGTACCATGCAAGATCCAAACTGTGTCGGCGTACAGCTCATCACCCCAACTGCCGAAAGGGTAGCCATCGGAAAAAACCACCAAGCGTTTGGGTTCAATCTGTTTGTCTTTCAAATACTCAAAGATGCAATCAAAGTCAGTACCGCCACCACCCTCAACTTCATAGTCCAACATGGTGTCTAGATTGTCGCTGTTGTACTGCACCGGATTGTACACTTGAGTATCAAATGTCAGCAAGTGTATCCTATAACTGGCAAACTGATCCATGATGCCTTGGGTCTCACTTAAAAAGTCCTTGAGCATTGGACCACCAATTGAACCCGAAGCATCAATGGCAATGGCAATGTCAATCAGCTCGTCTGGCTTCTGTCCCGGCATGACGGCATCCATGTGCCAGCCCTTGCGACTGGCTCGCATCCAGGTATAGTCACTTTTGATGGTGCTTTCTAATTGCATGCGAAGCAGTTCTCTCCAGTTCAGTTTGGGTGCAGTGAGTTCTTGTAAGATACGTTTGACACCAGCCGGCAAGTTTCCAGCACCGTCGCTGGCACTGGCCGCCGCCAGCATGGCTTCTTTGATTTCGTCACGTATCTGGGCACGTTCTTCTTTGCTGAGTTTGGGTCTCGTGCCCGAACCTTTTTCACCGTCACCGTCAGTTTCATCTTCACCATCCAAGTGCTCGTCCAACATTTTGTCAAGCAATTGACCAATGTCAATCTTTTCAGCATTCTCATACAGGATATCGTAGATTTCTTCACTGCTCAGGCCTTCGTAAGCCTTGTCGTACAGGCAAGGAACACTAGTAATAAATTCACCCACACGGTGTTTCTTCAAGTCAGCGTTGACACAGTAGTCATTGGCAATGTTGAACAGTTGTGGATCTCGATCGCCACGTCGACCAAAGTGATCGTACACACAGTGTAGGACTTCGTGCCCAAACAGGAATTCAACTTCTTTGGGTTTGAGCATGTTGACAAAACGACTGTTGTAATAAAAATTTCTACCGTCTGTGGCGGCAGTGGAACACCATTCGTCGGCATTTACCAACTTTAGTCTAGTGGCCAAATTGCCAAAAAAGCTGGCACGGAGCAACAGGCCCACACGGGCTGTGATCAATTTTTCACGGATTTCTCTATCCAGT